>Ga0163217_1096069_pt1 | contig 16656 bp, 28 predicted proteins | sample SynspAceP_FD_185933 | JGI IMG/M metagenome (GOLD analysis project Ga0163217, IMG submission 185933) | Saline lake microbial communities from Ace Lake in Antarctica - Synechococcus sp. Ace-P (PacBio error correction) | ecosystem: Environmental > Aquatic > Non-marine Saline and Alkaline > Saline ... | reverse complement strand
GCGCCGTGGGCGCAGCGATGGCTCGCATTCTCCACCAGCAGCGCGTTCGGACCTCGCAGCAGCCGGCGGTAGAAGCCACCCGCCGGCCCGGACAGGCCAGGCCGCCGCTGCGGCCGGATCGCTGAGCAGCCCCAGGGCCAGGGGGCTGTAGGCAATCAACTCGACGCCGGCGTGGCGGCAGACCTCGGCCACCCCACCGGGGGCGAGGCGTCTGGAGCGAGCAGGGAAAGCTGGACCTGCCAGGCTGGCCAGCGGCGGATGCCACGGTGCGGGCCAGCCGCTGGGAGGATCAGCTTCCAGGCCGCCGCGGCCCCAGGTTCGAAGAGCCCCCAGGCTGGCCACCTCCTGGCGGTCCACCAGATCGCCAGGACCCTCCAGCAAGGCCCCTCCTGCCAGGGGGCGTTAGCGGGCCGTGCTCCCAGTGCAGCTGCACCCAGGTCGAGCTTTCCTCCCAGGCGCTGCCGCGAGGACCTCCGAAGGCTCTGCATAGCCGCTTTCGACCCAGCGCCAGGGGAACGACGCCAGCTTGTGGCCACGCAGAAGGCCGGCCAAGCTGCGCCGCCGCAGTGGTGGCGAGAAGCCGCGAGCAAGAACCTTCACTGCGGCCCTGGAAGGCGGCCCTGTTCCATAGGGAATCGGCCGTGTCGAAGAGGTCAGGCCCAGGTCACGGCCCGCTGAAATGTGGCTGCCAGGGCCCGCGTCGTTTGCCGTTCCGGTTCGGTACCCCCAGAGGAACTGGTTGCCCCAGGCCCAGGTTGCCGACGCCGATCGATGGCAGTCGCTATCGCGGGCCAAGGAACCGCGAGGGGGAGAGCAACGTCGCCCATCACGCCGCACCGCCAAGGGCTTTCGACGCCCAGATCCGGCCCAGCTTGCGACCGGACGCCTTGAATCCACAGCCGTTCTTCCCCGGGGCCCGACGCCCCGGCCCCATCGTCTTCCGCCCGCGACGGAGAGGGATCTGGGGCGAAATCGCAAAGCCAGCTCGCAGGCCAACGCAAAAGACCAGCTCAGAAACCCATTTCCTCTGCGGCCACTGGTCGTACGGCCAGCAATGGCATTCCGCTGCCAGGGTTTCTGCGTAAGCTGACGGCGACAGCTGAACCTCCAAGCCCCGGCTGGCCTCTTGCCCCGGCCTCTGGCCTCAGAATTGAAGGCTGAGGAAAGGTCTCCCGTTGCCCACAGCCTTCCTGCACGATTGGTTCTCACCTTACGCCCTACTACTGAGCTGGCCGCGGTGGGGGCGCTGCGGTGGCGGACTCCGGGGCACAGCCGAGGCGGCCACGCCTCATTTCGCGCCCAGCCGACAAAACTTTGGCCGGCTGCAGAGCAGGGCCCAGGACCTGCCAGAAACAATCTGGCGAACGGGCCTGCGACCGCCTGTACGAGTGTTCTGTTCGGCAACCCCCCAGGTTTGCCTGAACATTTCGCTTCCCTTTCTCCCGGCCAGGGCGGAGCCGCCAGCGCCCAGCTCAATTTTGTGGCGTGTTGGCACGGCCAGCACGCCGATGGCGTGCGACCAGGGCGTTGCGGCTGACTGGGCCCGCTCACGACAACGGTGTCGAGCATGAGCGAACGGAGCTTCAATGACCGCGGGCCTGGCCACCGGCCTGCGAATAAGCCTGGCCGCGAAGGGCGCTTGCAGCGTTGAAAACAGCGCCAGTGTGCGTTGCAGCGCCAAAGCCCCGAGTCAGGAGTTCCTGGAGTTGCCCCGTCGCCGAGTTCTTGAACGCCAGCGCTTTGGCTGCGCTTGAAGCCCCAAACGAAGACAGGTCCTGTTGGAACCTGGAAGAGAGAGCGGCACCCAGATTCGAACTGGGGATAAAAGATTTGCAATTCCTCTGCCTTTACCCACTTGGCCATGCCGCCAGGCCCGGGGAGCAGACCCCTGAACCGGATCGTATCAGCCTTGGCATGCCCTCCCGGTCTGCTGGTCCTGAGCAACGGCCACGGCCGAGGACCAGATCGCCCTGCGGCCTGATCCGGGGCCCTACGGCCGCGCCGCCCGACCTCCAGTGTTGCGGTTTGCCGTTGGTGGCGAAGAGGGATCGGCCTTCAAGGCCGCTGAGGCCGGCGGCGAAGCTCAAAACGCATTCGGACCCCCGCCTGGCGCTGCCCAGCGGCGATTCAGCAACCAGAGCTGCCGGGTTTGCTGGGTGATCTCAGCGCCGACCTGCCCCTGCTTTGATTTGGCGGCAGGCTACAAGATCCTGGCGCCGCTGGGGGCGTCGCGGCCAAGGCCCGTGCTCTCCGCGTCGCGATCTGCTGCCTCTGCTTTGCTGGCCTTTGCCAGCGGTGCGCCCTACGGCTTCGTCGCGCACCCCGAAAGGAAGCGACTACACCTGGCGCAGCGGGCCTGCGCCACACTGGCTGGCGACCGCTATCACCGCTGCCAAGGGGAACGCGAATGGACCCATTGGGAATGGGCCCTGATGGGCCAGCGTCGCTGCCGGGTTGTTGGCTTGTTCAGGAACGGGACTGCGCCCGGGGGCTTCGCGCCATGGCGTGGCGCGCGGCCTTGGCACCGGGCAATCAATGGGGGATGGAATGGCTGCCTTCTGCCAGCCCGTACCGCCCGCCCTGGCCAACCAAACGGCGCCTGGTGTTGCTGGCGGGCCAGCGCCTGCCGGAGGCCCTGGGCAACCTGCAGCGCCTGCTTGGGGCCATGGAGGTGGCTCGGCCAGGCGCGGCTGGAAGGGCCATGGCAGGGCTGAACGCAGCCGATCGCGGTTGCTCTGCGCGCCACCGGCCTCCAGGCCCAGCGATGCCGAACTTGCACCGCATGCTGCGCGCCGCCGGTTTTACGTCCCAGTGATCACCCGAGGGCAGCGGAGCCCAGGCGGCCTGGCAGCGGGGCAGGGTCATGTGCTGCTTGGTGGCAGCGGCGCCTTCGAGCGTTGGGCCAAGGCTGGGGGGAGGTGGGCTGGTCCATGGCCGGCACCGCCACGAACAACTCGTCGACTAGGGGGTTCGGCCCTGTCGCTGCCAGGGGCCCGGGGCCCCAGTTCAAGACCAAGCTTTGCCAGCCGCCAGAGCCGCTTTGCTGGGAGGGCGGTTTGCGGGTCTTGCCCCACACCGCAAAGCCCTGGCCAGGAGCTGCCCGGCTTGCTGTCCGACCCCGCCGCCAGGGAGCCCTTGGCAGGATCGGCAGGCGGGGCGCATGGAGGGGCTGGCGGCAGTGAGCCGCCTCGCCGCCGTGCTGGAGAGGAGCTGTGATCAGAACCTGCCGCCGCAGGGGCCGGCCGACGATGGCGATGATGGGGTTTGATATCGCCCCTGCAGGTTTTCGTGATGCCCGCCCCCACCGAATCGGGCCTACGCCACCATCACCGGCAACCTGGCCTCCCTGCTTGGCATCAGCAATCGCCTTCGGCGCGGCGTCGTGTCGTCGAACCAGCGGGCCGCCAAGGCGGAGATTTCGCGACAACGCGGCGTGGTGGCCATGGCCGAGCAGATTGGTTGAGAGCCTTCAGGCGGCAGCCGCCGGAGCAGGTGCGCCTGCTCGATTCCCTGCTGATCGCCGAATCTGACCGAAGCCAATTACCTCGACGAAAGACTGAGACTTGGCGGCTGGAGGACTTGGCTGGGCGATCTTGCCTCAGTGCCGAAAGACCGAACCGAAACGGCGGCGATCGGATTCAGAGAAAAAACACCGGATGCCAGGCGAAGCAACGGCGCTGCCAGCTCCAGGCGTGCCTCCCGCTCCAGGATCTCCTTGAGGCGCCCACAGGGCAGGAGCAGGAAGCGCACGTCGTTGGCGGCATAGGCCAGCGGGGCCTCGCGAGCTCCTCGACCCGGCCCCAGGTCACTGCTCTGGGCGACCTGCTGTCGAGCTCCACACCCACAGCCTCCTGAACCACCTTCCTTGAGTCCGTGGTCGGGACTGAGGGCGGGCCAGGCGGCTGGCCACCTTGGTGCAGAACAGGGGGTTCACGGCAATCCCCCCAGGCCTTCCCCCAGGGCGGCCAATCGAAAGCGGGCAAAAGTGGAACACCTTCTCGATTTTGCCGGGTTCTCCATCAGCTGCTGCAAGCCGGGGGGCGAGCCGCTGGACCGCGCGCAATCCGGATGCAGCAGACGTTGGTCACGGGCATCGGCGATTCTGACCAGGGCAAAGACGATCGCGGCCATGGACCAGCCCCATCGCCTCGGTATCGACGGCCAGGGCCGACGCCTCCGAGAAGCAGGGCCCAGCCAGGCCGGATCAGATCGCGTCGAAGACGGCAAAAGCTGGCTTGGAGAGAGGCTGAGGATGACGGGCGATGGGCAGTAGGGGTGAGAGCCATCGGGCAATGCGCAACCCCGCCAATCGTTCCGCGGTCCAGCGCCCGCCACCGCTGCCCGCCTTCTCCCATCCGCTGCCGTCTGGGCCAGGATGGGGTGATTGTCAGCCCTTCGGCATGCCCCCCGCCTTGAGCTCCACCCTTCTGCTCACCCTGCTGATGACCGTTGGGGCTGGTGTTCTTCCTCGGGGCGCCAGCAAAGACCGCCACCACTGTTGTGGATGTTCCACTCACCTAGGCCGGCGCTGGAGGGCTCGACGGTCTCAGTTCGGTGGGCTGCAACAAAACGGGGTGCTGGCAGGCTGAGACAAACGGCGATACCTGAACGGCCGCCTGCTGCGCTTCTCCGGCCGGGTCGCCGCCAGCCTGCCCCTGGCCTTTGCCTGCTGTCGGTGCTCGGAGGCGTCGGGGCGGCCTGCCTCGGTCTTGGTGGTGCGCCAGCTCCTCCCAGCTCTGTGCTGGTCGCCGCTGCTGCCTCACGTGCTCGCCCCCCTGGCGGATTGGTGTACGGGCCGCCGCAAGCGGCTCGACAAGAGCAAGTTGAGCCTTGCGGCTGATCAGCGGACGACCACGGGCCCCGGGCATCACCCTGCGGCTGCGCGCCCACCGCGATGAAACTGGATTGCCCTTGAACAGGGCAGATGGCCGCCTCTCTCGAGCTCGCCAGTGACGGTCCCTGCTTCGTTCCCCGGATCTGCATTGACCTGTGTCCACGCGTTCACATTCCAAGAACGCGCCCCAGCGCGTTGTCCCCCGGGCCTCCTCGATCATGGGCCGGCGCTGGGCGAGTGTTCAGCCTGATCCTGGCGGCAGCGGCGCGGCGGCGGCGCGCGCCCCAAGCCTCTTCCGGCCATCGATTCGCTCACCGGTACCCCGAGCGCCGCTTGAACAAGAACAGGATCGGACGCCGAGTCTGGCTGCCGGCACCCCGATTCCTGACGTTTGCGGCTGGCCACGCCGACTCCCAGCCATGGGCGGGAGCTTGGCACCCCGGCGAGGCCGTCGACATCCACGGCGCCGCGCCGATGAATCCCGCCCATCCGCCGGACGCAGCAATCCACTGGAACCTACTGACCGCTGAGCGGATTCGTGGACCTCGGGCAGCAGGGGGGCTCAACATCAGCCTTTACCTGCCTCCGCTGAGAACATCGCGATTGGGGACGCATCCCCGCACCAACTGGAGTGTGGCAAAGGATTCACGTGGACATTTGCGTCGGGGTGGCTCGCCTGGGAGATCCACTTCGAGCCACGGCCCTTGACGTATCGGCTCGGGGCCTTGATTTCCACCGCTGATTGGGGCCCTTCAGCCAACTCGATGAGAGCCTCGCTCCGCCGCCTTCGGCGCCTTCCCCGCTGACTTTTCGCGGTGGCTTGGTGCCCCGCGGCGGGGTATGCCATGCGGGATCGGCAAGCTGGAGGGCACCCTCGAAGCGTCCACTGCGCAAAACCGAGCAGCCGCGATTCAGTCACCTCGACGCGATTGCCCTGCGGTGGTTGAGGCGATCGAAGCGGTGCTGGCTGACAGCCGAGCCCCGTTTCAGCGCACGGCTCAGCCAACAGCATGATGGGGTTGGCAGCGATCCTTCCAGTCGATTCGTCACTGCAACCAGTCCTGGGGGCAAGGTGAACAGATCGCGTGAGCAAGGGGGCCTCGCGGCTGCCTGGCCCGGCGTGTAGCCGTACTCCCAGCCGCACCAGAGGCGGCAGCGACATCAGGATCGACTCGGTTCCGCCGTTGGTCTGCAGAACCGAAGATCGTGCCCCGATCGAAGACGAGATTGAATTTCCACATAACGGCCGCGGGCGTAGAGCTGGAACTGGCGGTTCGCGCTCGCCGTAGGCCAGCGCGGTTGCGCTTCTCGACGATGGCGCGTAGCCGGCAGAAAACCGTGCCGCAGGGCGGCTGGCCAACTGAAAACAAACTGCTCCCAGCTTGGCCGTCTGCGGCCCGGCAGCGCCGTGGAGAGAGCTGCGCCGCAGGGACTGGGGATCCTGACCCTTGTAGAGGATTCCTGAAGGGTCCTGGTAGTCGAAGAAAATGCCCCCAACGCCACGGTTTCGCCGCGGTTGCCGAGGCAGGAAGTAACTCGTTCACACCAGGCCTTGAACACCGGGTAATAGGGCCGGGTTGATGCCGTCACAGGCTCCCTTCCAAGGTTGCTGTGAAAAGTGGATGGCATCGTCGCAGGAAGGATAGAATGGGCGTCAGGTTCAGCCCTCGCCGCCGGAACCCACCAGACCGGCCCCCGCTTCGAAGTAGCGGTAATTCAGGTGCACCCGTTGGCACATAGGGGTTGCGTGGGTGGCAACACCATCGAGTTTGCCGGTGGCGAAACCAGCGCTGCCCTTCCGCCTCCGGACGCTGGTTGCAGGATCGCCGGAGCAGCCGGTCCCCCTCCATCCTCGGAGAAATTGACGCCGCCCTGCCTCCGAAGATGCGGCCGGCCGTCATCACCCTGGGAGCGGCCACCGCCTCCCTCCGGCCGCCTCCCAAGCTTCCCTGAAAGCGGCTTCACCATCGAGGGCTTCGAGCCGGCGCAAATGCTGTTCTTGCAGGCCATCAGTAGCTGCCTGGCCCGCTGGCGGAAATCGGGCGGCGGAGCCTGGAGCGGCGGTCCCGATCTTCCGGAGCCGTGGCTGCGTGTCAACCGTGGTTGTTCGGGCACGCGAGCTGGAGCCCCTAACGGTGGCACTGGAATTCCTGTTTTTCACTTTCCAGCCTGCCTTACCCGCTCACAACCCTTTCGAGAGGCTCTGTCATGGGCGCGACCCGTTAGGATTTGATTCACCTATGGGTGCTCAAGGGGATGGCCAGCGCTGATCGGGCCTCGATGCCTTGAAATCCCTGTGTGATTGCCGGCAGTGGCCGCACCCTGCTGGAGCTGCCTGCGATCAGCCAGGTTCGGGTACAGGGGCGATCGGGGCCGTGTTCCGCCTCGCCTTACCGGGGCTATTTGCCACCAGCCAGCGGGAGAAAAAATCGCCGGCACGATGCCCGCAGCGCCCTGCTGGCCGTCGATGGTATCGTCGAGGTCAGTCGAGCTGGCCCAGCCCGAGCAAGCCGATGCCGGCCACAGCCACGGACCGGCCGGCGTCGGCCAACTGCCCGAGCGCAAGGGAATCCCCGGCGTCGGTCGGGTGATCGCGTGAGCAGCGGCAAGGCGGGGTGGGCAAGAGCACCGTGGCCGTGACTGGCCTGTGCCCTGGCCCGCAGGCCTGAGGGTGGGACTTCTGGATGCTGATATCTACGGGCCCAAACGTTCCGACCATGCTCGGGAGTGGCAAGATCGAACCCCTGAGGCGGCGGCAGCGGCGACCAGCAGGTTCTTGACCCCGATTGGGAGGTCTGCGTGTGGCGATGGTGTCGATGGGGCCTGTTGATTCAGGAGGAACCAACCGGATTGGTCTGGCGCGGGCCGATGCGAATGGGATCAATCCGCCAGTTTCTCTATCAGGTTGGAGTGGGGGAAGCGCGATGTGCTCGTCGTCGACCTGCCGCGGGCACGGTTGATGCCCAAGCCACCTTGGCCCAGCCGTTCCAATGGCCGGGGTCGTGATTGTCACCACCCCCCAGAGGTTGTCGCTGCAGGATGCCCCGCCGCGCGCCGGCGATGTTCCTGCAGGATTTGGGGTGTCGGTGCTGGGAGTGATCGAAGAAACATGAGCGTGTTCATCCCACCGGATCGGCCCCGAAGCCCGCTACTCGATTTTTGGCTCCGGCGGTGGAGCGCTGCTGGGCCTCTGAGGCCAACTGCCCTGCTTGCCCAGCTGCCCTGAGATGGGCGTGGTGGAAAGCGGAGGACAGGGCCTTCCCCTTGGTTTGTCCCAGCCTGATTCGCCGACGGCACACGCCTTCATGGAGCTGGCTGCAAACCCTTCAGGTGCCGACGCCTTCAACCCAGCCTGAGCGGCATGGCCATGCTCAGCGGTCGCGCAGGGTGTTCTCCAGCAGCCGCCCGAGGAAAAAACGTCGTGGTTCCAAGGCAGGATCGATCTGGTTTGCTCTGGGGCATTCCCCTGCCCTTGTCGCTGTTGGCGGGATTCTGATCGCCAGCACCCAGCGGCAGGCCGATTACGCCGATTGGTACCAGCACTGGCTCTTCGGCGCGGTGGGGCGTGGCCTCGCCTGCTGTTTGGCCCCGCCTGCCGCTGGATCGGCTCAAGACCTTATTGCTTGCCATCTATGGCCTCACCGTGGTCAAGCCCTGATCGCGGTGAGGCTGCGTGGGCACCTCCGCCCCTTGGCGCCCAGCGCTGGATTCAGCATCGGCGGCTTTCCATGTGCAACCTCGGGAATTCAGCCAAACTCGCTGGCAACCTGTTGCTGGCCGGGGTGCTCAGCCGCTTTTCCGATTCGAACGACCGATCGACCTGCTGCGGCCTTTCCGGGGTGATCCTGATCCCCCTGGTTTCTGGTGTCAATCCAGCCTTGACCTGGCACATCGCTGCGGCTTCGGGTCGTGCCCTGCTCGTGATGTTGTTTCTGGGCCGTCATGGTTCGCTCAGTGGGTTGGTGCTGGCTGCTCTTCGCCGCCTGGGCGGCGGCCCTGCTGGCCGGCACGCTGCCGCTGGCCCTGCTGGGCTGGATTCCGCTGTGGGTGGTTGGGCCTACCGCCTCCTGCCCGGCGCTGGCCCGGTTGTGGCCCTGGCGGGTCGGCCTCCAGGGCCTGTTTCGCCTGCTCACCCCCTATCTCTGGGCCCAGGCCTCAAGGACTACCAACGCGACCCGCCTGGTGCTGTTCCTCGATTCCGTCCAAAGATCCCCTCGGCGGGTGGTACACCTGCTTGCAGAGCCAAGGTAGCATCGGCTCCGGCGGGTCTCTGGGGAACGGGCCTGATGCATGGCCAAACTTCAACCAAGCTTCAGTTCATCCCGGAACAGCACCACCGACTTCATCTTTCAGTGCCCTGGGCGAGGAAAACCGGCTAGTTGGGCTTCCATGCTGCGTTGTGGTCGGTTCATCGCCCTGTTGATGGGGCGCCTGCTGCAGATCGCCGGCAAAGGCCCGCACCCGACTTTCGGAGTCACTGAGATGGTGGTCGGCATCGGCGCCATGCGGGATGTTCCAGGTGGTGGTAATATCTCATGACGATCGGTCCTCGGCCCCCGTGGGACCGGCATCCCCCTGCCCTGGGATGAAGTTATGGCCGTTCGGCGATGTTCGGTCCAACTCATCGCCCTCGGGGCTCGCGCCCCGTGCTGCGTTCCAGCCGCTCCAGCCAGGGGGGCTGGTGAACGGGCCCGACCCTGCAGCCAGTACGGCCAACGTCTGGCCCAGCGGCGTTTTCCCGCCAGGCCCGCAGCGTGAGGACGGCGTACGCCGGCAAGTGGTGGGCAGCCTTGGCCACCCTGCCCAGGAAGATTTTCTGCTGCCGCTCCAAACCCCTCAAAAGGGTTCTGGCTGGCGCGTCGCCGCTGCCAGCGCTGCACTAGCCCGCCCTGCTGCGGGAACTGCAGGGTTTGGGTTCTGGACGCCCAAGGCGGTCGGAACCCTGCTGGAGCCCCCTGCGCCCCTGCTGCCGGGGGCGTTGGCGGCAATCCGCTGACCCTCACCCAGGCCAACACCAGATTTCGAGCGCCTGACCCTCGAGGACGACGACGGCACCATCCGCTGTTGTTGCTGTTCACCCCCCAGCTGCAGATGGCGATTGGCCCTGGAGGGGATGCCTCGAACGGCGGCGCTTGATCCTGCGCTCTCGAACCCCGCACCGTTGGCGGCGGCCCTGCAAACTGGTGGCATGAACGCCTGCAGTGCCGCAGCCCCAGCGCAAGCCCGCAGTCTGCGCAGCGCATGCAAGGACTTCGGCAGCCCTGCGCCAGCGAGGAAGAAGACGGCGCAGGCCTTCTGGCCGCGACTGGGCGGAAACGGCTTTCCGCCGCTATGGCCGCGAAGCGTCACCCTGGCAACCCGTTTGGTCCAGGGCGCCCCCGCAGGACAAGCAGACGCCGCATCCAGCCAACGCGAAGCTGGGCCCTGCTTGAGGCCCTCCACCACGAGGTGCGACGCCGTTGGGCCTCGATCCGGGACCCTTGATCCGCTCCCTGCTGCGCCGCCACCGACCTGCCTGCCGTTGGTTGCGCCACCGGCTCCGAGCAGAATCGACAGCGAATGCAGTGAACAGATTCGACCGCTTCGCCTGATCTTCCTGCCGCCGAAACTGCAGCGCCGCCCCCGCCCAGCCAGGTCCCTGCGCGAACCCGATCTGAGCGACCCTGCTGCAAAAGCTGCTGCCGCTGTGGGGGAGCGGCAGCTGGGGCGGCGGAATTAGTCCTAAGCTGGAGATCGAGGATCAGCTTCCGCCAGTGATGCAGTGACCCCAACCTGCTCGAAACCATGCTCGGGGATTGATCGATCGCTTCACCCCGGCAGCCTGCCGGGCCGCACCGCGGTGTTGATTCCGTTCTGCAACCGGGCCGGCTCTCGGCCTGAAAAACTGCAACTCAACGGCCCTCACACGCCAGGGGCGGAAAACGGCGACTGCGGCCCCACGGCGGCCTCGGTCCGGGTGCTTGAGCTGGGATCCCCTCACCGGCAAAGGCCTGCAGCTGGAGGCCGTTGAGGCCAACCCAGCGCCTGTTCCATAGCCTTCGCGGCCGCCTTGACCGAAGAGCAGCAGCGGACTTCACCGTCTTCTTTCCCTTGGCGCCAGCCGGAGGCCAGCGAGATCTGAATTTGTTGACGGGTGTGAAAGAGAGGGACCTCCTGAGATTTAGGCTGGAAAACACGCGGTTGCTTAGCTTCCAGCCGAAAACGGTCCGGCAGACTCCTCGGGACGCCCACTCCCCTCCCCCAACGCCATGACAGCACGGCGCTGAGTCGGTCAAAACTTTTTTTCCCCCCCCCAAAGTACATCAACGTAGCACCGGAGGTTTGCTGAACTCAGCGGAAACCGAGCGAGAAATAACGGCCATCACCTGGACAAGCAGCACCTTCCCAGGTTTTTCGAACTTCCCACCGGCGGGGCCGCCGAGTATGAACGAAAGGTATGAGAACAATCATGTATTTTTGCACGCAAGGAGCAGTGGCCTGGCCCTCGGCATCAGTTGCGCAACCAAGTTCAAGCCCCGCATCGAAAGATTTCAGATCATACCGATCTTCCCCGGTGGTGACACCGAATATCTGCACCCCAAAGGATGGTGTTTTTCCACCGAGAAGTCAACGAAGGCCGCTCCCATTGGTGGCCTTCAATTCCCGTCGCATACCGGCGATAACCCCCAAACCCATCCACGATCAAGTTTCACCGGTCGACACCTTCGACTTTCCTGAGCGGCAGGCAGGTCCTGAGAACCTGCAACGATCACCATTTAGAAAGGCGTCCCGGGCCCCGTTTTTTTTGCCTGGCCGTCGCCGTGAAGACCTTCTCCCGATCCACGCTGCCTTCCTTTGCGTTGGCGAGCGCCGGCAAACAATTTCATCCCGATCGCCAAGCGCTGGCCCCGCCGATCTTGGAAACGCGCTGACCAACCTGCTGAAGGTGGGGGCTGCCAGTCGCCATTGGCGTGCTGCTCGAATTCCGTTGAGGAGGGAGCACCTGGGGCGCTGGAGCTACGTTGGTGGCCGATCCGCTCTTGGACCCTGACGGTGCGAGGCGAACGCCGCGAAGCAGGTCTGGCGGATGGCCGGGATTCTGCCACACCAGGGGAAAATCCATTCGAACTACTTCGAAGAACGCCTCAGTCAACCTTCACTCCACCCCCGTGCCGGGTCTGCACCGGTGGGTCAGTTGTTTGGCTTTCTGCGGGGCTACGAAACTGATCCGCTGGATCGAAGCCCAGCGTTGCCGGTCCACGCCAATGGATCCAGGCCGGGCCTGCCGACGGCTGCTGGATGCTGGCCGACAGCCTTGCTGGTCTTCGACAGGTGAAAACGGCAAGTTGATTGCTGGGCCTATGGCGATCTCAGACGACGGCAGCAGCTGCCGAGCAGGCCTACGCCAGCGCCGAAGCCAGGATACCCAGCCTGGAGCAACGCATGCAGGCCCCCCTGCCCAAGGGGTGTCAAACCCCTTGCGCTGGAACGCGAGCCCCACCCCAGCCGCTGGCCACCACCAGCAACCGCAGTCAGGCCGAACTACGAAGCGCCGTGGAGGCGGCCCGGGGCCACATCGCCGCCGTGACGTGTTCCAACTGGTGATCAGCCAACGGGCTGGAAACGCCGAATCCACGCGATCCCTTTGAGCTCTTACCGCAAGCCTGCGGGATGGTGAATCCCCCCCTACATTGGCCTTCTTCAACTTCGGGCGGCTGTATCTGATCGGTTCAAGCCCTTTAAGTTGATGGTCAAGGCCGAGCCGAGGCGAGCAGGGCGTGCTGGCCTCGCTACGGCCCATTGCCGGAACCCGCCCCATGCGGGCCAGAAGGAGCGGAGGGACCACGGGCTGGAAGGCAGAGCTGCTTGCGATCCCAAGGAAAGGGCAGAGCATGTGATGCTGGGTCGATCTAGGGCCGCAAACGACTCTGGGGCCGCGGTCTGCCGACCTGGGCAGCGTCGCGGTCACCGACTTAATGGTGATGAGCGCTATTCCCACGTCATGCACATCGTCAGCAGGTGAGGGTCTGCTGCAAGCGACCCAGGGACATCTGGGACCTGCTCCAGGCCTCCTTTCCGGCAGAACGGTCAGCGGAGCCCCGAAAATCAGAGCCATGCCAGCTGATCCACGAGCTTGAACCCACTGCCCGGGGGGCCCTTACTTCCGGCGGTCTACGGCGCCGTCGATCTGGGCGCGCCCTCAACACCGCCATCCACGATTCGCACCATGGTGCGTGCTTGCCTGGACCCAGCCGGAGGGCTGGCGTGTTCAAGGTGCAGGCGGGCGCCGGTCTGGTCGCCGATTCGCAGCCGGCAGCCGAATACGAAGGAAACCCTCAACAAGGCCCGTGGCCTGACTCAAGGCGCTGGGCCTGCCTGAGGAGTTGGAAACCGCATGAGTGGCCCTTTGCTTGCTGAAGGGATTCGAGGTGGAAGCTGTTCACCGCCAGGCCAACGGCACTGTTGGTCGGTGATGCCGAGCAGGTGGCGGCGGCGCTTCCTGGCTTCGTGACCCGAGCCGGACACCGCAATGCTCGAATACATCACCCACCCCGATGCCCAAATTTACACGAACCAACTGACCATGCTTCCAGGTGCCACGGCCGCAGCTGCGGCGTGTTGAAAGCAAAGCAGGGCTTTACCCTGATTCCCGGCAGCACCCTGAGCCTGGGCGGACAGCACCCGCCTTTCGAGCGCTCCGATTCCCACCAACGCGTTTAACCACGGCTTCATGAAAGCACCTACGGCACCAGCGTGGTTCACCGCCAGCGTTCACATCAATCTGGGCATCACGGCGATGGAATCACTCTTCGCCGCCTGCCGGCTGATTGCGCTGCGCAGGGCGTCCCTGCTACTTGGGCCTTGTAGCGCCAGTTCGCCCTTCCTCGATGGCAAAGCAAGCGGAGGCCCATTCCAGCGCTGCGGCAGTTCCCGCTCACCCCGGGCCAAGCTGCCGCTGTTCTCGATCACCACCACTACATCCGCTTGCGATGGAGGAAGCAGATGCGGCCGGCAGCATGCAGAAACGTCCGCCATCTCTGGACCTGTGCGCCCCAACGGGTGAGAGCCGCCCCCAACGATCCTCAATCGGCTGGGATCCGCATCTGCGATTATGATTCAGCGACCCCCTGTTGCTGCTGGCGATCACGGCCTTCTCGAGTTTGCGGCTGTTGCCAGCTTCGACTCGAATCCAGAGGCCCATTGACCCCCTACGCGCCAGCAGCCTCAGCCATGCCGAGGCTGGCCGAACTATCTGACGCCAACGACCTGGCCGCCGCCCAGGGCCAGCCTGGACGGCCGAACTGCTCGACTGGCGCAGCGGCAGCCCCTGCCGGGCCCGCACCTGGCTGCGGCGGGAGCTTGAATCCATGCAGCCGCTGGCGGTCCAACTGGGCCTTGGGCCCATGCTGGGCTCCCTTGGCCAAGGTGCTGGAACGGTGGCCATGACGGCGCCAGACGGTTGCAATGAGCGATGCGCTGGCTGGGGCGTCACCAACGCGGGGGAAAGCATCGATTCGATCTTGACTTCTGAGATCGAGGCGATGGCCAACCTTGAGCGGCAACCGGCACCACACAACACAGAAGCCCTGAACCCCTTTGGGATGATCATGGTTCCTTCCTTCGGCTGAGCCGGCTCCCATGCCGGCAGTTTCTGACCGCAGCTTCAGCCGCCCATGGAGGAGTCCCCTGGCCCCGGACCCCACCCAGCCGCGCACCGCGCGTGACCCGGCTTCTGGCGCAGCGCCTGGAGCTGGCTGGAGGATCTCTGGAAAACGGTGTGCTTGCGCAGCGAGTGTCCGCCCGAGCAGGCTGAGCGGCTGCTGAGGCTCAAAGGAGCTCAGGCGGAAGAAAACCAGTGAGTCGGCGCTGCAGCCGGAGAAGGAACGCGCCGGATCGTTCAGCTGATCCGGGCATTATGTGATCTGGGCTGAGGGCGATTGCCGCGGGCCAGGGCCTTTTCGCTTCTACTTCCAGCTGGTTCAACATCCTTGAGCAGCACATCGAGGAAAGACAGCTATCTCGCCAGCCTCAAAGACGGGCTTGCCTCCGCCCAGCCCCGACCCTTTGCCCCGCCGCTGCCAGCCAGACCGATTCCGGCCACCTTCAAGGAATGTTCACGCGGCTGCGCGGGCTGACGTGCCGGCCGCCCAGCTCGAAACCCTGTTGCGGAACTCGAATTCCGCCTCGTTTTCACCAGCCCACCCCACCGAAATCGTGCGGCATACGTGCGGCACAAACAACGCCGGGTCGCCTCCCGATCCAGAAGGCTCCAGCAGGACAGCCCCGCCGCAGCTCCATGACAAAGCGCAAACCGCGTCTCCAGCTCGAAGAAGAGGATTCGGCTCTGGTGCGCGCACCGATGAACTCCACCAGTTCAACCCTCGGTGCTCGATGAGTGGATTACGCCCTGCACTACTTCCAGCAGGTGCTCTTCGATGGGCCCATGCCCCTGTTGCGCCTTGCGCATCCACAGCGGCCTTAGGCCGGGCAGCTTCCGGATGTGGCAACCCCACCGCGGGATGGCCTTCTGCACCTGTTAGGGATCCTGGTGGGCTCGATCGCGATGGCAACCCCTCCGTCACCCGGAACATCACTGGCGACCGCCTGCCTTTCAGCGTCAGTTGATGATCGAGCGCTACATCGCCTCGGTGCAGGATCTTGCCGCGATCAGCTCAGCATCTCGATGCAGTGGAGCCAGAGGAGTGCACCGCTGCTCGAATCGCTGGGAGATTCGACCGGCTGCGCTCCCCGAACAATCTATGAAGAACGAGCGGCGCGCTACCGGCTTGAGCCCTTATCGGCTGAACTCAGCTACACCCGGAGCGGTTGCAGCTGAACCCAGCAAACGCAACAGCAACCGCGATGCGGCTGGAAATCCCCGCTGCGACGCGTCCCCCAGCAACCACGGCCGCCTTCTCCTTCGCACCGGGCATTGGTCTCCTCACCCGCTGAAGACCTCCACTTACGGCTCCGTGGGCGAACGCGGGCCGAACTGGAAACTGCTCGCGACAGCCTGGAGGAAACACCGGTCTGAGCTGCGAGCCCTTGCGCAAACTGCTCTTCCAGGTGCACATCTTCGGCTTTCAGCCTGGCCACCCTCGACATCCGCCAGGAGAGCACCCGCCACAGCCGATGCCCTCGACGAACTGAGCCGCTACCTGCAAGCTACCCGTGGGCCTACGGCCGCCATGGAACGAAGACCAGCGGATCACCTGGCTGCTGGCGAACTCCAGAACCCCGCCGGGCCCCTGCTGCGCCAGCCGCCAGCTAGGAGCCCGGGCCCACCGCCGGAAGAAACCTTCCGCGGGTTTTTTCGCATGCGCGAGCGGTTTGCAACGGGAATTCGGGCGCGCCGAAATCTGCCGGCAGTTACGTGATCTCGGATGTTGCCTACGGTTCTCGGATCTGCTGGAAGTGATGCTGCTGGCGAAAAGAAAGCCGGCCTGGTCGACCGAAAACGGGTCCAACCAGTTGTTGGGTGGTGCCCCTGTTCGAAAAAAACGGTTGGAAAGATCTGCAGCCGCGCCCCGGGCAGTGATTGGATCGGGCTGTTCGCCGAGGCCCTTTCTACCGCCAACTGCTGGCAAGCAGCGGCGAGGCCGGACCAAAGCCCCCCTGCAGGGGAAGTGGATTGGCTGGGGCTACTTCCGACAAAGCAACAAAAAGGATTTTCCCGGCTTTTTCCTCTCCAGCCAAAAAACTGGGAGATCCCCCCACAAAAGGCCCAAGGATCTTCCCTGGGCAAAGCCGGCCTCTTTTTTTTTCCCTGTCCAGTTTTTTACCGGGGACCGGTTGGCACTGCGGGATCCCCATCCCCTCTTCCCCTTTTTTTTTTTCCTTTG
>Ga0163217_1052500_pt1 | contig 16656 bp, 10 predicted proteins | sample SynspAceP_FD_185933 | JGI IMG/M metagenome (GOLD analysis project Ga0163217, IMG submission 185933) | Saline lake microbial communities from Ace Lake in Antarctica - Synechococcus sp. Ace-P (PacBio error correction) | ecosystem: Environmental > Aquatic > Non-marine Saline and Alkaline > Saline ... | reverse complement strand
AAACTCCCATCATTTTTAGAATTGTTGGGCAATATCACTACTACACCGTCAATTGATATGATGAATATCTTTATCAACTAAAATTAATGAACTGGGTTAGTAGTGTGTGTCTGTCATTTCGGACTTCCATTTCATTTATCATTAGTATTCACAATTACCGTGGTCGGCAAATAACCGATAACAGAATAATCCATTTTCTATTGCTGCTGAAATTACATTCATTAGCACATTTGTAAACTGTTTCACAAGCTTTCTATAGCAGCTGTCCATAACTCCTGTATGGCCTACCATATCAGATTGAGCGAAATTAACAAATAAAATCTACATCACACTTTTTTGATATTCTGGAATAATGTTTATCCCTAATTTCAAAGGCACTCATTTTCTGGGTTGTTAAATCATTATTAGCCACTTTGGTGACGGACATCAATAATATACAGAAGAATAACCCCTTCAAAAGGTACATTTCCTCATACCACCATTAAAAAGAAAGTTTACGTGTGGGTACTTTTGTCTGTTTCAGCATATACGTATTTGTTTTTTACCTGCTTTCGATAATACTTTCCCCTAAAGTTTCAAACGATATTACTCCTTATTAAATTAACATGAAACATTGTTATATGACTCCAATCATAATTTGTCTAAAAGTCACATAATAACAAGTTTAGTTTATGCAATATTTTGCTCATGCATATCTAACTTGACTTAATACTTGGGTCATTCTCTACCCACTCGATCTGGTCTGAAATTTAAGAAAATAACCCACATCATCTTCTTTAACAGATGCAAATAGGCTGTTGTCCAATCGTATTATCATTTACGATAGGTTTTATAACTCATCTGTAATATCGTTGTCATAACTTTTCACTGAAAGCTTTACCACTATATCAGTAGATTTTTCGCCTTTCTTGCATTTACAATGACAATTCATCAAGTTCCTTAACGCGTTCCCAGCGTTTGTCGGATCCATTGGCATAATATCTACCATTACTGTTGCTAATTTTGGTATTCCTTGTCAGCACAGAAATTGAACTAAAATGCTTCCAAAATCCCTTACCACCTTTTTAGGTCTACATCTCTACCTCAGTAACATGCATGCACAAAACATGTTTTGAACACCAGATATTCTTTTCCAGCAGTAATAAGTCCTTTAATTGTGGTTGGTGTGGGACTATGTACCGCCACCCATCACTGAGAAGTCCTAAGAAATGAACATTCTTCGATTTTTCTTCGCATATTCGAAGGCCACTTTTTAAAAACGGCTCTGAGCTTAAAGTGTTTTCTTTTTACAGCTTTATTTATTTTCGCCAAATCTTGATAAACGCAATTCTTACCTAGCACCTAAATTTTCATATGACCTACTCGCTATTGCCCAATTTGGCCTTCTTGGAAGCCCAACGTCATTAGCGTCTGTCAATAAAATTTGGTTTGCATAAATTTTTATCTATACAACTATCGATAAAAGGTGTATTTGCTTTGTTCAACTGCAGATTACTTCTGGTGTCAGGTGATTTTCCCCCAAACCATCTAATATCATTAAGATTACTTTCTGGTCATCTTTCTGAAGGTTTTAGTTACAAAATACTATGTTCTGCTAAGTAAATCTATATGATTACATACCTTTTTTAATTTCGATGGACGTAACGCAACAAATTCAATCTTTGGTAGTATTTGTTTGTCTAAAGTTATAGTATATAACCACTGTTAAGAGATGAATACATATTCGCGTGACGATAGCACGTCTTTAAATAATACAATATGTATTCATCAATTAAATCACTCATCATGAAAAAATCAAATCATCTAACTTTCCTCGTAGTACTACATATCGGGTCAAAATTTAATGGCCAATGAAAATTACACAACCAACTAGTGTTATTAACAACGAACTAATCACTAATGTAAGGAAGGTCAGTTCGTTTTGTAATCGGAAATTCAAGGAGATGTTTTTGACGGTAAAACGACTTATAGTTTTAGGAGACAGATTGTAATCAAAAAATACTTTAGGTATGACTTCCTGCAATTGTAATGCTTGCCGGATATAATAAGAGTGAGTTTTGTCCCTATGATAAAATGGTGCGAATTTGAATATGAAAAGTAATTACAGGTTTTACGTTTAAACGCATATGCTGAATTATCAATGCGCAAGAAGCCGTGGTTATATATAGGAGCTGCCTTAGGTAGTTAGGGAGATTTACACTAAGTTTTGATTAACAACTAGTCTTTAAGGAATAAATGAAACCAAGTTATTTGTTAATGTTGAGTATTACTTTAAGATAAAAACGTTATATTAAAAAGGCCTCATTGAAAATTCTTCAATGAGCTTTTTAGTTACCCCACAATTCTACCTCCAAATAGTGTTCAGTAAAGAGTAAAAAACGTTAAAATTCAAATCCATTAAATACTCTATAAGCAAAAGCCATATAGTGCCGACAATTCCATATAGGGCCCACAGAAAATTAGAGTAGCACCTTTTAAAATTATAAACCAATATTTCAGCGTTTGCAATCTTCGAACGCCTGCGACGTATTATATTTCTAAATGTGTTTCAATCTTCCCATTATAGTTGTTCTTCTATGATTAAATCATAGCTATAAAGGCATTAATAAATGTAAAATAAGGCTTGACTTTACCCAACAGTTACAAAATCTATAGTTTGTGGTAATACGCACTATACGATGAAAATGACCAAAAATCCGATTACCTTCGATTTGTATAAACTTGTTGCTATCGCTCTCTTTAATTTTCTAGAATCCTATTTTCTGGGTCAGGGTGGGTACTTTGTGAAATTACTGGCGTCCGATTTGGGCCACCAGCTTGCTATTTAATATTTCCATAACCTTAATCATTTCATAAGGGGTCATACCAGGACTGAACTCATAAAAAGTATCTAGTTTCATCACTTTTCCAATTCAATCACCGCGACATTGTAGACAGTGTATTTGACCTTATGTGTGCCCACAATGCTACCACATATCTCCGGCTCCTACCGATAGCTCCATTGTGGCTGTTTGCCAAGTCTGACTATTCTGCAATTTCGTTCTGCAGAGTGTCTGCCAATAACATGCCCTATTTCAATGACCTAAAAACACCGCTAATTGGAGCTTCGGTCAATGTGAGAATAAAGCATAGGTGATAAAGCTACTGTCCTCCAGGTAAACGCAAAGGCATTAATTAGTTTGATCATCAGCAAGTAAATGAAAATCATATTTATAAGGAGTTTCTCTGGCTTATACTATTCTGTACCAATTTATTACCCCAGCCGATTGCTACAAACGATGTAGTCTTTGGTCAGGGTAAAGTCACGCCATGTTGTTGGGCCATTTTCGGAGCGCTTTGCAAACCAATAGCAATTTCTTGGTCTGAAGTCATGGTAATATGCTGCGAGCGACCTGTGTAATGGGTTTTCTCGTATTTATTACATTTTTGCGATAAATGCAAAGGCATACAATTGCTAAACACGATGAATTATTCTAATTTTATCCAACTTCCTCTTCTTCATAGTAATGTGTTCTAATACAGTTTACTAAAGTACAAAAAAGCTTATAATAGGGCTCTATTTTAGATCCTAATGTTATTATGAATATAAGATCTTAAAAAGAACCATGTTAAAATTCTCTGCCACCGTTCAAATAAATCTTCACGAAGTAAGAGCGGATGCAATATTTTTTACCTCTAAATTCTCTACAAGGAATCATATTGGAGCATAGCTGTAGTGCCAAGGGCCTCATATTTTTAAATTCCTCCTTCTTTTAGGCTTCAGTTGGTATAGACTAAGTAAAAACCGTAAGTTTCAGAATTTTCATCCATCCATTTTTTTAAAAATCTACAAATGGTCTTCATTTTCATAATTTGTAGAGGCACTAAACATCCCTTCTACTTTTCATATACCCGTCAATGACATCCAATATCCTGTGCCCCAATGGATGCCTGCTGCTTCCTGGTATGGTGGAATATTCTATAATTTTTTGTCGATAGCATCAAGCGGATTCTTTCCGTTCATCTTCAGTATTACGTTATAAATTTACGCTCGGAAATTGCCTTTTGACGCTTCATAATATTCTATAGCTAGAAACAATCTTAAGATCTATACCATCCATTATATGCTGGCCTTTTTATCTCTAAGAATGCATCGTGAGCTTCTTTCTCCCGCGCCCCCCCCCGCCCCTCCTCCCGGTTTTTCACCACCCCTTCCTTTTTCCTCCCCTCCTTCACCCCCCCCTTAATTGATTCCTTTTCCCGAACATTCAATATACCTCGTTACCCATGGCTCTGAAATAGAATAGCTCTATAGTCTTCTTGTAAAAATAATGAAGGGGCAAGGCCAATCGCTAAGGCTATTTAAGACTGCTTTTTGTTCGATAAAAGTTCTTCTTTGCATAAACTGTAGTAAACTATTTTTTTATATAATACAATTAACTTTTTAATCGATAATAATAAGTGCAAATTGAAATTAGGAAATCATATTATTCTTAAGTAAAAAGATAATAAACTCTTAGTCTCAAAAAAGAATTTAAGGTTCAATTTTCTTGATTATGTGGCTGAGGATCTAAATTAAGCCCTTGGCTGTTTAAATAGTTCATTTTCGTTCTACGCTCTATAATTGTAATGTAAATACCAGAAGATAAACGCTGATATTTTTTTAGAAAATTACCCCACCACATTAGATATGCCGTTAAATTCATTTTGTATTTTTCTTGAAAAACACCATATACCGTATCGTTTAAAAATTTGTAGGGTTATTTGGAGAATTATCAATACGCATCCTCTAAATACATCCATTAACGCCATCGCCATTTGGCGTCAGTATAAGTTGTCTAGTGTTTACTGTTACACATACTAGGTTTCTAAAATTATTCAGAATGTACACCTATTGGTCAGCAGCCTTATAATCATTCTTGCACCAATTTCTTCTGGAAGTTTAGATCCATTGTTAAAATTCACTTCAACATTTGTGCTACTTAACTAGACCCTTTTCGCCTTTTATCTGCTTACACTCCAGCCCAACAACTCTTTTAATCTGAAAATAAAATCTCCGTAAAGAATAGCGATTACTTTTGTTGTTCCCATGTTAAGGTAAACCTTAGAAGAGACACTACCTTCTAAATTGTCCGTGTCATATTTCACTTACAGATAAAACTTGCTTCTCTTTTCTATTCGTTTTCAGAAATTGCTCAAAATACTTGGTGTAAGTTGTGCTTCCAAGTAAATAGCAGATTTGGCATAGTCGTTAGAAATTTAACAGAATGAATGCTTAGAGCGTCTTAAGCTACCATTTTGCCCTATTCGGAAAGTGAATGTTCAGATTTTCCTGTTACTATATTTGCAGGGGCTCTCATTCAACTGTTTGGATGATCACCCCTCTCATATTAAAATGAGTCGTTTAAGAAATTAATATTTACGTTCGGATGCTACTCTAGGATGTAATATATCACCAGGAAATTATTAGCGATTATTTAAGAATCCGCCACAGTATTTGTCTTACATAAGATTGATTATCTACGCACCTCAAAATCATAAAAAAACAGATTAGATGCCTCCAGATATGGTGAGGCTTTTATCCATAGAATAAATCCTACAAACCTTTATTTTTTTAAAAGCCTCCGTTATTAATGACATCCATGTGAAAAAACCTACAAGACCCGTCTCATTGAAATTTGGATGTTTCCATGAATTATGTACTGCATCCTGAGCATTTAAAACCAAAGAAGTGCGAACAAAGAAACATATAGTCTAGGAGGCGTATTATTTTCTTCTTTATTGTAAGAAGTTTGGACTCTCCAAAATCCCTCTTTTTGATCTAAAACAGGCGCAAGCCAATCCTTTTTATAGATAGGGATCTTGTCTCAATACTCAAAATGTTTGTTTTTAGATATGCATAGGATTACTTGGTTTTGCGTATAAAGGAAATCTCTGAAGATGTTACTTACAACGGCTACAGGTTATTCCTTAAGTAATGCTGCTTCTACACCAATCACTTGAAAAAGTATAACGTTTTTTCATCTTTGCAAATCTGTTTTGTTATCTCCCTTACATTTCCTACGGTCGAGAATATTCGTATTCCCTTCCACAATAATTTTGATACGTTAATAAATTCTCACAATACATGAACTGTGGCATCGAGCAAGGCTAATGGTCTTGGCCTGCCACCGTCATGATTTCGGGTATGAATGGTTTCTCGTTATGGTAACCTATCTTGGTGTTGAACTCATCGATCGTATAGACAAGCAAGAAAACAGATCCAATTATTTTGGAGGGTAGAATTAGCTACCTGTCCGTATTTATCCCGACCCTTGTGCTGCGGTTTTGACTATTGGCACTACCTGTGTACTCGCATAAGCTCCTTGTTAAAGTCCATCTCTGTAATCAAGCCGATGGTGTGAGACTACAACGAATTGCAGCTCCGTCATCTCCAATAATTAACTGTCGCTCTCGCCTCTCTAGAGTGTCGATAGTGCGCGCGAACTCTATCAAAAAATCTGTCCCTGGCAGCCTGCCTTCTTAGTCTAAAATTTCCTTCGCAGTTGTACAAGGATAAGCTTTCGCGTTTATATACAAAGACTAGCTCGTGATATAGTGCCTGAAAAGCTGTTTAAGTGTGGCGAGAAGGGTACCATTTTGATCTCTTGTGTATTGTAGATTCTATACCATATGGAGGTGAGTATGTCCATATTGTAGTCTACAGATAGTGCGTGTGTTAAGAGCATAGGGAGTGTGATATGTTCGTCCCCGATGTGTTAGGTCTGGACGTGGGCTAATAGTTCTCTGATCGCTGGAGGTGATCGATGTAGAGCATCATGTTCTGTAAGCCTAAAAATGATACGTATGTCTGTGAGCGTTCTTCCGTTCTCATGAGCCTCTTAGAGATTTTCCCGCTCTCTCTCACCGGGTAACTGCACTTAAAGTGAAACTCACTAAGACGGTTATCAGGTGTGCTGAATTGTCAAACTAGTGTGTGGGCATATCTCATACCAGGTATGCTCTCCGTCATGGTGCGTTGACTCTCTCAGATAGCTAGTCCGCTCTGGTGAGTCCAACAATATCACCGCTTGTCATTTGAGAAAGCGAATTGTGCGAAGTATCGCTCTCAAAAAGTGAGGTTGTGGGTACTGGCTGTTTCATCATAGTGATTCTCAACACATCATTACGAGTAGATTGGATAAGAACATTCAGTGGAATTCTGAAGTGTACCCTGCTACGATCGTGCGTCGTCGTTATCCTCCGGTGGAGTCCACCACTATAAATAGACGGCCTCGGACGTAGACCTGTCACTGCTGATCTCGAGATGTAGTCATCACGGCGAAAACTACCAGGATCATCCATTGGTACCTATCGGCTTCACGCGTGCTGAAGCACAGGTGTGCCGTATCAGCTGAATGTACAAAGCGGAGATTATAGTGTCCTCATGAAAGCGAATTTACTCTATATGCTTTGTTTGCGTGGTGACGCCAAGAACAGGCCAAGCAGGAAACCCGGCGTCCGATGGCCAAGTGATTACAAGGGTGCCGGGAGGCAAGGGCCCAAGAGGACGAGGAACGGGCCACTGGAATATACGCCGCATGACACATGTGCAAGCATCAATCGTGCGCCTCATGCTCAAAACGCCAACATGCTCAATGATTTTGTTCACACGGCAGACATTTTGCATGCACTGGACTCTCTCTGTGCCAACGAAAAAGAGTGCGTCCTAATGAGTGACGTAAGGTTGTCGTTATGCTCCACCGATTGCGCCATGCGGCTTTGTTATATAGGTTTAAATCTCATCTAGGTGCTATCAATCGCCTTCGCGATTTGCGGCCCCTATGTCGACTGACACCTCTATGTTCACCGTGAAGGTACCTTGATTACCACGCGCTTGTGCATGACGCCTGGTTGTATTCACATTGCAATCCCGATTGCTACTCACCAGATGGGTAGTCTTAGTTCTTCGCGAGAACAACGCGTTAGACATGTCGCGAGACTATATAAGGGTCAATACGAGGAGAACGTTCGCGACCTGTTGAATATCCCGGACATGACCTAGTTCAGGGGTAAATCGGTAGTTCCTGAACATGTATGTGCAACTCGATGGACACTGTTCATGGGTCCCTCGATCATTTCCGTCTCGGCGCTCACCGATGGCTGGTGGGGGAGAACAAAGGAATCTCAAACCCTTGTTCCCGGTTGTTCTGAATGATCACCGCTGTGGGCATAACTAAATTCCAGGCGTTTGTTCTCCCCCGAATGGATTCACCTTGTCGTTTGATTCCTTGTTTCTCCTTGGTTCCCCACATGTCCTTGTTCACAGAATTCGTCCTTTATCAACCTTATATAGTTCTCCAAAGTCCTGTTCGGTCAGACTGACCTGTGTATTCTGTTCCCAGATGAACCTTGTATTCCTTGATTCCTTGCTCACCGATGGACCTTTGTTCCGATGGACACCTCTGTATTCCTTGAATCACCTTGCTCACGATGGGACTTGTTCCCAGATGACACCTTGAATTCCTTGTTCTCCTTTGGGCCTTGTTCCCCGATTGACACCTTGATTCCTTGATCTCCTATTGGGCCTTGCTCACCGATGACACTGTATCTGTTCACGATGGCCTTGTTTCTTCCGATGACAGCCTTGTATTTCCTTGAATGCCTTGCTCACCGATGGGGACTTGTTCCCCCGATGATACTTGTTCCTCGCGATGATTCCTTGTATTCCTTGTTTTCAACCGACTGGACTTGTTCGCCCCGATGATACCCTGTATTCCTTCATTCCTCTTTCGCTCACGATGAGGACCTTTGTTCCGATGACCACCTTGAATTCCTGTTTCTCCTTATTGGCCTTGTTCCCCGATGACACCGTTTGATTCCCTGTTCTCCGATGATCCTGTGTATTCCTTGTTCACCGATGGGACCTTGTTTCCCCGATGGACACCCTGTATTCCTTGAATTTACGCTTGCTTCACCGACTGGGACCTATGTTCCCGATGATACCTTGTATTCCCTTTGCTCACCGACTAGACCTTGTTCCCGATGACACCCTGTATTCTGAATACCTTGCTCACGATGGGACCTGTTCCCCGATGACACTTGAATTCCTTTGTTCTCCTATTTGGGCCTTGTTCCACGATGGGGCCTTGTTCCACCGATGACACCTTTGAATGCCTTGTGTCCCCATCGACACTTGAATTCCCTGTTTACCTATTGGGCCTTGTTCCCCGACTTCTCCTTTATCACCTTTGTCTCAACATGTCCTTGTTCCCGTGAACCCGTAATTCCTTGAATACCCTGCTCACCGACTGGACCTTGTCCCCGACTTCCCTTATCTCCTTTATCACCTTTGTCACTTTACAGTCCTTGTTCACCAGATGACACCTGAATTCCTTGTTCTTCCTATTGGGCCTTTGTTCCCCCGATGACACTTGAAATTCCTTGTTTCTTCCTTTGGCCTTGTTCCCCATGGACACCTTGAATTCCTTGATCTCCTTATTGCGGCCTTGCTACCGATGACACTTGTATTCTGTTCACAGGATTGGGCCTTGTTCTCGATGACACCTTAGTTATTTCCTTGAATTCCTTGCTCACCGATGGGACCTTGTTCCCCGTGTACCTTGTATCTCCTTCTCACCGATGGGACTTGTTCTCCGATTGATACCTTGTATTTCCTTGTCACCGACTGGGACCTTGTTCCCCGATGACACCCTGTAATTCCTTGATTTCTTGCTCACCGACTGGACCTTTTCCCGATGACCCTATGTTCCTTTGATTCCTTGCTTCCACCGACTGGACCTTGCTTTCCCGATGACACCTTGGGATCCCTTGTTTCTTCCTATTGGGCTTGCCCCGATGACACCTGTATTCCTTTGGAATACCTTGTCACCGACTGGGACCCTTGTTCTCGATGATACCTTGTATTCCTTGTTCACCGCTGGACCTTGTTCCCCGATTGACACCTGTATTCCTTGAATTACCTGCTCACCGACTGGGACCTGTTCCCCGTGACACCTTGTATTCTTGAATTCCTTGCTCACCGACTGGACTTGTTCCCGAGACACCTTGAATCCCCTTGTTCTCCTTTGGGGCCTTGTTCCCCCGTGGACACCCGTGTATTCCTTGGAATACCTTGCTCACGACTGGGACCTTGTTCGATGAACCTTTGAATGGCTTGTTCTCCTATTGGCCTTGTTCCCCGATGACACCTTGAATTCCCCTCGTTCCACCTATGGGCCTTGTTCCCCGATGATACCTTGTATTCCTTGTCACCGAATGGGGGACCTTGTTTCCCCGATTGAAACCCTGTATTCTTGAATACCTTGCTCACCGAACTGACCTGTTTCCCGATGACACCTTGAATTTCCTTGTTCTTTCCTACTTGGGCCTTGTTCCCGATTGACGCCTTGTCTGATACTCGATTCAGCTATTTGGGCCTGATGTTCCTCCGACTTCTCCTTTATCTCCTTTATCACTTGTGTCTCCAAGGGTCCTTGTTCCCCGTGATACCTGTATTCCTTGAATCACCGTTGTCTCTCCGATTGGACCTATGTTCCCCGACGTACACCTGCTATCTCAGTTTCCCGTTTATCTACCAACTATTACTTTGCTCAGCCAGCATCTTCCTGTAAGTCTTTGTTCTCCCTCTGGACTTTATCTCCCAAACTTTCACCTTTGCCAACCGTATTCACCCAGTAAAGGTTCTGCTTTCTATCACCAGGTGTACTTCCTTTGTCTCCGACTTCACCTTCTCACCGGTTAGTCCTTTATCTCCAACTATACCCTTTGTCTTCCTCGCCGTCTTGACCTTTATCTCCAACTATACCTTTTGTCACTGTACTTCCAGTAAGTCCTTTGTCACCGACTATACCCTTGGTCTCCGTTTCACCTTTTCTTCGGTTTTTCACCGTTTGTCACGGTATCACCAGTAATCTTTTATCACCAGTTACTCCTTTTCCACCAGCATCTTCCTTGTAAGTCCTTTGTCACCTGTATCACCAGTAAGTTCTTTGTCTCGGACGTCACCATTGTCACTGGCTATCACCGGTAGTCCTTTGTACTCCCTTGGCACCTTTATCTCCTCTGATCCTTTGTCACCAGCTCTCGCTCTCGTTTGTTGTCAACTTATACCTTTGTCACCAGGTATCACGACCTACACCATTTATTCTCCGGTTAGTCTTTGTTCTCCTTCTAGTCCTTATGTCACACCTGTATCCCCTGAAGTCCCTTTGTCTCCGATTCACCTGTACCGGTATCACCGAGTTAGTCCTTTATCACCGGAAATATACCTTATCTCCAGTTTACCATTTGTACCAGGCAATCTCCTGTAAGTCCTTTGTCTACCTCTGGGACCTTTGTCTCCTTCTAGTCTTTGTCACTGTATCCCCTGTAAAGTCCTTTTCACGACCTACCCCTTGTCTCCGGTTTCACCTTTTGTTCACCGACTACACCTTTGTCTCCAGTTTCACCTTTGGTCTTTCCAACTTCCACCCTTGTCTCCGGTTTCACCCTTTGTCACCGCTACACCTTTATCTCAGTTTCACCTTGGTCACCTGTTCACTGTTAAGTCCTTTGTCACAGGTTGCTCCTTTATCTCCAATATTTACCTTTTGTTTCACCTTCTAGTCCTTTGTCTCCAGTATCACGGTTAGTCTTTAAATTCCCGTTTGCTCCTTGTCTCTTCTAGTCCTTTGTCACCTGTATCACTCAGTAAGTCCTTTATTCACCGACTACTTTATCACCAGTTTACCCTTCTAATTCTCCTTCGTAGTCCTTTATCTCCAAACTACACCTTCTGTCACTGTATTTCCCTGTAAGTTCCTGTTATCTCCAGTAAGTTCCTTTATCACCCGAACTACACTTTATCACCAGTTTACCTTTTATCTCCAACTATACCTTTGTCACCTTTAGTCCTTTGTCTCCAGTATGCACGGTTAGTCCGTTATCACCGACTTACACTTTATCCTCCGGCTTAGTCCTTTGTCACTGTATCCCAGTAAGTCCTTTATCACCGACTACACCCTTGTCTCCGGTTTCACCCTTTTCTTCCGTTTCACCTTTATTCTCCAACTTATACTTTGTCACGGTATCACCTGTAAGTCTTTTTTCACCGACTCACCTTTAATCTCCGTTTCACCTTTGTTCACCGGCTATCAACAGTTAGGTCCTTGTCTCAACTTCACCTTTGTCCGGCATCTCCTGTAGTCCTTTTCACAGTTTACTCCTTTGTCTTCCTTCTAGTCCTTTGTCACCGGGACTATACCCTTGTCTCCTTCAGTCTTTCGTCACGACATATACCTTTGTCTCCGGTTTCACTGTTTTATCTCCAGTCTCACCTTTGTCACCTGATATCACCAGGAGTCCTTTATCACCGACTACAACTTTATCGTCCAGTTTCCCCTTTATCACCAGTTACTCCTTTGTCTCCGGTTTCACCTTTTATCTCCAACTTGCACTTTGTGCAGCGGGACCTTGTGCTCTCTCCTTTGTCACCGGTTCACCAGTAAGGTCCCTTTTCTCAAATATACTTTGTCACCTGTTGTATCCTCTGTAAGTCCTTGATTGTCCCGCACTATCCACCCTTTTGTTCACGGTTCACCTGTAAGTCCTTTATCACCGACTACACCTTTATCTCCAACTATACCTTTGTCAGACCGTAAAGTCGCTTTGTCTGCCCTCTAGTCCTTTGTCACCTGTAAGTCTTTGTTCTCGCTTCTCGAGTCTTTATCACCGACTACACCTTTTTCTGCCGGTCTCACCTTTGTCACTCGCATCTCCTGTTAAGTCCTTTGTCTCCCATCTGGACCTTGTGGCCAGAATAGTCACCGGGTCCGTGTCCTTTCTGTCTCAATGGGCACCAGGCATACCTTGAAGACCGCATCACCCTGAGGTCGCCTTGTGGTCTGGTTAACTGATGAAGTTTAAGGAAGTACCGTCACTATTAGATTAATGGTTAAAAGTTCCGTTGTTTTATTACGAATGTAAAGGTTCCTGCCTGTGTGGTTGACAGAGGTTATTCCCAAACAGCCCACCATTGATAATAGTGTCACACAATTTCGATTCGTATTAAAAAAAGGGCTCCCTAACGAAAGGGTAATTGGCCTGCATTTGGGGTGGTCGCATCGGCAGGTAGTTACGCGTTAGGCCTAGTAAGAGCAAAGCTTATCTGTAGTTTCAAGCTCGTTAACAATAGAAGCGGCATTTATGCCTATTTGGATTCTGTTCCTATTTTTACCTGAGCATGTACGCAAAGGAGCGGTCAATATAAGAACAGTATAATCTTATTTTATAGACATTTCGGGATACAGTAGCTATGTTAGTACCATAAATAGTCAAGATGCGATTTGTGAGGGATCGGATTAATGTTGTGTAGACGCTAGAACCCTTGTGGGAAAGTACCTATCGTCTCCCATCAATGACGATGTTCATTGCTCTATCACTCCTTTTGAGGAGGTGCTGCGTTAATTGATTCTCACTATGGTTCAGTATAAAAAGGTTTGAAGTTATTTACTAGGAGTTGATTTATTTATCGAAAATCATTTTTCTGTTTTGTTTACTCGCCATATAAAAAAGCCCTGAAAAGCTTAAATCTTCCCAGGCTTAAATCTATAGTTGTAGAAATAAACCAACAGGTTAGCCCTTTTTCGGCACCGAAAGGAATGTATATTTAGGATCGAGAAAACCCGTTAAATTCGTCTGTATAATTAGCATTTTCAAAAAAAAACTTAAGTCCGTAACGGTCATAAATTTGACAAAATTCTATTCGTATTCTTACTATTCTGCCAAACTCAACAAAGTGAATCATTATGCCTCTCCATTTACCGGGAAACAAAGAATTTGCTTCACCAATGTGTTACTACTTCTAATGACTAAAGGGCTCGTTGGTGCTTTCTGTAAGCGTCCTACAAGGGTTATAATCTTCGTTAAGTTCAGTCTGGAATGAATGATGTTGTGTAATAAAACCTTACATTTACATGACCCTACTGGATGTGCTGCCAACAAGGTTAGCCATTCGTGCGCGCTCTCTTTGCTCCACCTACAGTATTCAATAGTGGTAGCATCATCGGTTCAGTCCTGCCTTGCGCTACCGTTGGTTCCAGCTTAGGTTACGTTAGGATTGTATTGTACCGTTCTAATCGCCACAGAACTCCATGTGTTAAACACTTTCAATTATCTAATCTTTTCAGATTGTATCAAAGGTGTTTTGAAATGAATGGGTTATGCAGCGTTTTCAGTAGAAAATAGTGCCTTTTTAGCGAATTGGTGGGGTGCTTTCTGAGTTACTCTCTCAATTCGCGTCTTATAAATTGACTGCTACCCCCGGATAGGAAAAGGCAAAATCTTGCTGATTAGTTATCGCTGATTCTTCCAATTTTAGAAAAATTCATTTTTCGCCAGTTGTAGGAACCGATTCTATCTAGAAAGACGTTTTAAAATAAGATGGGTTGGGTTGAGGGGAGAACAGAAAAAAAAAACTACGTATGTTACCCAATAATGAAATTGTTAATTGTTGCTATTATCTTAACCTAATGCTAGATTGCAAATTATTTCTAATGCAATTCGACATCATAGTAATTGAGGGGTCAAGGTACCGAGTAACAGTTAACACACTGGCTGTACCAGTAACACCTGCTTATCGAACACTAATGTTATTCACATCTAACGGAGCATTCTCCACTTGATAGGAAGGTGGTTATGCAAACCGTATCTACCACTCGCCTCATTCGAAATTACGCAAGTTACCATTGTATAGTATAGGGCCCACCGTTTTGGGCCAGGAGCTGTGTTGCCCGCCAAAGAGATGAAAAGAAGTGAAGTTGTTTTTTATTTTATTCTTTTGTCTTTTCTAACAATAGTTTCTTTATTTCCTGCCATTTGGCTTAGGTTGAGTGCTTCTACTTCAGTAGCATATTTTTGTCATGATCTAGCTCTTATTTTGCTTTTCTTGCTCAATGGGTGTGCAGAAAAGTTCTTTTATTTTTTCGAGGTTGATTCTAGAGGCTTCTCCCTAGTCACCAAAAGCGCTGTTCTTGTGAATTGATGCCGGCTGACTTTATGCCAGATAAGGTGTTATTTGGCGTTTACAAACTTCAATTTCGATAGTTCTTTAAAATCATTAATTTGGGTTTAGATAGAATTGCCTAAAAAGTTTGTTTGCGAAAACAGTGAGTCCGGGGGGACTTGACCGGAAATAGTGTTGAGATTAGTGCACCTACAGGTAAATTTCCGGTGCGTTGCGATATTTTGGTTCGGGTCTATTCTCATAGCTTCAGACCATTTGTGGAAAAACCCTTAGGTTGATCAGCAGCTATTCATTGTACATCTCCCATACTCTCGTGGTCTCCCTTAAGTTTGTAGAATTCCGGTAGACGCAGGGGTTGCCACGACCTTTGCCTTCGTGTTGAAAGCAAATCCTTAGCTCGTTGCCCTTAATTGTCCCATCAACATCTCTAATTTATTTGAGGAGTAATAGTTTCCATTATACCAACATTACTATTTCGTACCAGTAAGGACCAAGTTACAGCTATTGTCAATGTCGAGGTTAGTCATTATCATTTAAGTCATATGCTTCTATCCCTGTCTGTGTTAGATTCGTATTGGAAAAGATTATTTTCCAATAATTGGTGTTATCCAGGCAGTAGTTCCTGCTGCATCGCGGTTTGCAAGCAACGTCCCCAGACGCGTTGCTGTTGCATCGTCTCTGCGCAGTTCGATTTCGTTTCTGGGTCATCGGTGTCCCCGTCGGTTTGTAATGTGGTTTGAATTAAAGTAGGTGTTCGCCGCTAAATCGCTTACGGTCTCTTCCAAAGGCAGAAAGATCTACGTCAACGGTATTTCACCATCGATTTTCTAAGCGAATTGCTCAGTAGGTTTCCTGCTCGCGAAGGACCAACTGTGGTGTCTACTGTTGTATCGTTCTGTATTCGGTCAAAAGAAGGTTGTAATCAAGAGTAGTTTCCTGCGTGCATTCGGTGCTAAGAACATCCCTTAGGGTTGCTGTTGCATCGTTCTGCGTTCTCGATTTCGTTTCTGGTGTCGGTGTCCCCAGTCGTTTGATAATGTGCGTTATTGATTAAGTACGTGTTCGCCGTAATCGCTACGGGTCTCTTCCAAAGCAGAAGTCTACGTCACGGTATTTCACCATCAGTTTTCTAACGAATGCTCAGTAGGTTTCCTGCTCCGAAGAAACAGGCGTTCTCTACTGTTTGTTCGTACCGTGTAGTCTGTGCTCAAGAAGGTGGTAATCCGAGCGAATAGGTTTCTGCAGCATCGGGGGTAGCCAGAACATCCCCAAAGAGGTCTGCTGTTGGCTCGCTCTCGGCAGTTCGATTTTCGTCTGGTCATCGGTGTTCCCCGTGCGTTTGTTATGTGCGTATTGATTAAAGTAGTGTTCGCCGTAATCGCCTTCTGTCATCTATCCAAAAGCAGAAAGATATACTCGTCACGGTATTTCACAGTCGAATTTTCTACGAAATGCTCAGTAGGTTTCTCTTGACTCGTAAAAAGAAAAACTGGTCTACTGTTTGTTCGTCTGTATCGGTTCAAAGAAGGTGTTAATCGAGAATAGTTCCTGCAGCCTCGGTAGCCAGAACATCCCCAGAGGTTGCTGTGCAGCGTCTGGCAGTTCGATTTCGTTCTGGCATCGTGTCCCCGTCGTTTGGTAATGTGCGTATTGATACGAGTAGCTGTTCGCCC
>Ga0163217_1033736_pt1 | contig 16657 bp, 25 predicted proteins | sample SynspAceP_FD_185933 | JGI IMG/M metagenome (GOLD analysis project Ga0163217, IMG submission 185933) | Saline lake microbial communities from Ace Lake in Antarctica - Synechococcus sp. Ace-P (PacBio error correction) | ecosystem: Environmental > Aquatic > Non-marine Saline and Alkaline > Saline ... | reverse complement strand
CTCGGGCGGTGTGGTCACCTACCTTCCGCCTTATCAGATCCTCTCCCTGCCTGCCTCTCCGCTGAGGAACAAAGACGGCGACGAAATCCATGCCACGAGAACCGGCCGGCCCAGCACCACAGCTCCACCGCAGCACCCAACCGACATTTGCTGCCCAGCCTCTGCGCTGGCGCACCAGCCGACCGCTCCCCAACGCGCAGGCGCCGCATGCAGCAAGCCCTTCCCTTCCTTGCACCTCGGAAACCAACAGCTGTTCAGGATCCACAGGCCCGCTCAGCTCTGCCGCTGCCAGCCAGCCGCCTGAGCAGCCTCACAGGCTCAGCTCCACCGAGGGTCAGGAGTTGATCGGTTGAAGATCCGCACCCTTCCCGCCGAGTGATCCCCCAGATCGTCTCGACTTCCGTTCACGCTTGAGCTCCCTCCACTGCCCTTGTCTCCGATTACATCCAGGACCGCCGATCACGGCGCCTTTCTGCGTGATCGGCACGCCCAAGCGGCCGCCAAACCGGCGGCGATCTGATCACCCTTCCTGATCCCATCCATGGATGACAACAAGCGCAACGACCGGACTGGTCTCATCGACCCTGACCAGCCCTGTCTGATCCTTCCTTTGCCGCCTGGTTGTCGGCAGCGCAATGGCCAGTTGCATCAGGAACTCACCGAGGAACCCTCTCGCGCCTTTCTTTGGCCGTTGCTTGAACACCAGCCTCAAACGGCCGAGCTTGACCCTCCAGGGCAGCTCAGGCTCTTCAGAAGACAATGTGAGGCAACTCTTGTCTTTGATCTGCGTCACCCTTCAAGGAACCCACCGCCGGCCCCACACCGGCCCAGCGTTTCTGGTTCGACGAAGAACACCCTCAGCCTCAGCTCCACCCTGCCGCTGTAGCAGAACCAGCTCCCAATCCGCTCCCTCTCCCCTGCCCGGATGGGATCTTGAGGGCGATCCATCACGCCGCTGGGGGTGAGCCTGATGGCCAGCGGTCTGGGGAGCTTTTGAGCCATGCAGCCGCATGCGCTGGCCAATCGGGCCTGATCAGCCCTTTCTCCACGACCTCGCGCCGCTATGGCCGCCGCACGGCTGCCAGGCGGTCACAACCAGTGCTCTGCCTGATGTCTACGCCCATCTCTCCCTCCTACGCCTCCCTCTGCGGGACTGCGCCTTCTGGCGCGATTCCAACGACATTCTTCGCCGTTACTTCAACCTCTCACTGATCTTGAACCATGGGTCTTCCTCGCCTCACCGTCAAGCTGTTTGATCCACAAACCTGGCAAGAGCTATCTGGTGCAGGAAATCTTTTTATATCTTTTTCTTCACGATTCCTATTTCTGACGTTTCATGCTTCGCCGAAATGGTTGCTTGGCCAGCCCGGTGAACATTGATGACTACCGTGAAGGCAAAACGAGTCAAGTTGTTGCCTTCGAGTATTCCAGATACTCACGCAGCTGGCAACATTATCGCACCGTGGCAACTCCAAAGATCCAAGCAGTATGGGCGCCCTTTGTGACTATCAGACCCAGCCCCTATCGCAACCTGAATTCATCTCCAGCAGCCGCTACGGCCACCCCGCAGGCTGATCAGTTCTTCCTTCCATAGACAACACCTTCGACCATGAGATTCCCTTCTGATCCAGATACCACCGCCGCGCTCTTTGCGCCGTGAGCAGCTGGCCCGCTTGTTTCTCGATGCCTTGAGCAGTGAGTTCTGGGCTGGCCGTTCACTGCCGCCTTCGCCCTCGCAGCGGCACCCACTTGGCGGGCGTCGCTGGCCCAGGCTCCCGCCCCACCTGAGCCCGCCGGCTTCCGCCGCCCTATTCCTCAACCCGGCACGGGCACGGCTCTACGAGAAGCGCTCAATCTTTGGGAATCAGATCCACCCACACCCATGGAACGGCCTGATGCCTCCTGCATCCCTTGATTGGCCAAACGGCCGCAGTTGGTTGAAGCGTGACTCTCCGAACGGGCTCCGCTTCTGGCCTCCCTCTGACGCAGCTTTTCCTGCAGTGTTGGGCGGAGGCCGTTTGCGATGACCCAACAACCCCAGCCGCTGCGCTTCTCCTGTCTGCTGTTGCGGTCCCGCTGGGCAAACGACTCCACCCGCGCTGGCACCACCAGGGAGAGCCGATGACGCGGCAGCCCAACGAATAACCAGCCAGTGGCCCACCACCCTGCTGATCCTGACACCGAAACCACTGGCCTTCAGCCCCAGAGGCTCAGCTGTTGTGAGATCGGCGCTGCTCTTTCTCGTGCCCCACCGGGCGTGCTGCCGCAAGCGTTTCTCCTTTCTGCTTGGCGTCACGAGAACAAGGCTGAGCCCGTCAAATGGCATCGAATGCTGAGAATCACCCGCCTGGCGAGCCACCGCAGCACGCGCTCTGCTTCTTCTTCTTTGGTTGACAAGCGGCTGATGCCCCTGCTGGCCCATTAACGCCAGCTTTGATCGCCCCTGGATCGAATCCTTCCTTTCAGGAAGCACTTGGCGCCACCCCAGCGATCCCCTGGATCTGCCAGCTACGGGGCATCAGCTGGCCCGATCTCCAAGCCCCAACCCCTCCCTTGCCAGCCTGGCTCTGGCCCCACGGGATCCCGTCTGGTCGGCCCACCGTTGCCCCTGACCCGACTGCACCTACCTGGCCCAGTGCTGCAGCGGGCCCCGAACCTGGAGCAGTTGCTGCCTTGAGGCCTTGAACCTCGCCATCTGGTGCCGCTGATCTGCCCTTCTCCCGGAAAGACGAGTGCCAAAGAAGCGGGTTTCCGCTGGGAGCCTCAGGCCAAGCAGTGGCGCCGCCGCCTCACCCAACGCGCAGGATCGAGGCCCTTTCCCTCCCTTTTCAACCTGGATCAACGCCTTGACCTGAGCGCGAAGACACTGGACTTCCCCGCCGGCTGAGCGCGCCTGCCTCCAGTTGGCAGGCCGCTCCACCCGCAGCACTTGCCGCTGCGCCGCAGCAACTGCGCATAGCGCAGGCCGAATCGCGGTGCCGGCCCCGCCGGGAAAAACGAGCACCAGCACGTCTCCCCCACGGCTGCCGCCCGCCATCACCGCCGCTTTCCCAGCATCTTGCGATGGCGGAGCGGCCCGGCTGCCTGCCGGTAGCGATCCACTCGGCGGCTCACCCGCGACGACTGGCCAGCCCAAGCCGCCGTGCCGCCCCGATCCACCAGGAATCGCACCACGGGCGCCGCCATGCAGCAAGCTGCAGCACCGCCTGGCCGCCGGCTCTTCCTATGGCTGCTCGAAAAACAACAGCTGGTCAGGCCAGATCGCCGCCCTCCCGCTGGTGGGACGATCCACCACGGGACCCCTTGAGCGGTAAGCGCCGTTGGCAGAAGCGCCCAGCTGAACCCCCCAAACCGAAGGCCACCAAATCGCACCAGTTCGCTTCAGCGCCAGCAACGCACCAACAAACAATCCCTTACGAACTGCTATTGTCTACTCCTGATTGGCCTTTATGCGCTAACGCCGACAGCCAGCTGGCCTCAGGCGCCTGGCCACCCAAGCCGCGGGGAGGCCGCCGTGCCGCCGTTGACTCCAGCGCACCAGCCCCTGGGCGCAAGGGGAATCCATTACGCCAACGCAAGGGGGAGCGTCAGCCGAAACCCTGCGCAGCCCTTTGCCGGGCGTGACACCCTCAACCCCCGCCGACGGCGCCAGCATTGCTATGACTTCTTGGTTCTGTATTCTTAGGTTCGGCTACGCTTCGCCCTGGCGGTGCTGCTCCTTCCTGTTTTGTGGGATGTTCGCCTACAGATCAGAGAGAGCCTTGCCCTTGCCCTTGGCCGAGATCGATCTTTTCGTACGCGAACCGCTGTTGACATGCCTCCGTGATCAGCCCGCGCAGGACGACGACGGCAACCCTCTCTGGCCGGGGCCGCCAGCGGCGCAAGCTCAGCGCCAAGGAAAAAAGCGGCCACGGTGAAGGTGTTCGCTTTCCCCCAGCAGGTCAGAAACCTCGTCCCAGTCGCGCTGAGGTTGAAAAACCCGTCGCCCATTTCAGCTCTTTGGATCGCCCTTCAACGCCAGCGCGTTCTTTCATCCGCGCATCAGGCCTCCATCCTCTGGGACATGACTTCGGAAATGCACCCTGCGCAAGTACATGCGCGTGGCGCCGTCTCGCATGGATTGAGGAGCTGGGGATGACCGGCTTCATGCACCAGGCCGAGCAAATCTTACGCCCTGAGGATGTCGCCCGCCGCCTGCTTGATTGCTGAGCAGTTCAGTGCTTTCCGTTTGCCCATTCGCGTCATCTGGAAATCGCCGCCTGCTCCGCGCCTCCTGTCAAGGCGCCATGCTTTCGGGGCCATGAGCAACTTGCTTGGCCCCCGACCGCTTCCCCGCCGGCCGCGCCAGCTGGCCCTCAGCGGCGGGGCTGCTGGCACTCACCCCCTGCACGGCGATCCATGGGACTGATCTTGGCCTGGCTCGGCCTTGCAAAGATCCGCTGCGCCAACAACGCCACGGCACCCCTGGCGCTGCGGGCGTTCATCACGAAGTCTTCCCCCGTTACGGGCCTTCCACGCTGGATGACGAGCTGCGCTTTGCCCCTGCCTCCAGGCATCGCCTTAATGGCGATTCTTTCGCGGCTGATCGTCACCTGGCCGCCGCGGCTGGGCAAATCGCTGCTGACTTCAAGCTTTTCCCGGCCTACTTCGTCTATCGCCACCCGCACCTGTTCGCCGCCATAAGCCAGCTATTCCGGCGAGCTGGCCAATGCCCATTCCCGCGAAAATCGCGCACTGTCTTACCGGCCCAGCGGCAGCCTGCTCTCCCCGTGATTCAGCGGCGGTCGGCACTGGCTCCACGCGCCCAGCGCGGTGGCTGCATCGCCAGCTGGGGTCAATGGCCCGTTCACCGGTTAAGGGCCTACAGCCTCGGCGATCCTCGAATGACCCTTTACAAAGCCCGGCTGATGCTGTTCCCCTCGCGTGACGCGACGCGCCTGATGGAGGGCTGCGGCTGTCTGTTCACACGGCGGAACCGAATCGATCGAGGGCCTGTGATGGTGCCCGCCCAGCGCAACCTCGTCGGCCCAGATCCTGGATGCCACGCGTGGGAACACGAGGAAACGTGGTGGCCTCTCTCCTGCTTGATGAGGCGGTGAGGGCCCCCCAGCGCTGGCACATCGTGGACCGGCGGCCATCGCCCAGCCGCCAAGCCTGAGACGCCAGAGCTTCCCGCCGACCTGCAGCGGTGTCACCCTGAACTGGCGGGCAGCCGGGTGAACCCCTTTGCCCTGAGCGCTTCCCCTCATGATTGCTGCGCATCCGTGGCCGCCTCGGCTCCTACTGGTGGAATGCGCTCTACCAGCAGCGGCCCTCCAACCCTCCAGTGGGCGCCTGTCCAAGGCGCAGCTGCTGGCGCGGACCGTCTTGAGCGCCCGCCATCCCCGCCGCTTACGGCCTCGCTGGGTGTTTCTCCTGTGACCTCTCCAACCTTAAGGGCCGAGGAGACCAGCGATTTCTGCGGCTTCGCTGCTGATGGGCACCTGCTGCCAGAGCGACCCGCCCCGCCCCAAACCAGCCCAGCGATCAGCCACTCCCCGTCGCCTCACCAATCTGGGAGATTGAGGTGCTTCTGGGCGCCCCGCCACCGCTTCGGGCTACCTGACACCATCGCTTTCCTGCTTCCACAGCCTCTCCGCCCTGGAGCCGCCAGAAAGCTGCCGCCCCAACCGCTGGTGCTGATTGAGGACGCGCAACGGCCCGGCCGTGCTCCAACCCTGCGGGCCGCAAGGTGCGGGCCTCTGCGACACCCGAAGGGCTCCAAGCTGATGCGCGCCCACGCTGTCGCGCCCCTGCTGGAGCCGGCCAGTTGCGGCTTCCATCAACCCGCCGCCTCCGCGCTGCGGAGGAGCTGCCCGCTTTCCCGCGGCTCCAAGGACTTTGGTCGATGCCTTTGGCCAGGGTGCGCCTCTGGCTCGAATCCCCGGTTACTGGCCGCGGGTCTTGGCCATCAAGCGGGCAGCCGCTGCCGATGCTGTGGACCCGTATGAAACCGTTGTGCTGCAGCTCTTTGCCTGCCGTTTTCAGTTCGCGCTGGTTCACGCCTCCGCCTGGCCCCGACCATCGGCCCGCTCGCCATCGCCGCCGGACTCTCTGCTCCTGCTCCGTGTTTTCAACAAGCTGCGCTCAGCCCTCACGCCTCGCGGCCACCACGGAGCCGGCGCCCCCCAGCGCCAGCGCTCACGCGACGGCGCCTCTCGCCCAGGCCCACGCCCTGGCGCTGGAGCACCTTCGAGCTGGCCGACAAGATCGCCGGCAACTTCGCCCGGCGCACTCCCATCCCTTTGATGACTGCGTCAGCTCGCGGTGATCGGCACTGCTCAAGGCCCGCCGCCCGCTTCGCATGGTACGGGTGGGCGCTCGTTTTCGCCCCTACGCCCGCACCTACGCCAACGGCGAGAATTTACCCACTACCTGCGGGAACACGCTTTGCCATTGCAAGTTGCCGCCCTCCTGGCGCGACCTCTACGCCAGCGGCAGAAGCTGCTGCGGAAAGGACAAACCGCCCGAAGCGATATTCGCAGCGGCTGGGGTCACGGACCGAGAACGCTGCGGGAGATTCAGGATGCTTGCTCGATCACTGTGATTTGCGCTGCAGCCGGATAGGCGAAGGGTTGGCTCTGACTTTGTGAACGACCTAGCTCAGATGCCGTAAAAAGCAGAGCTGGGGACGACAGGAGCGCCGCTTTTTACGGTCAGCTGGAGCCGCCTAGTTAATGTTTCCATTCTTGGATCAAGCAGATACTCCTTTACTCCTAAATATTCTTTACCAGCTGTATCCACTTCCGAAACCGTCAACTTTCATCATCAAAGTCTGGAAAATGGAAAACCCCCGCTCTCGAACAAGACGCTGCACGGTATCAGAATCCAAACAATATATAAGCTTATGATCATTTCTTTCATCATCGTCTCCAGCTAAAGACCACTTAAACATAATTTTCTCAATAGTTGTTTTATGTCATCCATCGTTAGTAGGCTGCAAATCAGGACAAAAGATGAATTACGAATGAATACCTCTTGTTGCATCATCAATCCCAATCTTGAGGGAAATTAAACTAACCGACATTACGCGCATAGCGACACGCAAGCGATCGAATTCGTTACCATGTGTATCATCTTGAATCCGCGATCCAAAACGAGGCCAATAGGGCCGGTCAATCGATCCACAGTTCAAAACACTCGACAAATTTTATTAACGCTTTTTCATCATCATCAACCACGTTGGACCCCCCCCCCAATCCGAAAGCCTGAAGTTCATTGATTCAGACCGCTCCTCAGAAAGAGCATTAAATTTCTCGCCATGACATTATCCCTGATCTCTGCTCTGGCTCTATCATCATCTTTATCGTTAAATAGCCCGCCTAGCCAATTTTAAAAAAAAATTCCACGATTGTATCGAGTATTGCACCTAAATGACACCGATTATCATTAACTTTATCATGCGCAAAAAATGTGATGGATTCTCCACCTTAACCCTCCCACTCCACCACGTATGCGTGCTTTCTCCAAACTTCGTTGTACCAATCCACAAACAGCCTTTGTCCATCCTAATCCATATTTCATTTAAACATCCTCCAATTTTGTAAATGGGTTTTTCCTGAATACTTCTTTGTGAAAACATAACTTGTTATTGGATGGTTGTCCGGTGAACCAACCGCGACTGCTCATCCTTTTTCCGAGAAACCACGGGCTCAAGTACATCGGGGCATAGTAAGGACCCAGTTCGCAATTAAAGCCCTTTTCAAGATTTATCTCCATAATAGCCATGGATTCTCGGGCCGAAGGACCCACTTGTTCATCACGGCTACACAATTTCTCTCCGGGCTGCTGATCCCAGGCGACCAACGATGAGAACATGGGTTATAGATCATGGTCGTCTCACATCTCAGTGGACTCAGGGAGTTAGTTTTTGATCTGAGGTTGTTCATGCTTTGCCCTGCAGTGGTCGGGGGGGAAAGGGGTAGCGCCACTTGAAGTCGTTGCGAGAACCAAGCCTGAGACAACCGTTGGCGTTGGTTCAGTGCCATCCCCCTGTATTGGCCTGAGCGCCGTAGCCAGACCTCCCCTCAGGGTCCTTGGGAGTTTTCAGGGCTGCTCTCTCCGCAGCGCCGCAGAACGGCATGAATCACTGCCGGAGCGATCCTGAAATCGCTTGTTCATGCAGTTGGGACAGCACGGCCCAGAGCGGACGGGATCCAAATGGCGCGCTCGGGCCATGCCATTGGACCGCGGGCTGTACCTGCAATCGACAGCCCCAGGCCCTGGGCCACGGCCCGCCCGAGCGCATTTCGTCGATCAGGCAAACAGCGCCGGGCCGGACTGTGCAAGGCCAGTGCGAATCTGGCCGCTTCTCCCTCATCGAGATTCCGGCAGTTCAGCCCGGCTGGGATTGCGTCCAGCACATCTGGAGCCAAGCCCAAAGCCTCCAGTGCTGCGGTGATGCGCGCTTCTTCGCAGGGAAGCCTCCGGTGATCACTTTCATCGGCCACCACTTTGGGATGAGGACCTCACCGAACAGCGCCTTCAGCCAAAGCCGGCATCCGTTTCACACGGCGGAGGCCGCATCAGAGGGCTGGCGTCAACTGATGACGACTCCAGCCATTGCTCCAGGTGGTCAAGGTCCGGCGTTGGTTTCGGCTCCGTAACGGATCACCGGATCCCCCAGCCGCGAGAGCATGGGAGATGAAGGCGGAGGTGTCCATCTCGGCGAACCCGGGCGGCCGCGAGCCAGGGAGAGCTCACCATCGCGGCAACAGGGCAGTGGCCAGCGCGCGCCCGCACGCCCGGTGCCTGGCAGCAGCCGCCCTGATCGAGGCCCATCACACCGCATCGGGATGGTTCCCTTTGAGCACGCACGACCATGCCCTGCTTGGACTGCGCAGGGCCTCGGCCGGATTGTTCTTGAGGCCGCTGACGCTTGACGGACATGCATGGCCCAATCCCTCCAGGGATGATCTGAGTGGGATGACTCAAGGGCGATTGAGAAGGGAGCAGGGCAGCCCCCTCCTGCAATAGCCCCCAGCAGCACCAAGCCCTTTGGCCTCCAGGAGATCGCAAGCGGATCCCGCAACAAGTGGCTGCGCTCCTCCAACCGAGCAGCAGGCCCGCGCTGCGCTCCAAAGGCCACTCCTGGCTTGCTTGCAGCCCTGGCGGAGCAATCCACTCCTTGGTGGCCGTGCGTGATCGGCTTCAGGCTCGCCTACGACTGCTGGAACCTGCTTCAGTCACCGGAAAAGGCGCCTGCCGCCGCAGTGTCTATCTGCCCCAGGCCACAAGGAGCCTTTCCCTCTCCTACCGCCCAGCCGCATCGAAGCGGCCGGCCGACCGGCTTTTTCCGCGATGCCCTGCGCACCTATGCCGGCATGCTCTCCTTCCTTCCCCCCCGCGCCCTGCCGAGCAGCTGCTCCGGCGTTGCTCGGTGAATGTCGATGCCACGTCACCGACCTGTCGGTTGTTCCTGTCGTTGCCGATCTGCTGCGTGCTGCGCGATGGCGCTGTCTGTGATGGTGCTGCCGCCCGAGCACCGCTGGCCCTCGAGGGTCATCGCCTCATGCATCCCGCTGTAGATCGCGCCTCCCCTGCCCCGGCTTGCTTGCTCGTGCCGCGTACAGGACCTGCTGGACTGGGGCACAGCCGAATCCGCAGGCGGCGCCCCACGGTTCTTTCTGGTGGCGCCAGACCGCCGCCAGGCCTGTGACGCCCGCACCATGACCTGATCCCGGTGCATTTCGTCGGCCGCCGATGGCCGGGTAGTTGCGGCCAGCTAGCTTTGGCGACTGGGACTATCCCGCCTGCTGCTCACCACCAGATCGGCATGACCCAGGCGTCGTTCCGCCCGCGGTGCCCAGCCCCCGTAACCCGGTGCGTTTCAGGCGCCCAGCCCCTTGGCACCGCCTGCTCAGCCAGCTGCATCAGCTTCTCGTCTGGTACGCGGCGATGGTGCGCTCCTTTCGGCCATGGCGATCTAGCCGCACCTCGGTCTGGCCCATCAGTACCTGACGCACTACGCCTCAAGAGCGAGTACAGGACCTGCTTTCACGCTGCGCCCTGCCGGTGGCCGTTGCGCAGCGGCCTGGTGGATCAGTTCGGCAACGTGCCCGGATGCCGATGGCGAGAGCGCCCCGCCGAACGCTGGTGCTCTCCACCAACACCTTCCAGGGACCTGCCGCGGGCGCGGACTTCGAGTGGAAGGGAAGATCCGCGCCCGCTCCCCTTGGCCGAGGCACCGCGCTTACCTGCAGATGCTGGATCAGAACATGCGTCCGCGATGCCGCTCGTGCCCGCCGAGAACATGGGAGCCGGCCGCAGTGAACAGGAGATCAGCCTCACCGCCGGGCAAATCCTTTGCGTCCTGCAGTCGCTGGCGACGCCACAAGACCTCGGTGTCTCCACCCTGCTGGCCACTGGTGCGCCTCTCACCGGTGATCCGCTGGAGGCAGGGAGCCGGGGTGTCGCTGCAACCGTGACGCCGCCTCCACCCCCGCCAAGGCCTCGGCCCTGCCCTCAGTGGGAATGGGCTCACCCTGCATGAGCGCGGCGTGATCAGCAGCGCTAGCTACGCCACCAAGCTCGCGCTCTCCAGCGCCCCAGGCGTGGATGAACCCCATGGCAAGCAACGGCTGATTCCGATCGCCGTACCAGCCACCAGCCATGAGGATCCCACCACGAACCCCCTTACGCCTGGCGTCCCACGATCTCGAAGCCATCCGCCGCTGCCCTGCAGAATGCCTGCAACGCACCAGCCGTGCGTGCCATCAATGACGCCATGGCGCAAGCTGGAGGCCCAGCTACCCCGATCCGATCCCCAAAGCGCCAAGGCGAGCCTCGATGCCATTGCCTTGATTGATTGCCGCCCTGCTCGGCTCCAACCTCCCCCGGCTTGAAAACCCTGATGCGCCCACCGCAGAACGCGGTGTGACGGAAGGTGTCGCGCAAGGGCGCTGCCATTCCGATCCCGAGCAACTGCCGACGAAAAAGCTTCGATGTGATCGAGTACGCACCGGATCTGCTCATGGAGGAAGTGGTCACCGAAACGAGATCCCCAAGCCCGATCAGGCGGCTTGCGGCTTCCTCGCTGGCGCCGGCCCAGCAGCGGCCGTCTTCACCGCGCACGGACGATTCGTCTGATCCTGCGAGGTCTGCGCAGTGGCAGGGCCAACCCCCAGCCAGTAGTTTACCAGGCTGCGATCCTGCGCGGCTGATGACCATGTCCGGCCTCGCCGTTCAGGTTGCGCAATGCCCGGCTCTGCCTCTTTCAAACCCATCACCCCGGTTCTAGGGAGCCGGTGATCGTGGGCGCGCCATGCTGCTGATGTGTCATTGCCCAGCAGCGCCTGGATCTCCAACAACACCAACGCCCTCGGTGTCGACACCGGCGACATCCTCTGCGAGGGCCTACATCTGCCGGGCGGCGGTGCTCGATTGCGCTGCGCCCCTACGCCTGGGACTTCCTGATGCCACCAGCCCTGGGCAGGGCCAGCGGCCTCGCGGCACCTACCAGCCGCTCTGATCTCACCGACCCGACACTGGCATCACCGACGACGCCCCCGCCACCACCGGCTTTGCCCCCTGCTGATGGCCTCTGCTGGCTGGTTGATCCTCTTCGGGCCTCCATCGCCGGCCTGCTGCCCCCACAAGCCGCGAAGCTGAGCTGCTTGGCCTCTCTCTGCTTGCTGGTGGGCCAGGCCTATGGCCTCCGTGGCATCGGGCCTTGGTGCAGCCACCAGCTGGGCGAGAAGGTGGTGCTGTGCCGCTCAAGCCCAACGCGTGCTGCGTGGTCAGCCCGTGACACATTGAGCGTGATTGCGGAGCGCTACGCACCACCGTGCCAGACCTTGCGCAAGGGAGAACCTGAAACTGGCCAGCTACGAACGATCACCACCGTGGAAGGCGACACGCTCAAACCTGGCCTGGCTGGTCCCGTCAATGGCACCACGGTGGACACCCTGCGCAACCTTGCAACCCGCAACTGCTTCGCGCTGATTGGCCACCTGGTTGCTGAGAGGGCGACAATGCGGCCGTGCTCGCTGAGCTCTATGACACCACAGACCACCCTGCGCAGTACAACCTGCCGAATCTGATCGCTTACCCGCGCTGAGCCAGCTGCCGCTGGGGCCTTGGTGGTGGAACGTGCGGCGATCAGGCAGCAGGTGAGCTGGACCCTGGCCAGGAATCTGTTGGTGCCAACGATTCCGCCCTCGGACCCTGCCTTCCGCTGGCGGAATGGATCCTTCTACCGAAATCTGCGCGGTGTCTTCGGTGACCGATGACCTCTGGAATGTGGACCCGACACCAGAGCAGCCCACGGCCCGATCCGATCCCGATCCCAATCCCGATCCGACCTTCGCCGCTGGTTTGAGCTTTTCTCTTCGAATCCGTCTTTAAGCGGCTGGCAATAGGCAGGCAGGAGCGAGCCCGACGGCTTGCTATCCCATCAAACCCACAAGCCGCATGGGTGGACATGCCTCCAATCCTTCTTTGATTCAACTCGCTGCAGCCTCAGCAGGCGCTACGTCTCGCTTGATCAGCCGCAGCACCAAGCCCAACCAGGGTGCCGCGCGACACTGACCATGGACCATGCAGCCGGATACCTTCCGACCTGAGAGGATGAAACCGCTCGACGAGGAGCAGGACGACGCAGGAACCCTCGAATGACATTGCTGGCGATGAAGCCAGAAGCCCGGAGCCTGCTCCCCGCGGCGCGCAGATCAGCGAGGCCTCAAGCTGAGCGCCGTAAGACCAACAACCTGGAGCGCGATCTTGCGCCACCTTGAAGCGCCAGCTCTCCCAGTTCTCCAAGATCAATCCCGATGAGTACGAGCGGCTGCAGGAGGCCGAGCGGCAGAAGAACAGCTGGAACGTGAGATTGCCACCCGCGAGCGTCAACTGGAAAGCCTCTGCTAGCCCGCAAGGTTGAAGCTGGTGCGCCAAAGAGCGTGATGAGGCCCTCAAGCAGGTGGAATGAAACTGCGCAAGGATCGGCTGCTGGAGCGCTTGTTCATGATGCCAAGGGGGCGTACGGGGCGACAACCGTGGCAGCCTTCTTTGAAGAATCTTCCGCTCTCAGGTTGGCGCTGAGTTTAGGCTCACAAAAGATTGCCAATGGCCGTGACATTCTCGGAGCCGATCGACAGCAAGGGCAGCACGATCCTGGCGATGACGGCACCCTCGGCTGCTTCTGGAAGCACGTGGAGTCGTTGCGCACGCACCCGGTTGCCTCAGTTTTCTCTTCAGGCCAGCGCGGCGGCCTTGGCCCGAAACACGGTGATCGCTGAGTGCGATGGCAATGCCAGACGACCCAACCTCCAGAGCCATGACCACCTCAGAGCTGTACCTGGCCAGCTTATGCGACCCAAGCCAGGCCGGAGGCCAGGCGCTATCCAGCTGCAGTGGCTACTGATCTGGAACAGAGGCAACGGACTGAATCTGCTGGCCGAGCACATCTGTGCGCAGGCCCTTTGTGAAAGATACGGCAGGGAAAGCCGGGTGGTTTCGTATTAGCTGTTGAACGGCGGCCGTCGATTCTTGCTGTGAATGATTGATCGACAATTCAAACGCGACGGTGCAAGATAAGCAGAGGGTACGAAAATAAAAAACCAAGATCCAAAAAGGTAAACTATCCCTAGAACTGAGAAACGCGCGGACATTTGCATCGAAATGTCGCAAAATCTGGAAAACCCAAAAACCGCCACAGGGGGCATCACACGAACAGCGTAACGAAGCCCGCAGCAGGCGCGGAGAGGAGAAGAGAACTGTGGTGAATTTGCCGGCTGCTGGCTTTGGTGTGGCGCACAGGCGCGAGGCAGTGGAATCCGTGTAGTGGCGAGCGAGCGGGGGGAGGCGGCCTGGAGCAGCCGCCTCCAGGAGCAGAGCGCACAGCGCAGCGGCGACGATTCCTGATGGCCTCTGCGGCTTCTAGAATTGCCATCTGCAGCAGTTTTGGCGGCCTGAGCCGCCCTGGCCGGTGCTACACGACCAGAGTAGCGGGAGTTCCTGAATCGGCCTCCTGCTGCTCGCTTTGTGGCTGGAGATCCGCGCCAGCAAAACCGGTGGCGATGGCGTTTGGCTCAACCCCAGCGACGGCTTTGACTTCCTCCTCCAGCCTCAGATGGTGCATGAGCTGTGATTGGCCTGTGCCAGCCGTGCCGACGCGACAGCGGAGGCTGGCCATTGAGCCAATGAATTGCCGCTGCCGAGAGCGAACCGGCGCCGTAGGGATGGAGCAGCAAGGAAAGAGTGTGCGAGGCTGGACCAAGCACGGCGCAGCAGGGGACTCGGTGTATGGGCTTTGCATCGCAGGAGAGGCGAAGAACCCAGCCCCCACGCCCGTTGGTTCAGCCGGATGGCTAAGGCGGCGAAGCCGCTTGCGTAGCCCTTGACGCGGCCGGCGCGCCAGCCAGAGAAACGGCAGCGAATCGCTGGCTGGCCAGCCCAGGGCCCACCATGGGTTGCGTTTCGCCCGTTCCGATGCGCCCCGGACCTCTGAGTCGCGGCCGTGCTGGTGGCCGCAGTCTTGGCTTGATGTTGCTACCTTGCGCGGGCTTTAGGCCGCGTCGTCGTAGGCCGCGCTATCAGGCCTGGTGCAGCACCTAAGCTCACACCGTTGGTTTCGCTTCAGCCTTGTGGCGAGCAGGACCAGAGAAAAGGGCCGCCGCAGCGGCCCGAGAGGGCTGTCAGATCACCGAGGACGGTGCAGCCCTTGGTGCCCTGCAAGGAACGGCGATTGCCGGAAGGCCTTCTCGGCAGGCACGAAGCGCATTCTTTCTGACGGGCTTGCCCGCGCTTCCCGAAGAACTGCTGCCTCAAAGCTGTGAGCCGCCTCCTTGATCCCCTTCGGATAAAACGTGAAACGATGACGCGGCGGATTTCGCAGGAGGGTGCTTGCAGTGAGGCATGGCCAATACGGTGAGGAACCCGATCCCATCGCACGGCTCGCGCAGGGAAGGCAGGGGCCGCGTAGCGGCTTGCGCAGCCCTTTGCCGAATGAGCAAAGGCCAGTGAGCTTCCGGGTCTGCTCGGCCGTGCTAGCCGCAACGCCCCAGCTCTTGCTGCCTAACTTTGAGTTTAGGCGCCGGCTAAGTTGTCAGCCTCGGAATGAATAGTTTTAGGCACCACCGGACCTCACGCCCAACCCCTGATTCTGGCCGCCACATATGGAGCTAGTGCTGGTGACAACAGAACAATTGGCCAAATATTGCCACCCTTGAAAAAGTGTGTACGCTTCAAGAAGTTCCGGCCAGATTTTCCCCTGGAAAGATACTTCCAGAATATAAACTTCGAAACAGCAAGGTAAAGACAGAGGCCAACCCAAGGCCGATTACGCGTAACTTACCGGCTGGCGCCTCGCCTTAAACCACGACATCGCATTAATTACGTAAAACTGTCAAAAGTTAGTCCGACAGCAAAATGCCACTAATGATTAATCCCCGACGATTTGCCAATCGCTGGAATAATGACGGCTTCTCTGAGCGCACCATTTGCGATGTGCCAGCACCCAAGAATTGCCCAGCCACACTGCGATGCCTTAAAAAAGTGATCGCAGAGCATAAGTCTCTTCCTGGGCGCCCAAAACTCTGCCCTTGGGTTGGCAGGCCAGAGAGCCTAGGGCGGAGAAGCAGATTGCTTGAGGTGGGCCCTTGTCCACTCGAGGGGGCTGCGTTAGATGCCACTGCCCATTCCAATTCAAGTATGGGACTCAGCCAGTTATGCAGAGAAACTCATGGTGTGGCCTGCGCCCACAAGCTTCAAGAGCCCTGTCAACCTGTTCTTCAAGTTTCCCAAAGGATCATCTGTTTCCAACCTCAGCGTGCTTCAGTACTTCTCTAGCAAGCCGAAAGTCTGTTTCGATTCTACGGTCGCCTAAAGGAAACGCGAAAGCTCTTGTCTTGGAAGAAAATGCATTCAGTAATGCTATCCGACCAGGAGTGGAAATCTGATTCTTTTTTAATGCTCCCATTCCTGACGCCCCCAAGTAAAGAGTTTTCGCTTTCATCCCAGATACTGCCATCCACCAAGCCCTTGCATGCGTGGGAAGAAACATTCTATCTGCAGCACGGGCGAGCATTGAAGTCCTTCTTTGGCGTCGTTCCACAATTGCCTTGTCGTGGCGACAATGCTAGCCCTCCTATAGTCACCTGTGTATGGCGAACCAATAAGCGGGACCATAGGGCTTTGGGCTATTGAAGCCACCATCTATTGAGTAGCCAGCAGGGGAAACTTCCCAACTTTACCCCTCGGGATCAGTAAAAATATGAAGCCTTTCAAGAACCATCTTTCTTGTTCGGGCTTGGTTCTCCGTGCGAAGCCATTCTAGCTATGGGCCCGTCCAGAGAAGGAATCCATGGATTTTCTGGGTCATTTGTCAATAAAATTTTGCAAGTTCAAAACCCGAAGGGGAAACCCTTACCCAATTCCGCCAGAGAAGACATCAAAACCAGAAAAATCCCCAAAAAAACGTTATCTCTGTTGCCCCAGTTTTTTCAGGGGAAAGATTTGTCACCCCTCTCATCAGTTTACACCCGCGGGGGCTTGAGGACATGGACCCCACAATGCGGCGGGGGATACAAAAAAAGGGCGAAGGCCGTCAAAAGGCTTGACGTGAGGAAAAAGGCCCGGAATGGATTTTCTCCCCTTTTTTCTTTTTTTTCTTTTTCAGGTT
>Ga0163217_1033561_pt1 | contig 16657 bp, 8 predicted proteins | sample SynspAceP_FD_185933 | JGI IMG/M metagenome (GOLD analysis project Ga0163217, IMG submission 185933) | Saline lake microbial communities from Ace Lake in Antarctica - Synechococcus sp. Ace-P (PacBio error correction) | ecosystem: Environmental > Aquatic > Non-marine Saline and Alkaline > Saline ... | reverse complement strand
ACCTCCTACCTAACGGTAAAATATTATGGTTTTTATTTTTGGAGCCTTTTGTTTTAGGTCTCCAGAATATTTTGGCCATCACCGTCTGGGTAAAGAGTTTAGGATTTCTATGTCATGGAATTCCATTAAATTATTTCTGCCAGTGCCTCACTCCATTTTATCTTACCAACCTTCAGATGGGTTTATTGTTCAGTAATGTAATGGTATTTTGATCATTATCCTTCATTCAATTTAGTGTATTTGTAGCTCCAGATGAACATGCGTTATTTCGTTTTGTTGCCTTGTTCCAAGGTAGGATAGAGTCCAAGTTCTTCTATGTAATTTAGGGTCCCATACAAACATTGACTGGCAGTATGCAATGTTAGTGGTCCGGAGCTCTTGGAAAATTAGGCTCTCAGACCATGTCGTTGGGATCGGTAGGATCCAGCGCATACTTCATCTGTGGGCAACGATGGATCTTCCAGTACAAGGTCAATTGATTGTTCGGTATTCCTGTACCATTTCATTATGGGTCCTGTGCATTTAAAATTACCTGCTCCATGTTACGCCATTGTTGATCATAACACTTGTTGGCCTCTTTAAAAATACGTTAGTGTTCTGCGGCCAGATTATAACAAGGTTTGTCCAACAATCACTATCGGTAGTAGCATTTAAAATGGTTGGCTATACGGACTGTTCCTCCAGAGATAACCAAGGAATGGTGCCAGCTCCGATTTCATAACAAATTTGGCTGTTGTGGTTGGTAAAGTTGTGTATAGCGGGTTCATATTATGGTATATTGCATTGTTCAAGCAACTTTTCCTGTGCTATTACGGTTAGTTCCAGGGTGCAGATTGGTAAGTATTTTACGGTATTCAAATTTTATCAAAGATTAGGTGATAGTTTGTACACCGGAACCACGTCATTATTACCTTATACTACATTATTGGCACTTCCACGAGACCTTAATTAAAGGAATCATCTACAATCAATGGGTTGGTTTCTTTATCGTGTTCTCATTTGGATACCCACACAGTCGTTTCGCTTATATCCATAAACTAGTAACTACCAACTGTGAGGTTATAAATATATGCCCACTCGTTTGAGGCCAGCAATTCTATTGTTTAATGCGGTATCATGTGAACATTCATAACGGTATTGCCTATCTCCATATGCTTTGCTTAGATGCGCTGTATTATCCCCATTACATTTGTGCAGCTGCGAGGTATTATTGTAACGTTAAGGGCGCCTATGGCTCCTTGTTTTTATTGGTAATATGGATATTACATCCAAAAGATCCGTAAAAAATATCTATAGGTTTCCTGCGAGGACGGTGAAGCTATGTGTATTTCCAACCACTATGGGTATATTGATGTTCGTCGTACTGTATTTAGCCTGTTCCCCCCTTGGGTTAATAGTGAATTCTGCCGTCTTTACAAGTAGTGGACTGTTTTATCAGAGGCATAAACCGTTGTAGGATCTTTATAGTGGCTTACAGTTTCAATGTACTCCCAACTTCGGCCGGTATAGTATAGATTCAGATTTTAGGTTGTGGAGCAGGACTAACTTGTCACTGAGTTAACACATATAGTGGGCGGTTGGTCATAAACATTAACTGATATTGATATATTCACCCCAGCATATACTAGCGGTCAATGCCCTAACTATCGCCATAACAATCAAGTTGTGGTTATGGCGTTATTCTGCCGTTAATAAGGGCTGTTGTACCAAGGTTTCGGTATTCGTATATAGAGATATTAGCACTTCCGGTACTCTGATACGGTGTAATTCCCGCGGAGTCCGTTGATACCTTACGTTACTCAGTGGCGTTGTATATGTGAGTAGTTGTATTGGTAGTACCAAGTCATATGGAGCGCATCACCACATTGGGTTATATTTTACTTTTTAGGTTGGAACAGGTACATTTGGCAATTGGATCAACTTGCCGTAGAGCCTATCAGGAGAAAGTATTTCTGTATTGGAATTCTTAACACCAATGGGACTTGGTTCAGTTACTACGTAGTATTCGCCAGTTATCCGTTGATTGGTAAGTGGGTTCGTATGAGTGATTGGGCCGATCCCAGTTATTGCTGTTGCTACTCTGCCTGTATATTCGTATAATTATAGGACCTGATAGCCGTTCATTTTATTTGCAACGGGACATTTTTCCCCCAAAAAGAGTTACAGGCGTAATTGCTGTGCGCTATTGATCAAATCATAAGGGGAATTGATATGGAGCGGTATCCAATTAACATGCGGGGCGTGGTGGTGTCGGTCCGTAAAATGTTTACTTCCACGGCGGTAACTTTAAAGGTGGCCGTGTTATAGGTTGGAGGTACCGTTAAGGTTGATTAGCTGCCAACTGGCAACCATTGATAGGTATAGCTATTGGGCAATTGCATTATCGTTTACTAATGGTTACTCCCTTCGACCCGCGCAGAGTAGTGTATCATGGCTATGGTTGTGATTTGTTTAGTGCACTAATGGTTACTGTGGTAAGATCGGCTCGTTATTCTTTTATAGTAACCGTTATAGTTCCTCTATCTTATCGGTATTATTAAAGGTATTGGAAGTAGAATTACTCGTTAATACTATAGGTTTGGAGCTGTTCACTTGTCCCACTGCGTACTATAACATTTGTGATTTGCCTTGTGTGGCCTTAAAGCAAGGCTGGTTGCCGTTGGGTTCAATACTGGATTAGGTTGTCTATTATTACGTTTTGCTAATACAAGGCATCCCCTATCGGAGGTTAACCGTAAGTGTATGTCCTGCTTGCAGGTCGAGACGGTTGCTGTTTGGGTTTGGTCGGCGATTGTTACCGTTCTCGTCTATGGTAGGTGGTATGGCCGGGTTATCGTTGGAGGATCCAGGAATGACCTGGTTATGGAACCGTCGGCACTCCCGTTAAGATAGTCTCTTTGTATAGTAAGGTACCGGTGTCGGGGTTTCTAGGGAAAAACAGTACCTGTGCGTCACTTCTGATCAGAAGTTCGTGCGTGGCGGTTAGTGCCCGGTGGCCAGACGTTGAAACCGTTGGAGCCTGATGGGTTCCTCGGTTACGCTGTTTACAATAGATGTCCAATAGGTCATATCTAGTCCTGCACAGATCCGCCCGTTGCGGTGGATGGGATTCCCGTCATTAGGGTACAGAGGGCTGGGCCGGTTTGCCATGCGTGCGCCAATGGGGGCAGGATGTAATGGTTCCGTTCCGGTAACGTTGGGTAGGTACGTCCGGTATTAGGTTCGGAGCGGATCGGTAAATAATGCCGCTGTCTGGATCGTTTCGATGCTGTATTTTAATGGGGCCACCATGGTCGGTTGCCCGGTTTAGGTTATGCGTTCCATTGGAGGTACACTGGTGTTGCGTAAACGGGGCTCACTGTAGGATGGGTCTGCGGCATGCCAGATTCGATCTGTATCGTTACAGTCCATTGGAATCCTGTCCCAAACGTCCCAATTGATGTTGGTGGCCAGGGTCAGGATGGCACTCGCACTGCGTTTAGTCACGGCTACAGGTGAAGCCCGTCGTCAGGTAGGGGTTACCCTCCGTTCCCCGCCATGGCGGTGACGGTCACCTGGCGCCGATGTCGTTTGCGTTGATATTCTTTGGTAGTTCATGTTTGGGTCCGCAGCTGGGGACCAATGGTCACCGTTTGGAAGGTATCGTCACAGAAAGGGTTATCGGTGCGTAATTAACCACATAGAGTTCTGCGGGGCATCTAAATGGTTCTGTGGGTTGGCGGGAGTGTTCGATATAACTGCAGTAACGCTTGCCCCACTGCTGTCAAAGACCTGGTAGTCGTAATCGCCAGGTATGTTGTTGACCTGGTCTGCAGTCGACCATGGGTCCCTAAAGGTCACGGGTCGTATGGCCGTTGCACGAATCTATAGTGTCGTAGGAGCACCGTATATTGTGTGTGTATAGCTGCGGTCTTATCGGTACCCTAAAGTATGTCGCCAGGGCGGTTCAATGTTAGTCGCATTGGCGGCTGCTCCGGTTGTGGTGCGGCACTTCGTAGCCAAAGTTCAAGGTTAGTCGCCGAACCTCCCGTTAGGCTCACTCTGGCCTCTCGCATGGTACAGGTAATGGCGGGTTGTTGACTTACATTAACTTGTGTTATAGTGGGCCAATGGGTTTATGGTTACCGTATCCCCCGGTATCTGTACATCCTTTGCTTATTCTTACGGTCCACTGTAAGTTTTGTACGGCACGTGATGTTGATGTTAAGGTTTTGAAGCGAGAGTTTATCGTTGATGCTATACGTTTAAGGTGCCAGCCACCGTTCCACAGTGGTGTCACGGCTGGGCAAGGATTGTCCGGGTGCAAACGGCCAAAGTGGTTGCCGTTGCGGTTACAACTACGTGGTTGGTTCGTCTTCTTTTGTTTTGTATTAAAGTCCCCTTCGGAGGTAAACAGTAATGTCGTATGTACTGCTGCCAGGTCGAGAAAGGTTGCTGTTCTGGGTGTGGCGGATTGTCCGTCGTCTATGTAAAGGTGGTATGGCGGTTATCGTTGGATGATCAGGATGACTGTATGACCCGTCGCCCCCGTTAGGATAGTCTCTTTGGGTATAGGTAAGGCTACGGTGTCGGTGTTTTAGGAAACAGGTACTGTGCGTTCACTCGCTGGATCCCAGAAGTATCGTAGACGATGGCCGTTAGTTGGGTGCAGGCACGTTGAAACGTTTGGGCCTGTGGTTTTTCCTCGGTACCACTTGTTACCAATAGCATTAATAGGTCATACTATGTTCTGCACAGCTCCGCCCGCTTGCGGTGATTGTGTGAACCCCGTCATTTAGGGACAGGAGGCTGGGCGTTTGCCCCATGCCGCCTGGCAATGGGGCGAGATGGTATGGCTTCCCGTTACGGTACACCGGTTGCGTAGTCGGTCACGGGTATAGGTTCCGGAGCGGATACGGTTAATATGCGCTGTTGGATCGTTCCGATGCTGATTTTTAAGTGGGCCACTGTTCCTGTGCGGTAAGGTATATTTGATGTTCGTTGGAGGTCATGTCTTTAGCATTGCTGACCGTTTAACCAGTGGCAAGGTCTCTCTCGGTTATGGTTAACAGGTTCAACTTGGGGTCCTGAACGTAAAAATTATATCCGTGGGTCGTGAGGTGTCCGCGCTTGCCTTGTTTTGTGAACACTCTGGGCGGGTGTTGTGGACAAAGGCTAGGTATACTCGTTCCGCATGGCGGTGCCGGTCACTGGGCGCCATGTTACAGTGTTGCGTGGGATATTTCTTGTCATGATATGTTTAAGGTCCCGTGGGGGGCCAATGGTCACCGTATTGGAGGGTATCGTAAGAGGGGTTCGGTTGCAGTATACACTAGAAGTACCTGCGGGAGGCTAATGGTGTCTTGGGTTGGCGCGGAGGTGTTCGAACCTTATAACTGCCGGTACGGCTTGCCCCATGTGTCAAGGACTGGTAGTCGTATCGCCAAGGTGTGTTGATGGATCTGCGTCGACATCGGAAGTCCCATAACAGGTAACGGCGTTGGCCGTTGCCAGACTTATTGTGTCGTAGGGCAACAGTTTGTGCTGTGGAAATGATCCGGTGACTTATCGCACTAAAGGTTATGTCAGGCGCGGTTCAATGTAAGTCGCCGTATGGCGGTGCTCCCGGAGTCGTGTATGCGGCACTTCGTAGAAGTTCAAGTAAGTCCCGGACCACGGTCATGGTTCTTTGCTCTCGCCTTTGGTACAGGTTTAAGTGGTCTGTTGACTTATGATGTGTTATGTGGGCATGGGTTTATGTTACCGTACGGTATGTGTTTACATCCGGTGCTTCCTTACGGTCACTGTTAAGTTTTCTGTACGGGCCCGGTTCGGTGTGTTAAGGTATTGGAGTAAGGTTTACTCCGTTGATGTATACGATAAGGTGCAGTTGGTTTGTTGGATATCTCTTATTCAGCTTGGGCTGCGATTATCTGGGGCAAGGCAAATGGTTGCATTGCGTTGGCCCTAATGCATAGGCTCGTTGTGTATGGAATATCATTTTTACAGAAACCTTGCCCCGAATCTTGTTTGTACATATTATCGCTTGATCTAATCCGGAAATTGAAAACTGTTGGTAACAAGTTTTGGAATAGTTTCCCCCGTTGATCCCTAATTGAAATTGTAGGGGTTATTCCTACGGGTCCAGTTACATGAAACATTGCCTTGCAAACTATATTTTTATCTGCCCAAGCTGCAACTACGGCTTGTAGTCCTCCAAGGTGATGCTGTAGTAAACTGTAGCAAGTTGTTGCATTTAATGGCGTCCTTAAGTACCAGGGTAGCCCGTAAAGTGTGTATTGTTTAGGCGGGTGTTTGTCAGAGTATCCTAGCTTCATACTATATTTTAGGTCCTCCCCCCATAAGATTTACCTTTTATTTCCTTATCTGGTTAAGCTTACATTTGAGGTGTTTTTACGTTTATTTGCCGGCAAGGAAGTGGGGTTAGTTTCTTTTTTGGGATTCGCAACCGATTGGAATCCCTTTTTGCAGTGTGATTTCAGAGTTAATCGGTAAATCCAAAGTATCTTGGGCCACACTTGGGTAATGCCTGAAATGCCACATCAACTTAAGGAAAGGGGTGTCACTGGACGATCCAGGGTGATTTGAATCGTATTTAAATTGCCTTCTGTAGTAGCCATTGGCTGGTACAGTAAGCTAATTACGGTGTCGGATTTCGTCCAATTAGTAACCGGACGAAGTAAAATTGCAATTATTGGATCCTTTAGTAACTATTAAGTTTTCCGCTTGCGATTGAAACTCTGAGGTGTTGGTTCCGTCCACGTTGTACTTCAGGGGGTGTTGCGATCGATCCATTTCCGCAGCTGGAATACGTTGTTCTTTTCCATACGTTGCATTGGCGGTTATGGTACCTGATTCGGGACAATTGCATTGGTGAAGTTGCGGATTTCGTAGGGCGGGGATTGTTGTATGACAATGGGTCGGTGCGTTGCACAACGGTTTGCTTCGTTACTTCCCCCTTAGAGTATGTATTATTCACCTGTTCAGAGCGGCCCATAGAATTGGAAGGGATGGTTGTTCGTAGTCCGTAGCACTTCCCAAGTTTTTAACCCCGGTGGTTTGTTGTTGGTACAAGGTATGTATCTCGTATTCTATTGGGTTGCAGTATATCTTATGGTAAAGTTGACGGCTCCGTTCTACTGAACCCCAAAAGAACTAACATTGGTAGTGTCTTACGTAGAAGTCAAGTTGGTTTGTAGCTATGGACAGTGGCTTCTGATTTTCACTCGGTTCGAGTCAACTTAAATGTTTGGTACCCGGGGTCAGTCAGTAAATTGTGGTGTAGGGGCGTCCTTCCGCCTTTGTTAGTATTTACCATTAGATTTTCCTGCAACCTTGCTGTTTCTGGTAATGCATAAAGGTTCTGTACTAGTCAGTAATTGGCTGTGCTTCTCAACATTTCAACTGAGGATCCGCCGCTGCTGAGGTAGTTTTAAAACGTTGGCCCCTGTCGGTTATAGTGCAGTAGACGTAGACCAAACGTTATTTTCTTACCTACCCGGATATCCACCACGTAGTTAACTGTGAAGGTTATGGTCTTGGTACCTGATTGAGTCTCATAGGAATTCGTGGGATAATGATTGTTGTTTATTTATATATAGGTCGATGTGCCTCACTAGCATCTAGTTTAGTCCTGCCAATTTGTGGATGCCCCGACAGGCTAGATTGGTTGGGTTATATCGAATTTATCGCCGTGTGTTTGTTTTGTTTCCGTCGCCGATTACCAACATTTTTGTCTCGGTCATGTTCATTCCAAACCCGGAGTGTAAACTTGGTTCTGATCCATATGGTTTCCTGGACCCGTTTCGAATTTGTAGATGGTATATGAGCAATTCTTAAGCAGTTCCATGTGTATCCCAGATCCGAGTTATCTCCATACTAGCAATGTGTAGGGGTTACCGCTTCGTATAACGGGTGTCGGCGCGTCGTAATATTTATTTGGTAATACACCTTGTGAAACGGTAGTTAAAACTTAGTTCCAGCGGTCCGAGTGGTATAGGTCACTGATTAGGCCGAGTAGCTCCCCGCCGTTAAGCTACTTCGTAGTATATCCGGATATCCTCCGTTAAGCTCACTTGATTTCTGATCTGGACTTCCAGACAATCTGTCTTGGTACGTACAGCATTTGGCAGTAAGCTTCCGGTTCAATGGTGAAGTGCAACTGGTTATTCGCGGTAACATCCATTACTAGTGCATTACGTAAAGTCATAACGCAGGTGTTTAAGTCTACTAAAGTGTTGGAAGTTTGGGTAGGACCTGGTTTAGTTTATAGTAATTAGGAGTGTCATCCTGTGGCATAACTGCGATTGTAGGGCAAGTCGTTGAGGTATAATGAAAGTGGAGCAGCGATCATAACTAGCTACCGGCATTTGTGGAGTAACATATTTCAAAATGTATCGTTACGGTACAGCCAGGCATCGGTTAACGTTATGTATAGTTCCCAATCTGGCTTAGTGCGTTAAAACATTGCAGGTTGTGGCTAACATTTGATCTGTTCTGTAAGTTGTAACTGTAACTCCTCCGTCTGTTGCGTAATGGTTATCGAATCCATCTGCGCACGGTCAATGGGCTCAACGAAAGGTAAAGACCAGGGGTGCAGGTTGGTTCACGGGTAACTGTTGCAGTATCGGTTTTTACGTTGGTGGGATCGGCGGTACGGGTATTGTAAAGTTCACGGCAAAAAGACCACTAACGTTCAATGGGTTTAGTGTTATTCACTGGTGGCGCTATGGCGTTGGTCCTGTTCGGTAAGCTTATTCGGTTAATCGGTTAAGTTGTTGTGTATAGCGCCATGGGCCTTCCCTGACGGATACGTTCGTGTGTCATGTACAAGTACATTTATCTGGTTACAGGGTTAAGGTTAGTTTTCGTCGTAGGCTCTTTGCATCCGTTTCCTAAAAGGTAGGTGTTGGGTGTGCTGTTAATTTACTCCTGTGCATTGGTGGCTTATTGAGCCCCGGCTGGGCAATGTTTCATACGTGAATTGGCTCCCTTCTCCTGTACTGTAAGGGTTATGGCGAAGGTCTCGGTGGGACAGTTTGGCTGCCGTAGCACTGATGATATGTTGTGGGCAGGTGCCAGTGGCTCAATTTGGTGTAGCCCTTGTTGCGTTACAACTTGTCATCTTTTACATAGCGTTATTTGTCTTTTAAAGACTGTTCGTTGTTTGGCTCCAAATTGATTGCCGTCAACTATTAGTTATAGGGGATGTACGCACGATTATTCTTGGGGCCTCCACACTTGTCCTGTAGACAGTTAATTCTTGGAATGATCGCGGCATTCGAAAGTGATCAGGGGCTCACTCGGTAACGGAATTGGTACAGTGACTTCCTTGAGCGTCCTGAACCCGTATAGAAATAAGTTTCCCTGCTTTTAAGTCCGATTAGTGTATTGTTGCTAAGTTCCACCTCATCAAATTTAATCGGTTGGTGGCGCTCCAAATTAGTGTCGATAATGATTTCTCAATCCCCCCATCTACTCATTACAGTCACGTCCGGTTACCGTTCGAAGGCTGTGGGTTGCTGGTAGGTTCTGATAGTGATATCTGTTGTTTGGGAGTAGCTTGCGTTGTCTGTAATTTTCCGAACATTAAGTCTCCTGCTGTGGCTGCGCTTGAAATTAATTGGTATCGGCACCTAAAGTGTTGATGCGGCGTAGGCGCAGCATCAATTTTTTACCCTGTTAACTATAATCTGGGTACCTCCATTTTGGTAATGCATTATGCTCCGAGAAAGCGGTACAAGCAATTTTTTGTGACCGGTTGTACACTAAGCTGTTGGGCAATCGTTATAATATTTCGGTATTACCGCGTAGGCATCGGACTTCAACGGAATTAAGCTCGGAGCAAGATTGTTAAATACGTTTTGCCGTTTTTGTGTGGTGGCCGCTGTTAGGCTATAGTTAGGGGCAATACCCTGCAGCGGTTGCGTTAGGCTAACTCCTGTTCCCGGAACAAAGGTCGTGGTTGCGCTAAGGTAGCTGTAGGACTTGCAGGCGTAACATTCAAAGGTTTCGTTACGGTCATCCGCCGATCCCCCGGTAAATTTGGTATAGGTTCCGTTTTGTTGAGTCCGTTAAACATTGCCGATTGTGGCCTATTAGTTTGTATCGGTTTCCCTGTTAGTTGATAATGTAACCTCCCATCGTATGTTGCGGTTGGTTACGACTCTTCAGGGCACAGGTCTGGGCTCACGAAGTAAGGCCGGGTGCTGCGGTTCGTTACGGTTCTTGGTTCGGTATCGGAACAATAAGTGTATCGTCCTGCTACGGGTAATGGTATAAATCACCGGCCTGAGCCACTAAAGTTAAATGGGTTGGTCGTTTTTCCGTTTCTGTGCGGCTATGGCGTTGGTCCTGTTACGGTAAGCTATAATTGCGGTAATCAGTACGTTGTATGTTGCGCCTCGCCTTCACTTGACAGGAATTTTGGGACAAGTGGCAATACATCAATTTTTATTCAGGGGTTTACCGTTTAATGCTATTGTCGAGCAACCTTTGAATCTGTATTCTGAAGTAGTAGGTATCTGGAGCAGTTATTGATATGCCTGTTTAATTTGTTTGCAAGGAGCGTGGTGCTGTTTCTTAGTTATGTCGCTTCGCCTATCGCGTTAAGCTTACTTTGAGTTTCGGACGGACAGTTTGCGGCGGTATGTTAGAAGTATATCGGTTGGTGATCTAAAGCTGGAAATTTTACCGTTATGGGTGCCAAAGTTAATCACTGGCATCTTTTAAGTGAATTTATGTATTCTCCTCGTTAGTTCTCGTATGTTCACTGCTAAATTACTCCATTTCATTACTATAGGTGATTCAGGTGTTCCCCAGTTATATTTGTGCTGATGTACTGTTTCGTCAACAGTATAGCTGTGTTTATCCCCCGGCGTTCCGCTGTATAGCATTTGGGCAGCTGTTATGGTTGCGTGCCATTGACAGTACCCTTTATGTCCTGTTACGATATTAATTATAAGTGCACTGAACCAGTCCGAGTAGGTGTTGATTACTGGTCCACCACATTGGTTATGGTAAGGAGCGTTCAAGCGTAGGTCTCTTACATTTGAACACTGCCGTGGGTGCGACTTCATTTGGATCTGTAATATCATTTGTTGCACAGGATTGGTGATGGGCTTTTAAACGTTGTTTGTGCTCTGTAAACCTTCATATCGGTTATTAAGGAGGTGAAGTGCCGTTACTGCCGTAGTTAGATGGTATTTCCTACATGCGTACTTGCACCCATTACTTTGATGTAAAAAGGTGTATATCGCATTTATGGTAATATGTTATCGCCTCCGGGGGCGACAATCCAATTCTTTGGATGGTTATTTGGCCTGTCTTGTGGCTCAATTGGTTATGGTTTTTGTGTACATAGCATGGCATCCGTCCAAACGGAATAAGCGGCCGGGGCCGGTTATTAATATTTTGCCGTTTGTTTGCCGGTGCGCGTTAAGCTTAGGTTGGGTGCATTCGCCAGTGCCCGGTAGCCGGTTAAGGGCTAACCCCGGTTCCAGAAATCAAAGGTTGGTTGTAGCGCCAAAGTTGCCGTGGGGTGTGGGGCGATATGTAAGGTATCGTTACAATACATCGGCCTGTATCCGTCCCTGATAGTGCATTAGGTTCATTTGGGTTAAACTAGAAAAGGACATTGTTGCCTTTTGGGCCCAAATCTTTGGTTGTTCAATTTCATGAGATATTCTCCCATCGCTGTGGCAGGTTGGTACCGAAGGCATTCGCGGCCAGGGTCACGGGGCTACAGAAAGTGTGGCAAAGAAGGCGCGGGCGTCAACTTACGTGAACCTGGCCAGTATCGGTCCAAATTTTTGTAGTTTCATCAGTGTACCGTTGTGTAATCCCTGCTGAAAGTCCGGGTTAAATTAATGTGTTGGGACTGTCAGGTATCGGCGAGCGCTTTACGATGCTTAGGTGTGCCTAAATCCGCTTTATTTCAAAGTCTATGGTCCATCTGAACTTCTTTACCGTCATTGGTTTACCAAGGTTTCTCTGCTTGGATTCTGATTTCAGGAGTTATTGTATAGGTTTCTCTAGAACACCCTTTACTATTCCGTACCCTAAGGTATAGGTGGTTTCAGGCGCTAGTTATTAAAAGTGGCCGTCTTTACCAAGCCGTATTTGCCGACAATGGCTTGCTGGGGCATGATTTTTCATATCAATGGATCAAGACCATTTACTGCGGTTACCGGTTCTTGGATGTTTGGGTAGGAGTTTGGTGTGTGATGTAAGGTTAATCTTGTGCATCTAATGAGCATTACAATTGTATTGGTTAAGTGATGGGTAGTCCCTATGGTAATATTGTAAGTTCCACTTAGTAAGATTTGAAAGGTTTCGATCCATGGGCTGTTGACAGTTTACACATCTTTACTTAGGGAATAGGTGGCAGGCCCTGTTAACATTTGGCTCGATTATACCGTATTGAAGACAGGTTATCTGTATTGTTGTCCCGTGAGGACACGTCTGTTGGGCACCTATGGTGAATCTTGTACAATTCGCACTCCGAACGCCTGGATTGCGTTGGTTACCGTATAATCGGCCTTGGGGTGATTGAGTGAATGTAGGGTTTCGTTATGGTTGTCTTAATCTGGGGATTAGCGAGGTAATGTGTAATTCAATACGTATAGCCGTTGGTAGTGTTCTATTGTGACGATCTACATTCTTCCGCTCCAAAAAACTCATCCCGTGACGAGGTTGTGATTTCACTGCTGGGGACTAATTAATGCGTAACGGTATTGGAAAAGAATAGCAATATTTCGATCTACTACTCAAGTTAGTTCCGGTCTAGTATTCGATATTTGGCTGGGTTTGACATTTGCTGGCGGTATTGACCGTTACATTCGGATTTAAGAGGTAACGTAGTGCCTCCTTCGATCTACGTAAGACCAATGCTAGTATGTTGGTGTTTTACCACCGGTTACTTCAGAGTATTCTTTCCTTCAATATATGTTGGGAATCTTGCCGTTTAAAGCCAAGTCGCCTCGCTTGAACAGTGACCTTTTCATCAAGGAAACACCGTCATCGTCGAACGCGTTATGTAATTACCAGCATTTAAATTTTGAACATGTAAAGATTTTATCAGTGTTGGCGTTCATTGTTTCAATAGGTCGTTACTCGTTGCTTCCGTCATCATCCGAATATCATTGATGTTCATAATTGGCCTCAAATTTATGCTTGTTGTTTATTCCAGAGGTTACGTGGCTGCTGTAGTTGTTTAGTATTTAGCTGGAAATTTCGAGTTTTTTCGTAATTCTGGGTCAGTAATTCGCAGGACATCCCCGATAGTTCCCGTTGGTGTTATCATTGCGTAAGCCAACTCTGTAGGCACCATTGGTGCTAATGTTAAAGTTTGGGCCGTTATGGCGCTATTTAAGGCCCTACTATGGTGTTGTTGGCAAATCATATAATGATATTCCATATCCCAACCCTTATTGGTTTATACGGTAACTATTCCGGGGTAGTACAATTTTCGTTGGCATTGTCTGTATGTCATTATTTTGGAGGAGTTTAAATAGAAGCGGCTAAACAAGCCGCATTTTGGTAATTTACAACCAACGGAATTTTACGGCACTGTTGCCAGTAGTTGACCTGCTGAGACTTGGTTCGGCAGGTGGCATTTGTTGTTTCCACCGTGTCACGGCTCGTTAACTTGCTCTCTACCATTGTTCAAAACATCCTAGGGAATCGGCAATATTCCACTGTATTAATGGGTATCATTTACCCACAAGGAAATCTTGGGTAAGGATGCCATCAACGGGAACAATACCAATTTCCCCCTGCACATCATGGTGGGGTCGGCGTCATTATTTACTGTTGTTTAAGGAGATCAAAATGGGATTGGTTGAGTTGTACCAAGCGCTCTACTTTCAATATCTCTTAAACCCGTTTACAAGGATCGGCAAATATTTAGCGAATATAGGTGCCACGCATTGACTAAAAAGATGCTGGATCGTTGTCCCGAACACCATCGTATAAGCGTATCGGCTGGTCCCAATTCTTGGTTGCTTTTCATCTTTGGTAACATAGTATTCCGTCAAACATCGCGGCATCTATATACTTATCGCCACGGTTGATGTTCTGTTGAAATTACATCCAAGTCGGTACATTAGGGCTTGGTGGCCCAGGGGTTACAAACAAATTATTCAAAGTCCCGGTAACATGGGGTCATCACTTGTTGGTTGCTGTTTACACCTCCCAAGGATAAGTGGAGTAGGCCCAAGGTTTTGGATAAAGATCGAAGGCATCTACCAAATTCGAAACAGTTTTCAGACTTAAACCGATGCGGAATAGCGTTGGGATCATTTTTTCTCCAATTGCATTTGGATTGAAGTACGGTTTTGTGGGTTCGTCATAGGTATAAGTGGACCCCGTTGAAGAGTGAGTTGTTTTCTCCAAGGTCACTTATAGGAAGCATTCTTTATCGTATAGCTATCTGCGCCGTTTTACTAATTCTGGAGGCTAGAATAATTCCAAGGGTTGACCAGATTTCCCTTGTCATAATATCATTTCCAGGCAAATCTCACTGTTTTTGTAAATTTTATTCTAGGCTCAATGAGTCAACATAGGAGGTAAAGAATATCGTATTTATCTTTGGGGAACTTGCCTTTGTTGCTCCGGTCTCATTGTTCGTAAAAGGAATTTGGGTTGTTGGTGTGTTAAAGTCTGATCCACTAAATGTGTTCGAGTTGGGTTTCTATCGAGTACTATTGCATTGGCTTAGTATTAGTTATTAAAAAATTGTTGGTGGAGTTAACAGTATTTCCTATTGCCCCGTATAGGTCAAGTTGCTATTGCTTTAATAGGAGTTCCCTCAACTATTATTTCCCTTCTAGGTGTAACCAAGTTGTGCATAAGCGGCATGGATGGAAGTGTGGTAAGCGTTTCGGATTCAAACAGGTTTGGCCGAATTTAATCCGGAGTACCATAAAATCGGTATATATTTCCCAGGAATTAGGGTCTTCATACCATATACCATTTCCCCCGGAACTCCGGAATTACTACTTCCGGCTTTGCTCTTATGTTGGCGCCCAAATATTTCATTAGATCGGTCTACTCAACAATGGGATCGGTATCTTTATAACATGCTAGGGACTTGTACTAACCAATCGTTCTCCATCTCGTCATAGACTTCTTGGCGGTTCGTTTGATAGTCTCCGGGATTTTGATTTTAGTTGGTCCAAAAGCTGTCCTGCGTGTTTCTTTACTATCCGGCAGACCCGGTATTAAACTGCGTAGTACTTGGCCATCGGGTTCGGATACCGGTCATTATAGCATTGAGCTAAAGTGGACGATCCCTCCCATTCATAATCGATATCGAGTCGCTTGTATCCGAGAGCTTCCTGTATCTTGTAAGGGATCGTTGGGTTCTACGGGCCCATCTATTTTTTTTTTACAGTCACATAACTCCGTTTAGGTTTACATGTTTATGGCTATAGGTTATATAAGTAGTTTCATTCTCATAGGAACGTCTTCAAGGTGTTTTTACTGTTAGGCTTTGAAAGGCGCACTACGTAAAGCAGGTCGAAGTATTTTTTAATCGTTTTCTTGATCCATCAGGTAATTGGTTTGTTGGTATTCATTATTTTAGGTTCTTGAGGGCCCTATAATGTAATCGTTGAATGGAGGATTCGTAAATTTGTATTTTCGGTTGTTGAAACTTTTTATAAGTTTCTAAAGTTGACATTATTAACTATTATCTTATTGGTGGGAAATTTAGTTGTTGTGGTAGTTGTTGTTAATTCTGTTGTGACGCTTTTTTGTAGGGTTACCGATTTTTTTTTGTTATTGACTCTGTTATTAGTTAATGGAAGGGATTTGCGGAGATCAGGGTTTTACTGATGTATTTTAGGGTTTATTTGGATGTCGGATAAGTAGGTTTGTCATTTTGTCTTAAAAGGGAAATTTATTTTTAGGAGTAATTGCTGTGTCATTTATTAAAGCGTGAATAGACCGTAGCCATTTTTTGGAGGGGGGTATTATGGTTTTGTAAATTTTGGCAGAAGGAAGTTGTTGTCTTTAAACTTTTGAAAAATAAGTATGTCCACCTCTTTTAAATAATTTGAGATTTGATTTTTCTCAAATAGAAATTTCTAAAGAATTGGCGGTAAGATTAATATTTTAATTTTTTGTCGGCGAACTCGTACAGAATACCTGTTTGATTGATTAATTGTATTGGTAAGTTTAGAATTTTTTGGCATGGTAAGTCCCCTGTTGCCATTTTGATTAGTTTAACAGCAATTATATTAGGGGATTGATCTGTTCTTGAAACTAATCAAATAGGATAGATAGGACGAAAATTTATTTCATTTTGATTAGGTATCTGATTTGGTGTTTCCCGCAGGGTGATTCCATTCTATTTCAGGTATAGTATCGTTTGATTTTAGATAGTATAGAAACAGCATTGTTCCAAGACTTCGTGTCTTTTTTTAGATTAAACCTTCCGATTTAATTATTTTTTCTGGTTTTATTTTAGAAGGCTGGGGCTTAGTTTGGCATTTAAACCCCTCCTTTACAAGATTGGCTTATTGCGTTGGGCAATTAAATTGGCTATTAATTTAAATAAATCCCCCCAGCTTCAAACCATTTATTTTTTTTTCCTTGTTTTAATTTTTTTGAGGGGCTTGTTGGTTGGTTTGGAGGTAAAAAAATCTTTTTTCAC
>Ga0163217_1036514_pt1 | contig 16660 bp, 20 predicted proteins | sample SynspAceP_FD_185933 | JGI IMG/M metagenome (GOLD analysis project Ga0163217, IMG submission 185933) | Saline lake microbial communities from Ace Lake in Antarctica - Synechococcus sp. Ace-P (PacBio error correction) | ecosystem: Environmental > Aquatic > Non-marine Saline and Alkaline > Saline ... | reverse complement strand
GCCGCAGGCAGGGTTGCCAAGGCAAGCGCCAGCGCCAGCACCGCCGCCATCTAGGCTTGCCGCCGGCGCAGCAGCACCGGCAGCCCGCCCTCGGCGGGCGGGCAGCAGCACACGGCGGCCAGCGGCTGCATCGGATCCCCACGCGGCCTACCACCGCCAGGGGATCGGCTCCGCGGCTTTGGCCTGGTCCAGAGGACCAGCGGCGCGCAGGCCCGCTCACCAAGGCGGACTTTCAGCCATGGGCCGGCTTGTTGAGGCTGCCGCTTCCAGCCCGGCGGCCCGATTGCCCAAGGCCGCAGAAGCCAGCGCCTGGGGCCGTGCTGGTTCCCGCCCGGAACACATTCCGCCAAACAGCAGCGGGGCGGTTGCCGCGCTGGCGTCCCCAGCGTTTGCCCAGCGCCGGCCAGGGCAGCAGAACCCTGACCCTCCGGGGGCCATGCGGCCCCGTGCTCATGGCAGCGGGCTTGGCGCTTCGTGCCAGTTGAGGGTGGGCCAACGGCCGGTGATGTTGTACCTTGTTCATTGCGAACCGGGCAGCCCAGGTTCCACCACCAGGGTGAGGAGCGCCAATTCCTTGCGGCCACAGTGGAGATCCAAGGCGGGGGTGACGCCTTGCCGCAGTGGCGGCAGGATGGGGGGCGTGACCGCCCCGGGTCCAAGAGCAATTAACTCCGCATCGCGGCGGCGGTCAGGCGCCGGAGGCCGCTCGGTCGCCCGGCGGCAGCACGTGAGAGATGCCGGGAACCTCGGCAGCTTCGGTGCCGGCCAGCGCAGCAGCAGCAGGCTATTTGGGAGCGCAGCCGAACGTTGCAGTTGCCCAGATTCTCTGCGTCGCCGCCCGGGTTTCGTGCTCACGAGCGGTCAAGGGCTCCCAGGGCCCGCAAATTGTGATGGCGGCTCCGATGTCGGCGCCGGAGCGCGGAAAGATTTCCAGTACGCACCGGCATTGCAAAGGCCGCACATAAGATCGGTTCTGAACAGCACAAGCAGCACCGCCATATCTGAACCTGCTGCAGATCGGGCGCGCCCAGTTTGCAGCACCCCGCTCAGCCGCTTCCAGCAGGGCCGCAGCCGCAGCGGTGATCAACACCCAGAGTTTCGCCATAGGCAACAGGGGGGGGGGAGGGGGGGGGAAAAAAGAAGGGGCCCCCCCCCAAAAACCCCCCGGCCCCCCCAAAAACCCCGCACCAGAAAACCGGCTGCTGCCGGATCAGCAGGGCCCACTCAGGTGAGCCACCAGACTCCTCGAATGGACTTTCAGCCCCAGCCAGCCAGAGCGCAGCAAGCCGTAGGGAAACGCACCAAGGGCCCGCGGATCGGTGCCCTCAGGGGAACGCAGCAGCGCTGCCACAGCCGTAGCCTCCCAACCCGCAGCGCCGCCCTGTGCAGTTGCAGCAAGGCCAGGTGAGCAACGGCAGGGCAGTCGGAACAGCGGCTCCAACCCACGGCAGGTATAGAGGCCGGCCAGAGGCAGGGCGGTGGCGGCGGCCAGGTAGCCGTTTCAACCAGCCTTTCAGGGCCATGGCGCCGGCTCAGATTGCGGGAGGACGGCCATGTGCGGATCACCGGGGGGCCGGTGCGGCTGAGCTTGGTTTTGCTGCTTGGCCGGGCCTGATGGCCTTGGCTTCTGGGCGCAGCTTGGGGATCCGCTCGACGTTTCCACTTCAACATGGACCCCCGCCTTGCGTAGGGGCGGCGGTCACGCTTCAGCGGGGCGCGTGATCGACCCCGCTCAGTTGGATGGTGATGCGATAAGCATGGCTCCGGCCACTGGGTTTGGGCCGGTGTTGCGGGGCGGTGTTGCGTCGGCGCGGTGGGTTGTGGCCGTTGTTGGTTGTGGGGTCGTTGGCCCCCGGGGGTTGTTGGACTTTGGCGCGGGTTTTCGCTGTTGCGGGGGGAGCCGGGGTTGGGGCACGGCGGTGTGGCCCGGGGAGGCTGGGCGACTCGAAGCCAGCCGGCCAGCTGATTCAGCGACGGGGTTTGCGCTTGCAAACGCCCATGAAGCAGGGGCGAGCGGTTCAAGCGCGCTGCTCAGCATCTGCGCGCGCAGGGGCGGCATCACTTCGAGGCGCGCCTATTGATGATCCGACCGCACTGGCCGCGGGGGCGCCTGTCTTTGCTGGCGGGGAGTTTGGCGGGTTTGGGCCGGCTTTGTCGTTTTTTGGTTGCTAGCCTCATTTGGTGGTTCCGTTCGGCTTGGGTCAGCGGCTTTCTTGGCGGGTGGCAGGTTGCGGGCCTCTGGCCTTGAGGTTTGCCTGTGGCGGCTTGAGCCGCCAAACAGGGCAAGCCGCGTTTCCTCGATGGTTGATCGTGTCTGCCGTGCTGCCTTCGGGCAGCGGACGCGTTTCACCTTGCCCTGCTTCCACCATACAGCACCGTAGGGGCCGTCGAACAACCCGATCGGGATCTGCTTCGCCGCCCGGGCTTCCGAGATTCCTTCAAGGCGGTGCGGCACGCGCGACCCTTTCTTGGGAATGGCGAGCAGCTCGATCGCCCGGGGCAGGGCCACCAGGGAGCACGTCGTCTTTCGGCTTGAGCGAGCGGTAATTTCCTTCTCGCCTTTGCCCTTGTCATGAACCGATGTTAAGGGCCGAAGCGGGGCCCAGTCCTGCCTGCACTTGGCCGCCATCGGGGTGGTTTCGCCAGCAGCCGGGGGCAGGGCGCAGCAGCCCGAGGGCGGGCCTCAAGGCTGAGGTTCTTCAGGCTTGAGGCCCTTGGGCAGGGTAAGCCCGCTTCGGCTGGGGTTCTCCGTCACCCACTCGGCCCGTTGCAGGTAGGGAGCCGTTACTGGCCCGACAGCAGGATAAATGGCCTCGCCTGATTTCAGGATCGACGCCAATGCTTCCTCAGGGCCCTTAACCGGTCTTCTGTTTTGAGGATTCAGCTCGGCGTGCTCGTATCGAGATCGGCCGGGGTGATTTCGATCGCAGGGTGGGTCTTGATCAAGGTCTCGCTTCCCTGTCTTCAGCCACTGCGCTTGGCTTCAGATAGGCCCCGAACGGCGATTCCGCACCACACAGCGCAGACCTTCCATGGGCGATGGTCCGCGCGCGGGTGGGGTCCGATGTCGCCCTCGCGCTGTGCACCAGGGGTCTCAAGGCCCCTGGTTCCTTGAAGAAGTTGTTTCAAGGTAAGGGAGCCATTGCTTTCCTTGCCAGTCGAGATCTCATTCAAGGGGCTGTTTCATCCGGCCGTTGAATCGGGTGATCCAACCAGATCCGGGAAGTGTCCTCAGCAGCGCCGGTCACCGCAAGCGGTTGAAGCTGGGGGTGAGCGAAGTTGTTCGCGAGCGTTGGGTTAACCGCGAGTTCAACGATTGGCTGCCATTGATGCTGCGTAGGTGGAGGCCGGCCAATCCCTCTTTCTCCCAACAAATTTGACCAGCGCGGGCTTCGCTGTAGCGCGCTGGAGGCCTGGGTTGGTGGCCGAGGCATCGACCTGCTTGCAGCGGGAGTATCGCCCACAAACGAGGGCCGGCAGGCAGGGAACCTCCTTGGCCTTCGAGGGCGGCATCAGGGGCGTCGCTGCCGTTCACATAGGCGCGGAAGAAGCGGCAAAATCAATTCGCTTCGCCGCCCGGCCCGGGAAACGGGCTTTCACCCACCTGCGCTCCACGCTGAGCATTGGTCAGGCGGGCGTCGGCCATCTGACTGTTCACCGTTGCGCTTCCAGATCAGCTCGTTTAGAGCGAAGAGATCTTGCCATCGAGCCAGGTGTCCTTGGGGCTTGCGGAAGCGCGTCACCGCGACGGATCGCCTCATGCTTCCTGGGCATTTGCGGCTCTTGGTGGTGAACTGGCGGGGGGCCGGGGAGAGGTAGTCCTGGCCATATTATATCAGCCACGCAACTGCGGGCCGCCGTGATCCGCCTGATCGGAGAGGTGCACCGAGTCGGTGCGAAATTGTAGGTGATGAAAAGCCCCGTCGTAGAGCCCCTGGGCGTGGCGGCATTGTGTCGCGGGCGAGTTCCGCACTTGCGACTTGGACTCCTGCTGACAGGGTGCTTGGTCCGGTGAAAGGAGGAACCGGCTTGCGCACGGTGGTTTTTTCCTCCACGTCCGCACCGTTCCAGGGCAGGGAGCGGAGCGTGGCCGAGGTCAGGGCCTCGCTTTCGGCAGGCAGGCGCACCATTGCTGCCTTGCTTTTGAGTGCGCCGGTGGTTTCATTCGAAATCGCTGCCGCCGGCGATCCGTTCCCCTTGACGTGGGTCAGCTTTGCTTCAAGCCGGCCGTGCTTTGGCGAGCTGGGGCCTTGAGGTCCCAGTTAGCTGCCGTTGCGGAAGGGCGCGGCCGCTCACGCTTGCACAGCAGCCGCCACGCCACCGATGCACCCGGCCGGCGAGAGCCCCAGGGACCACCTTCTTTCCAGAGCAGTGGCGAGAGGGTTGTAAGCCACCAAGCGATTTCCAGGATCCGCCGGGTTCTCCTGGGCATGACGGCTCCATGTCGAGTTCGCGGGTTTCTGGTCCAAGGCCGGCCAATTCGCTTCCTTGGTGAATCTCGTGGAGACCATCCGCTTTGACGGGAACTTCGGCGAGAGGAGTGAGAGCAGGGTGCAGCTGTCATTGCTCTCCCTCCTTCCGGTCTTCGTCTTGTGGACAGCAAACAGCTCGGCGCCTTGAGAGCGTCCTTGAGCTCCTTGACAATCTTCTTTTTTGTCCTTCGGCACCCATTAGAGCGGTTCGAAGTCTTTGGTGTGTTGGACGCCGAGGTTGGCCACTCTCGCCCTGTAGCCGCCGGATTTCTCGCTGGCGTTGTTGGGGGATCGCGCACGTCCCCATCGACGCTTCGACACGAAAAATCCTTCGGCAGGGACAGCGGGGGATTGTTCGCGCCTTTGTGGTGGCTCTCGACGATGACCAGGGTGTGCGCCAAGGAAGGCGTTAAACCGCTCCCCTCTTTTTCGCATCGGCGGGCGGGCTGCGCCTGGAAGTCAGCCGAAACGCCGCTACAGTCCGCTGCAACAGGCGGTCTATTTTGCAGCTTTGACCTACCCGCTCAGACGCCCCTTCCACCTTGCTCGCCGAGTTTGCGGTTCTGCCGCCACCTCCGCCCTGGTTTGGGCGTCACGGCCTCTTCAGCTCAATGCTCGTGCGATTGCCCGGAGAGCGCCGTTCTGAGTTGGCCTTGTCCCTCTGCTTGGCTGGGTTGATTGGCCGGCGAAAGGCCGGCAGCCGTTGGGTAGCCATCGATATGTTATGGCGGGCCTGGGCCAAGTCTCTTTGAGATGGCTTCTTGGCGCTGCAGTGGGCATTGCCCAGTCGAAGCCATTCCTTTTTAGGCCTCGTTGACCTGGCGGACACAACTGGCGGTTGGCCTTCGCGCCGTGTCGCCGCCTCCACCTTGCTTTCGCTGTTGATCAGTTGGCGCTATTGTGGAGCGAGCGGCACTGCCGTGGGGGAGTACGCGGCGCATTTTTGTTTGGCCGCACCCTCTGGGGCCATGTTCCATGTTGCGGTGCCATGATCGTGTGCAGCATCTTTTGTGGCCTGGAAACTTCTCTCGGGTGTTCGACGCTACCTGCTCTCGGCCTACATGAAAGCGGGCATGGCCCGCTCCGGCGAGGCCGCACTTGAAATAATCTGGTTAGGTGGGTTCCTCCGCAGCCGCCGTGTTTTCCTCTACGAGCTTCGCTGCTCATATGGCCTTCACCGGTGAGCTCCACCAGCCTGGAGGGCTGTTGGCCTGGCCCTTGCAGACCAAGCGCACCCCCGTCACGGCCCTGCCCTGGTGTTTTTTGTTTCTGGCCGGTTGGCTTCAAGATTCGCCGCTGGCATTTTCACCAGTGGACCCGGGACGTTACGAGGGCTCGCCGACGCCGGTGGGTCGCGGTTTCTTTCGGTGGCTCGAAAACAGCAGTGCTTTGCCTTGGCCTACGGTTTGCTGGTCGGTTGTTTCGACAGCTTTTATGCCCAGTGGAAGGTCTGCTGCACGTTGCTGGCCACTCAGCATGGACCCTGGCAAATGTGGTGATGCGCTGGCTCAGGCTTCGGATGAGCGCATGCTGCTACGCTCGATCGGCCAGGGCCGGCTTCGTGATGATCGGCTGTTGTGGAACAGAGGGAAGGCTTCGCCGCCTATGGTGCTGTATACTGGCGCTAATCTGTTCATGAATTCTTGGGCGCTTTCGTCTGCATTCATCCTGTTCTCGATTGCGCACGGGCAGTTGATCGCATTACTCGACTATGGCTGGGTCTGTATCAGAAAGAATCCGTGATCACCTTGGGTGAGGCCTTTGTTTTGCTCTCGGGGGGCGGTGGGGGGCTTTTTGTGGGCATTTCCGCCGATGCTGGTTTCTTCTGCAAGATTACCCTCTTCTTCGCCGGCTGGGCTGATCATCAATATCTGCTTGTCGTCGTCCGGTCTGATTACTTCTGTCTGGTTCTCGATCTACTATTTACATTTCGTGATTCAAGGATGATGGTGGTGAAAGAGTCCTCAGGAGCTCTGAATGTGGTCCAGGCCTACCGGCGATCACCTGGACTCTCGCTGGATGCAGGCGCTTGCGGGTGCCCCTGGTGCTGGCAGTTGTTGATCACGGCTTGTGGGCGGTTTTGCTATCGAATCCCCTCTTTCAACTGGGCAAATTGGGGCCGTCGCCGGTACGCCGATGCTGCAGAAGGCGATTCGCCACTCGGTCGGCACTGTTGCTTGCCCTGGTATGACCACTTACCGCCCGGCTCCGGTCCACCACGGACGCCATATGGAGGGGCCGGTGGCCACAACTCAGCCACTATTCAGCCAAGGTCTACGGGATCCGGCAGATACCGAGGTTCGGCGCCCTTCGACGATCTCCAGCTGACCGTGGAATCCGGTGACTTACCTGGCTTATGGGGGCTTCGGGGATCAGGTTAAAAGCACGGCGATGAACTCACGGTTGCCTGGATCGAGGCCCACCAGCGGCAGCTGCAACAGGATACACTGCTCAGCGGCACTCCCGTTTCGGATCTCTCTGACATGACGAATTTGGCGACCTGCGCAACCGCCGGCTGGGGCTTCGTTTTCATGCAGTTCCACCTTGCTGCCCAACATGAGCGCATGGCAAACGTGATGTTGCCGATGGTCTAGCGGCTTGCCGCTCGCCCAAACGGTCAGAGGCGGGCGGGGTCAGAGGCGCTCGAAGGCGCTTGGGCCTTTTCCGGGCACCGGCTCGAGAACAAGCCGATATGAACTCTCCGGCGGGGCGCGGCAGCGGGTGGCGATACGCCCGGGCGATTAATCAAACCAGCCTGCCTTGCTGCTAGCCGACGAACCGATGGCGCCCTTGATTCACACACACACCACAAGGAAGTGTGCCATCTTTCGATGAAATCTGCATGATCAAGGGTATGGACCGTGAGTGATTGGTCACCACGAAGGACGACGTTGGGGCCGCCAGGGCTGGGCGAATTGTCCACTTTCCGCGATGGCCGTGTGGCTGATTGAGCGCTGCTTCGCGGGCCCGCCGTAGGCGGCGTCAGCCTGCTGCACGCCGGGCTCTCTTCGGCTGTTGCGCAGAGCTTGGGGCCGCTCCAGGCTCATCCAGCAAGCTTGGGCCATCAGCAAGCGATGGCGTCGCTGCTGCGGCGAGGTTCCGGCCCGGCGATCAGTTCTGCAGGGAATCCACAGCCCACCCAAACCTCCGTTCGGCGCTGGCGCAGCTCGAAGTTGCAGATCAGCGGGGCCTGTGCTCAGGACCGGTTTGACTTTGCCCCGCGGCCCATCACCGTGCCCTGCTCCACCCATTCCCCTTCTTTGGACGAAAACAAAGGCTCGGAAACCGGTGAGCCAGTTAGAGCGTGCGGCGTTTGGGGTTCTTCTGGATGCTTCCAGTTCGACGGCCGGCCGTAGCCGACGGCCACGGCCGCTGCTGACCACCCGGCTCCGCTCAGGGACTGCCACCACCGGAGTGCCTTCAGGGAGCGGGCACAGGTTCGCGGCCGGCAATGCACACAGCTGCCCAGCACCGGGTGCAGGCGCCCAACCGAAATCACTGCTGGTGGCACAGCTGAACGATCAGGGAACACAGCAGGGCTGGCGGTTTGCCGTTGCACGCCAGGGGGGCCGGCCTCGGGGATCACCCGGGAAAACATCGGTGAGTCGGAAGCTGCCCCGGCTCCAGTTCAACAGGCTGAAAACGGGCACGGTTCAGCGGGGGGTAACGGGGTTGGAGGCCCGCAACGGCACCGCCACAGCGAAGCCACTCCAGCAAAGGCCGCTGCCCGTTCATCGCCACTTCCGGCAGCCACGGTCCGGAAGCCACCCGGCCAGCGCACGCTGAACGCCGCGGCATTTCGCTGCGGAGAGGGCCCGGCCGCGCAGGGCCTTGCGGTGAGCCAGGGGGGCACTGGTTGTGAGGACGCAGCCGAAACGGACTCTTGGCCCGCTCGGCTGGACTGACGGTTTCGATTCTCTGACCAGGTTGATCGGAGCGTACCAGTTGATCGAGGGCCCGTCGAAGGACTGGGGTTTCGCCTTGGCCTCAGCTGGGCGGATCTGGCGACGTAGGAGCCGGTGGAATTGCTCGGCTGGGAGCCGCAGGGATTGCGGCTGCCTGCACCCTGCTTCAGGCTGCCTGGCGGCGTCATGGCGATGGGGCCGCCGTTGCGGGGGTTTGCCGGGAGGCGTAAGGGGGCTGATAGGGTTCTGTCGGCCGTCCTGGTTGCAGGGCTCTGCGGATTCGTTCCCGCTTGGCCTGCACCGCTATGGCTCGCCGGAGCTGAGCAAAGGCCAAACGGTCGACGAGGCCAAATACGTCTGGCGTTGACCATCTCGAGACCAGGCCCAGCAAGCAGGGCATTGCACGGTGTCCGAGTAAGGCTGGCTTGATTTGCAAGGGGAAGCGCTGCATGAGCGTAAAGATCTTAATGACTGAGAGTTCATAGAACGGGTCTTCATGAACAAAAACGCTTTCTTCAGAATCAAAACGTGCGATGCCAGGCCAGGCGCGCTCACGAGTAGGGCCAGCGCGAGCTGCCGTCCCGGTTCAGTCACCACGGCCTGCACGGTATCTCCCGTATCCGCAGGGGGTCGGCGGCAGCGTTTGTAGCCGGTTGACGGGCTTCGATCACAACGCCGTCCGGATACGCCGAGGCATGGCCCGCCGCCCAGTCCAGCGGGCCGAGAGGTATAGCGGGCCGGAAGGTGCCTCCACCCGCGCTGGCTCTGGCATCGACGTCAGCGCTTCGGCCAAGGGTTGATCCGCTCCCTTCGGGTACCCGGTTGCGGCCATTGACCCCAATCCCCCACCTGGGACCCAAGCGGTGATGCGCCCGGATTCCAGCCGCAACGCCGCCGGCAGCAAACCCCGCCAGCTTGCCGTCCGTCGAGCAGCAGGTCGTTGGGGCCACTTGATTTCCGCCTTCAGTTCGAGGCTTTCCAGCGCAGGGCCAAGGCCGAAGCCACCGCCAGGCCGGGCATCTGCGGCCGGTGGCTGAGGTTCTTGGAGGCCAGGGGCGCGCCCGCGCTCAGCCACACGGGCCGCCAGGGGACGAGAGCCAGACCCTCCCCGGCTGACATTGGCCCATAAGCGCTGCCGTGCCGGACTGGAACACGGCAAGGGGGGCGCGCCTGGGCGCCCGGCGGCAAGGAAGTTGAGTGAAGAACGGACCTCTCGTTACTGCCCACACACGGCAGGCCATGCAGCCGCCAGGACAGCGCCATGGAAGGCCCAGTGCCGGTTAAGACGGGGGCGTGGAAGCAGCCGCTGCGTTTTGAAGCCGCCAACTCGCCCCGATTCACAGGCATCCACGCGCGAGAGCGTTTGCAGCAGCGCCCGATTTCGACTGGCACCGAGCAGCCAAGCGCACCCCTTCTGGTGGACCAGCGCCAGCACTTTGACCCAGCCTTTCACAGGGGGCGAAGCCATAAATAAAATTGCCCAGGCGTAAGCCAGGCACGCCAGGGACACCCAGCCCATACCTGCTGCTCGAGTACAGGTGCCGGGCGCGAACGGCCTCCGATCCCAGCCCTGGCCGCCCGGCGCCGCCAGGTGGCAGGGCAGCCACAGACCTTATAGCAGGGCATCAGAGAGACTTGCTCACGGGCATCCTTCCGCTATCCAGGCCAGCGCATTGCCGGTCCGCCGTTGCCGGCTACACCGCCTTTGAGGGCCGATCGGGCCACTCGGGGGCCTTGGCTCCACAAGGCGGCGGCTCGCGGCGGCCTTGGCAAGGGCCAGCGAACTGGTTTGGAAATCAATCATCTCCCTTCACTGGTGCCGCCAGGCCCATAGAGATCAGCGGGGCTGCTCCGATCGCGAAGGCCAAGCCGGAATCCACCTCCAGCGCACCAGCCTCTTCGAAAAAGAGATAGACGACTCAATTCCGCGCACCCGGCGCCAGTGCGCGGTTTCTCGTAACAGGGCCGCGCAGCCTCACCGCTCATGGGCTAGTCCAGTAGGGATTGTCGTGGCGAAGACGATGTTGTGGCACGCGCAGCCAGGTCGGCGCCGCCTTCATCACCACTTCCCTGGCAGCCCCCACGTGGCGCTGGGGGTTGTGGGGGAAACCCCAAGCACATCAGCTTCAGTTTTTGATACCCGCACTGGGGCTGCTAAGGAGTACGACGGCCGCAAGTCGGAGCCTGCTCAGCCGGCTTCGCTCCTGCTCAACCGGCAGCCGCAGGGCGCTGGCCGAAGCGAGCTTGCAGACCCGCCGAGGTGGCGGGGGGCTCGCGCTCGCGCAGCAGGGCCGACTCGCCTGGGGTTGAGCACGGCCAGGGGCAGCGTGGGCGGTGCCCTTCCTGGGATCCCACGCAGCAGCACCCTTCCGAACTCCGGAATCCACCGCCACCACGCCGGAAAACGGCCTCTGGGCCCAGTCGGCCACGGCCCGCCCGAAACGCGACCCGATGGCGTCATGGAGCAGGTAGGTGGCGCGCTGGGCTGGGCAGAGGGCGGGCGGCATTTCGCCGCGATTCGCTGCCGGTGGTTCGGCAGCAGATCGGTGGAGCCGAGGGAGAGCTCGAGGCAGGCCGGGCCGTGGGGCGCTCTCCTGCAGGGGCAAGCCGAGGCCTGCCTTCCGGTAGGATCCGCCTTGCGCCCGTCGTTGCGGGCGGAAGAACACCACTGCCGAGCTTGGCTGGAACGCCGGGGACCTTGGCAACGGCATGACTTCGCCGTCAGAACTGGCCATTCAAGCGCGGGCCCACTACTGCGGCCGATCATGGCGGGTTCGTCACAGATGGGCGGTCGAGGAAGGCTTGCAAGCTGGGCGTTTGGCAGGGGCACCCTTCGTGGCGGCCAGCTCTTTTTGCCGTCCCGGAAGAGAATCAGGGCCAGGGTTGAGCTCCTGGAACCTTGTAAGTGGTCGCGGCTGCTTGGGAGTTGGCGTCCACCTCGATTTCTGGCCAACGGAGAGCCGACCCGCATTCAGTGCTTCCGCGTCCAGGTCCATTCAGGGGAGGCGATCAGGCGGAGCAGGGGCCACACCAGGAAGCCCAGAAGTCAACAAGAACGGTTTGGCCGCTGGCCTCCAGGCACGTCGAGTTGTGAAGCTTGGAATCGGTGAGACGGCGACAGCCCACGGGGGTTTGGATCCAGTTGCCGCGATATGTATTGAACCGCTTGAGGCGGAAGCGGATCAGAGGAGTTGGCGACCCGCGGTTTCAGAGCTTGTCGATCGGAAGCGCTTGAGTTTCCTCGAGTTTCGGCATTCACTTTCGGCCACCTTGACCGGTTCGAGAACCGGGGTGGGGGTGGTCGGCGGAGAGCAGGGGCAAGGCCGGAGGGGCCGCGCTTCCAGGCGATTTTTCAACGCCGCGAGTTCGTTACGTCCACGTCTGAGCCGCACCATCAGCGGAGGCGAACTGACTTTCGAGATTCGGCTCCGGCCAGTCGGCAGCCGCTTCGCTGCGCGCCTCCTGCTGGAGAACCTTCTTCCTCCACATCTGATCGAAGGCAGCCATGGCCGAGTTGGTGCCATGCTTGCTGGACGGCACTCTGCAGTGTTACCTGGGCCTGGCCGCCTGGAGCGGGGCCTTGGCATTGGTCCTTTTGTTTTGGCCTGGGCGATCTTTCCTTCGAGGGGCAAGCAGGCTCTTTTTGAGGGTTTCCACCTGGCCCGACTGGCTGTTGAGCTGGCTGTGGAGGGCTGGTGGCGGTGTCCTGTAAGTCTTGCGACGGCTAAGGCTGCGGCGCCAGTGGTCTTCTCGGCCTTTCTTCAGCGCAAGCTCGTGCGTCGGCTGCGTACAGGTTTTGCTTTGGGGTCGGCCTGCTTCGCCTTGATTCTTGATTCCGTTTCTGGCTGCAGATTTCGCCGTGCAACGTCCCTGTGCGAAAGTTTTCACCAGATTCGGCCTGCATGTCGGTGGACCGACTGGTCCAGGATCTTGGCCGGGATCTCAGCCTTGCTGGACCAGATCGTTGGGTTGGCCCCGCAGGCAGGCGGCTGAGCCGATCGAAGAAGCCCATGGATTCCACTGTGGGGCGGATCTTGAGGTGGTAGCGGCTGGTTTCAAGCGGTGTGGGCTGGCGTTTGCCGCCATTCGGTGTGGGCCGCAACCTAACATTTCGCCATGGCCATCGTCCCCGCGATTTCAGACCCGGCCAGATCGGCACGATTCAGGTGGCTGGCGGCTCCCCCGGCCTGCCGCCCGTCCGGTTCTGGGCGACGCCTTCGCCGTTTCCAGGGACAGTGTGGACACGTGACGGCACATCTGGTCGCTCTCTGGCAGGGCGTGGTCCGCGCATTCGCCGGCAACCAGCTCGCTCCCCACTGGCCCAAGCCTCTTCCATCTGCCAGGCCGGGGTGCTCAGCGTCAGGCGCAGCCATCCCCAGAGTGGTTTACAAGCCCTTGCGCTACACGCACCAAACGCTTGGAGCCCTGACGCGGGCTGGTTTCTCTGGTTGCGCGATCTCGCTTTCAGCAGCTTTTCCCGGCCTGGTGCCCACTCTGGGCCGAAGCGGGGCGCTGGTCTGGGCCGTTCACCCCAGGCCGGGTCGACGTTCACGGTGTCTCGTCTTGTCCGACGCCTGCGGCAGCCCGGCGCCAGAGGTAGACTGGGCCGCTGGGGGCATGCAGCTTCTGTTCATCCGCCAGGACGGCGGCCTCAGATAGCGCTCGGGGCGGGGGATTCCTCCAGTGATCTGGCTTATGCCCGCCAGCTTGCAGACCGCTCGGCTTCCTGATCCAGTCGGCGCGTTCCAACCCGCCAAGAGCCGGTAGATGCGTTGCTGGCAAACCGGGCGTCGCACCAAGGTTTTGCCAGTAGTGGCAGCTGGCTGGTGGGAGGCGTCCGATCACCACCAGCACGGTCGGGCTGAGCTTCGTCCGGCCGCTGCGGGCCGCTGCCCTCGGCGCGTTTCGTTGTCAGCCGGTCACTCAGGTTCACCCAGACCACTGGCCGAGAGGCCTCATACAGCACCACCTGGACGGGCTGTAGTATGCAGCGATGGCTTTACAGCACCCCGACCATTCGCCAGGGATTTCACCGGGCCTGACTTCCCGCCGGCTGCGCGGCCCATTTCTCCGACGGGCAGGCCCCCGCACGCCATCGCCAAGCCTGCCACATCGGCAGGCGGCGAACAGTGAAAGGCCACGAGGGCTCAGTTGCAGGACAAGCAACAGCCCGCGAGCCCCCGCTCAACCAGTGGAGCTCCAGCCCCGCAGCCATTGGCCAGAGGACCGGCCACTGTTGGCGATCGAGGGTTAAGCAGAACGCCTGCTCAGGATAGACCAATTCTGCTGGCCAGCAGTCCACCGGAAGGGTGAGGCATCTCCGGATCGTTTGATTCAAGGGCACCATAGCGCTGACATCCAGAGCCCCAAACAGCCAGGGTGAAGTGTGAAGCGAAGAGGGTGAGTCCTGGGGACCAAAAAAGCCCCCCGCACAGAAAGAAACAAGGGGCCCCCCCCCGGGGGCCCCCCTCCGGACAAAGCGCCGCGGCGCTGTCCTGGGCGGCTTTATAGGGCTATCAACAGGGCGGGGCAGCCGGCTGGCCGGGCAACCAGTAGCTGGGCAATTTGGTTGGCCGCCCAGGTGTGAAGAACACCAGCACCGCCAGAAAGCCAGCAGGCGGCGAAGCTGCGCAATTGGAGGACTGAAGCAGGCCGCGCTCGGCTGCCACCCCTTCGTCCCCGGGTGCGTCCCCTTGCCGCGCTCCGGTCCCTCAGGGCCCCTGGCCAGGCCCAAAGACCAAGCGGGGGTGAAGGGCAGGCTGGCCACCACCAATCACCCGCAGGAAATCCACCAAGGCTGCGAGGTGGTCGTTGACGCCGAGCTTGAAGCGCTGCAGGTTGTGAGTAGCCGAAGAAGCTGTCCCAGAACGACGCCTTCCACCCACGGAGCATGGCGTGGCATCGTACCAGGGCAGGGACACCAGCAGGCTGAGCGCCAGGCCCTGCAACGGGCTCAGCGTTACGCACAGGGCCGCCAGGGCCCCCTGTCTCCAGCGAAGCCCAGCAGAGGTCAGTCCTGCCAGCACCAGGGCGACTGGACCCTTGTGAGCACCGGCCAGCCCAGCACCAGCATTCCCGGCCACCAGGGCCGCGCGGTTCTGCCAGCACTGGCCAGAACAACAACAGCGCCACCGAAGCAGCCGTTAACAGCGCATCGCTGCGGCAATTGCGGCTCCAGAGCAGCGTCAGGGGGGAGGCGCGAAAAGGCCAGGGCGGCTATTCCAAGGCGAGTGAGGGCACTTGTGGCTCGACGGCATGGTCACGGTGGCTTTCCCCCTGGACTGTCGCCCGGCTGGGGCCAGCGCAACAGCGTGAAGGCCAGGCCAGCATCACCCGATCGAGGCCAGGCAGGGGCAGCCGTGGCGGCCCAGGTACCGAAGCGGATTTCCACTGTTCCTGGCCGGAGGGCATAGACCTAGAGCATCCAGACCAATAGACAGCGGCGCTTGTGTTAGCGGGGCCAGGGGCCATTGGACCCAGGGGGTCAGCAGTTGCCGCTCTCCTCCATGGGCCCTGCTGAGCCAGGCGAACAGGGGGTCTCATCGACCAGGCCGTTGCCCCGAGCTGCAGAGGAACAATGGGAACCAATCGCAGAACGATCAGCAGGCACTTGCCCGCTGGCTTGCGAGCCAGGGGCGCCGACAGACGGGGGAGTTGGTGGTTGCTGAAGCCGGCGACGGGCGAAGGGACGCAACAGAGATCAGCGCCCAAGAACCTAACAGGCCCTCGCTAACAGGCCTCGATTCCGGGGCACGCGAACGCCTCCGGGGCAGTGCTGCTCAACCAGCGGCGGCAGTCGTAGCGGTTGAGTTGCTCGGCTTGCCGCCGACGGCCCGGCCATGACCTCGCCGTAGTTTCAGGGGGCACCAGACATCCGGTAGCCCCGACTGCTACCAGCTCGCGGGCCGCCCGCCGGTAGGGCCACCACCGGTCACCCGCAGAGCCATCGCCCGACCACCAGTTGCCGTAAGCCTCGTTCCACTGGGGCGTGTTGTTCAGCAGCACGCGCAGCCCCCAGTTCGGCCTGGAAAGCCGTTCGCTGGAAGGAATCCCCGCACAGTCGAATGGTTGCCGGCGGGGGACGGAAGGCCTTCACCGCCAGGGCATCAGGCGGGATCGCCCGACAACCCCCAGACCGACAGCCGGCGGCCCCAGCTGGGCCGCCACGGCGGGCCGGGGCATCTTTCCAGACCCTTTCTCCGGGGCGATTTGCGTCCCGCCAGGCCAGCCCGGCTTCGGTGGGATCGGCCCGGGGGGCGGAAGAACGTTAGGCTCGCAGGTCAAAGCCGTTGCCCACCACCTTCGCTGGCCTGCCCCAGGCGGTAAGTCTCACCGGCCTGGGCCGGCGCTGTGGAACGGCAAGCCTCGCCGGGTTCAGCAGGTCCACCGCCGTTGATCACCTTCATCCCATCACCGTGGCCACCCGATCCCATGCTCACCAGGTGGAACAGCGGGCGTAGGCCAGATGGCTGCGGTCAGCCAAGAAGGGGCAGCCAGCTCGGTTAAGCCCAGGTGAGAATTCGACGTTCGAAGTCGCGGCATCTGGCGATTTTCAGCGCGCCCGTCTTTCCCACAGAGGTACCGGCCAGCAGTCGGCTTTTGGCCGGCCGGCAGATTGAAACGGCGCCCCTTTGGCGCGGCTGGTGTATGACCAGCTAGGGCTGATCCAACCCCCGGGTGGCTCCAGAGGGTGGCGGCGCTTCGCAGCTCGCGGCAACTTTGGGAACCCTCGGCAGCCCAAGCACGGTGAAGGCTGTGGCCCGGTTCGATTCAAGCCGGCGACAAGGCCCCGCCAGGGGTCCACTTCCACAACCACCACCCTTGCCACCTTGCCCAGGGTTCCCAACCGCCGTGACGCCTCACCACCAGCCCAAAGCTCTGCGGGGCGATCAGGCTCATGGGCTCGCCTCCGCCACTTTGGGCCCTTTCCAGAGGGCCGTTGCCTTTTGGTTGATTTCAAGACCCACCCGCCCCCCAGTGGGCCAAGGCGGGCACCCAGCCAATTTGCAGGGGAAAAATCCCAGCCGTTCCATCCAGCAAGCCAACCCACCCGCAGAGCCAAAAGGCAAACCACGGTGGGTCAGGGAAAGGTTGAGGGGGGCGGTGAAAGGCCGGTTTTGAGATCCCCCTGCGGGCAAACAGAAGCGAAAAAAAGGGCCCATAGGCAGGGGGCGCTTGCCCAGCAGGGGGGGCCTTGGGCGTAGGGGTTTTCATTTTTTTTTTTCCAAAAGGGCCCCCAAAAAAAAAACAAATTTTCTTTCTCTTTTTTTTTTTTTTTCCTTT
>Ga0163217_1063093_pt1 | contig 16663 bp, 21 predicted proteins | sample SynspAceP_FD_185933 | JGI IMG/M metagenome (GOLD analysis project Ga0163217, IMG submission 185933) | Saline lake microbial communities from Ace Lake in Antarctica - Synechococcus sp. Ace-P (PacBio error correction) | ecosystem: Environmental > Aquatic > Non-marine Saline and Alkaline > Saline ... | reverse complement strand
CGCCAACGAGCGGTTTGGGTTGTAAAAGCAGCCGTTGTTTCTTGGTCGTTGCGGGGCCCAGCAGAAGTTTCTGCGATCAGTTTGTAGTCTGCGATTAGGGCTGTACTTTCGTCAAAGGCTTCATCTCTGTATAGTTCTGTCTCTGCAATAAAGCCCGGATGTGGGTTTAATGCAGACCTCGTAAGAGCTGCTGTTTCCATTCGCTTGTGTTTCATTCGGGCACAGGGATTCACGAGCCATAGGCTTTCTGGAGCTGACGATCGGGTCTCCGGAAGTAGCCGATGAGTGATCAGTTACCTTGGCCCCCTTCCTGTGCCCCTCCTGTAAGAACGCGGCAAGCCAGCTGAATCAGCAGCAGATCGTCGCGAATTAAGCACGTGGTGTAGTGGCCCGCTGGCCTGCTCCAGCCCTGCATTCATGGCCGATAGGTGGGCCGCCTCGGATGTTGGCGATCCACCGCAGAATGAATATCTTCCGCATACTCACCACCCAGTTCGTCGTGCCGTCGTCAGAGCCACCATCAATGATGAGATGTTCCAGAAGCATCCATCTCGTTTCAGAGCTTCCCGGGCCGCCAGGACGCCAGGAGGTTTTCGGCAATGGTGCATCGGCATTCAGGGCAGGGTGTAATGACCGTGATCACGCGTTGTGGATGGCCAGCGGCCTCTGTGTCAGTCTGATCAGAATTACCTCACAGTCCATGCCTGTCAGGGGCTTTGGCCATAGGCGGGAGCTTGTAAGCCTGATTCACAGACCTGCCAAGACGATCATGGTTCCAGGTCGAATTGTTAGCAATCCGCGCTGTTTTCATCCAAGCGTTTATTTCCTTATCCTTTCCAACCGGCGTCAATCTGTGGATTCTCTGCACATTCGGTTTTTGGACGCTCAGATCTTTCGGCGTCAGAGCCGAGGTTAGGGTGTATCAGCCGTTATTTCGATTCTCTTGCCGCTGAGCTTCTGCGGCTGGGTATGCGTGAGCCGTGCTCAAGGGCCACCCCAGAATGTTGGCTGAACCCGTCATCATGGCGTCGGGCTGATGTGGTTCATGCACCTTCTTATGGCGGCCGCCCCTTACCGGCTACACAAGCGAGCAGCCGCCCCTCTTGTGCAGCTCCCTTGTTTTGACCATGGACCCAGAGCGACATCCTGAAACACTCCTGTTTCTTCCAGCTCTGCGTCCGCCCCATGCAAACAGCCAGGCTGGCTTGCTCCTCTGATATTGACATCAGCATCAGATGCAAGCATTCTGTGATGACCTCAATTTCTTTTACCCGCGTATTCGTACCCCTGTCCATGTGATTTCATTCTGGCTACGGCCATTGGATTCAGATCCCCCCCCAGCAGCGTGGGATGGGCTGGGTGGATGGCGTTCTGGCTGATGGTGGGTTAAACGCCACGCCTACAGATTGGTTCAGACCTTGATGCGAGCACTGGCGATATTGCATCGTGGTGCTCGGCAGGCTGTGATCTTTCGCTCCTTGTCTTCGCAGGGGCGGTTCTTGGACCCCTCAAGAGCATCAGTGGCATCGCCAAAACCACGCTTCGATCCAGCATGCCGTTTCCAGCTTTCGCGTGACTGACCCGATGCTCGCCTGGCTCTATCGCCATTTGCTGAGGGCGGTGCTGGTTCCCTCCGCTTTGGCGAGGGCTTCTCCTACCCCTGATGAGCCTTGGCTTGTGACACGCCGGTTGAAGCTTCCGATCTTGAAGTGCATCGGGAGGTTGGTCAGTTTCGTGAACCTTTTTGTCGCCTCTCAATGCTCAGCATGGGCGGACTGCTCGGGATGGTGAAGGCTGTGGATCAAGCAGCGCCCCAGCCATCGGCCTCGGGTCTGAGGACTACACCGCGTCTTCGCCGCCATTTACGAAAATGGATCGTTGTTAGTGCGGCAACATTCTTGAGGCCTACGCCCGTTTTGGGCTCAACATCTCTGATTGTGCCTTCTTGCAGAAGGCAGGCCCACAGAAGACACGGTTTTCAGGACTCAGCTGTTTGCTTTGTTGTTTAGATGACAAGGGTTTCGTCGTGGGTTTTCCCAATTGATCCCACAAACGTTCCAAATCCCTCCCGCCTTAGAATGGGATTTCGCTTCGCAGCTTCTTCCTTGTCGCAGGCCGACCATTTTCGCCACCAGCTCTTCCAGTGTGGTGGTGGCGTCCAGCCCAGTCTTTCCTTGGCTCGGGGGGATCACCCAGGAAGCGTTTCCACTTCGCTGGACGGAAGTAGCGGGGATCAATCCTTACGATGGGTGTTCCATTGTCAAACTGGAGAGCGATCTCCGCTGAGGCCTTTCACCGCTCCAGTGATACCATTCCATCCCAGTGTGCTGGCGGTGAGGTTCAAATGACCGCGTTACACTTTCCTGACGGCCTTGTGGCGAATCCGAAATTCTCCGGTAGGCCCCTCCTGCTGAACATTCAGCCACTGATCTATTCCACATAATCACGTGGATGGCCCCAATCGCGAAGCGAGTCGAGGTTGTTCCATTGAAAGGTGCAATCGCAAGCCCCGCCATCAATGCGGGCAGGCTCGTGTGATCTTTGCGGGCTACGAAGATTTCGCCCCACTGTGGTGATTCATGGCTGAACAGAGGCCAGTGTAAAGCATGCATTTATAGGCTTTACAGTAAATCGACCCCATTCCAGCAGGCATAAAGGATGGCAACGCACCATAGTGGTGCAGGGAAAGAAGATAGCTCTCTCCTTCTTGTAATATTTTCTACCAGCAAGCCATACAACACACTTGTAGAGTAGAGGGACCGATAAATGCGAAGCCTGCTGCGGAGCCAAGGGGGATCCGCACGGCTTCGAGGAGGCGAAGGTTCACAGAGCGTCGGAATTGGCTGTGTATTCATGTAGTTTTCATAGTCACAGCCACGTGGACTTTGAGCACTTGAGTATAGATTTATGCGGCTGCACCTTTTGGATGATGGATCAAGTTGCCTACTATCCGTGAGAATTCGACCATAGTGCAGTTTCAAGATGTAGATTGCGTTCATGAGGTCCTGATAAGTTGGTCGAGGCGGTCTTGGGTGTTGAAGCTGGCTGGCGCGTCGCTGGATGCCCCCTGTTAACCTCACAACTCTTCTAGTGCAGTGTTCCGCAAGAAGGAAAACCCTCTGACCGGTAATTTCCATTTGATCAATGGTCCGTTTGCCATAGAAGTTAAAGGTTATTGGAGAGTGAAGGTCACCAAAAACGCAGGGATCCAGAACTAGTTTTCTTGTGTTAGATGAGGTCTTCCTTCGTACATTACGTTGGACGATCTCAGCCGGTGGACACCTGAGCCTTTCCCAGCGGAGATCGGCGGCGATGAGGCTTAGGATCCATGGCCAGTTATCTAAGATACTTGCCGCAGGAAGGTGGCGTCGCTGATCAGGTAGGTTTCTACGTCCAGCCCAGCAGCAACAAAGGCCAGGCGGTACAAACTCACGCAGTGATGTGTAAAACACCCGATTGCAATTAAGCTAGTCCTTGGGCTTCTGGGGGCCTGGAGCATCTGGTGCATGGGCAGCCACATACTCAGGCGCCCAACCCCAGTCGCGGCAAATGTCGAGATTGCCGAGTCTTAACTCATGGCTATCTCCCGCTTGATGCTTCGTACTCCTTCAATGATCTTCTGGGTTCACAAACGCGTGAAGGCCTTGAGCGGTGATTCTGTGGTTGGCAAGAAATACCCGTGCAGCCAGAAAATACCATAGGCCGTCACGATAGTTTGCCACCTGCCAGAAGGCTTGCTTTTGCGGACGCATTAGGGCTTCTGGGTGGAAGGCAGTTGTCTTCATTTGCCGGTTTCTGCTGGGTATCACCGAAGCACTCGAGCTGGCCAGCACTGAAGAGACGTTGTTGGTGCGACAAGATAGCGCAGCACCTCTAAAAATTTAACGTACCACTGGCGATTGACTCCCATGCATTCAAACAGGCTGCTCAACGAGAGCCCACAACTCGGTTGCCGGCAAGGTTAATATACCTCAGTTGGCTCGATAGATGACAGTTGCCTTAAGCACGCTTCGGAAATCGTTGGGGGCCAAGGAAGATGAGCTCAATGTCTGATCGGCGCCGAGCCTGCGGCAGGTCGACTGGTATCACTACTTTGGGCAATCGCGACTTACTGCCCACACCCGGTAACCGGACTTTCAAAGTAGATGGCGAGCCAAAATATTGCCCCGTCTTGGGCCGGTGATGGCCGGCGATGAGTGCTGGTGTTGTCATTTGTATGTAATTAGGAATTCGAGGAAAGAGTGTTTCCCCAACTTAATGAATAAATCTGCAGCTTTTGTGGAATTTACTTTGATTCAGCTCATGATGATTGTATAGTTTAGGATTAGCGTTTCTAAGTCCCTGAGTGGTATTTCATATGGTTTCAGAGTTGGTGTTTTCCAGGTCCAGGAGTAGCAGGAGCCAGGCATCTGGACTGTGCTATTAATGCTTACCATTTAGGAGCAATTGCTTTCGCAGCCGGATTTCCTGAATATGGGGGGCAATAGATGGAAGCGAAGACGCCAAGGAGTTCTTCGAAAGTGATGAGCTAGTTCGTCCCTAATTTCGATGTGCACACCTAGAGGCGGGTGCCTTGGCGATTTTTTGGAACAGCAGCCGCTCAACCTGCTGAGGCTGGCCGGCTTTCAACAGATCCCAGGCCGGCTTGCAGTTCGTGTCCACGACAATCAATTAATGCTGCAGATGCGTACGGAAAACAGCCAGAAGCCAATCGTTTGCTGAGACTTCTGAAAATGCCGCCTTTGCCAGGGTCCAACCAGAGTTTCCGATTGTTCCAGAGGGCTCTGGACCGAAAACGCGGTGTCATGGACTTGAACTTAGACGAACCCAGCGACGGCACCAGCTCCTCTGATTTTGACTGGGGGGCACCCTTTAGGGCATGCTCTTTGATTTGGCGGGGAAGCGTCGAATCGCGGATGTAGCTCAGTGGTAGAGCATTCTCCTTGCAAGAGAAAATCGAGAGTTCGAAATCTCTTCATCGCTTGAATCAGCCAATCGGTCGCGACACCAGCAAGGTTGGGGCGTGGCCGTAGCTGGAAACCGAGTCGCTCGTAGCAGCCCAGCTCCCTGCGGTCGTCATCAGGTAGATCCGCTTCGGCCCGCTTGATTCGCCGGTGCGTGCAGCAACTCCGACGATGCTGCGGCCAGCCCCTGACCCTGGCTTGCCTCGGCCACCAACCACGTCCAGAGCCACAGCTCGAACACCCCATCGCTGGGGCTCTTGCCAAAGCCGAGCAACTTCGCCCTCCGCAGGCCACTCACCACGCGGCTTGCTGCCCCCCCAGGCATGCGGCGCAGGTCGTGGCGCTGCGGCGCAGGCGCCCAGAAGCTGTGGCATCGACGAAACTGCTGCAGGCGCCAAGACGCCAAAGCAAGCGCAGCTTCAGCGGTCCGTGGCGATTCAGCCCTGATGGCCGCAGGGGCCAGGACACAGCTTCCAGCAGAGGTTGTGGGCGGGCAGGCATGGCGTTCAGGGCCGGCTGCCATCCTCAAGCTTGCACGGGCCAGCCCCCTTTCCAATCTGCCGCAGACCCTGCCTTGAGCCGTCATTAGCGGACGCTGGTTGAGGCCAAAACCCCTTGCCCTTGCCTTGCTTTCTTGCAAACGTTTCAGAGCGTTTCACGGTGATAGCTTGAAGCCAATAACGGGTGGGCCGCTTGCAATGCTCAAAATTCCTGCTGGGTGATTCCATGCCCGCAAGCTGAAGCGCTTTCAGCCCTGGTGTCGGACATTCAACCTGCTGGAGAGGAGATCGCCCCATACAGCGGACGACCATGTCTGCGTGGGCAAGACTGCCAGCTTCAAGGAGATGGCTGGCGAAGCGGAAATCCCCGGCCAGGCAGCGCCAGCTGCTTGATTTGAGTTGCTGCCGGAGCCTTTGCGGTGTGCGCGACGGCAAGCGGGTGGCTGGGCATGCGCCACTTCGACGTGCAGCTGTCGGGCGGCCATGGTGCTTGCACGAAGGCAGATCGCCGGAAATGAAGACCGGCGAAGGCCAAAACCCTGTGGCCACCCTGGCGGCCTACCTCAAACCGGCCCTCACCGGCGCCGGGTGCACGGGTGACGCGTGAAACGAACTACCTTTGGCCCGCGGATGCCGAGTGGATGGGGCAGTGCATCGCTTTCTTGGCCTCTCGGTGGGGCTGATCCAACAGGACATGCCCCCGTCGAGCGACGGCGCAAACTACGGCTGTACATCACCTATGCCACAACAGTGAGCTGGGCTTCGACTATCTGCGCGACAACATTCCAACGACATACGAAGAGGTAGTACAACGAAGCTTTCAATTACTGCATCATCGATGAGGTCGACTCCATTTGGTGGATGAAGCGCGCACCAACCCTTGATTCATTTCAGGCAGATCGAGAGGCCCAGGAAAAGTATCGACGGGCTGCAGATCGGCCGATCAGCTACTGCGGGCCGAGAGGAACCTCCAAAAGACGGGATCGACCCCGAAGGTGGATTACGAGGTAGATGAAAAACAGCGCAACGTTGACGCTCACCGACGAGGGCTACGCGAAGGCAGAAGAAGCTGCTAAATGTTCAGGCATCTGTTTCGATCCTGCAGATCCCTGGCCCACTAACATCACCAACGCCCAAGGCCAAATCCCTGTTCATCAAGGAATGTGAAACTACATCGTGCGCGGCGAGGATGCCGGTGAATCGTCGATGACGTCACTGTCGGGTAATGCCTTTGGTCGCCGTTGGAGCGACGGCCCAACACCAGGCATTGGAAGCCAAGGAAAACCTGGCGATTCAACCGGAAAACGCCAGACTTCTTGCCTAGCATCACCTATTTTCAGAATTTCTTCCTGCTCTATCCGCGGTTCTGGCTGGCATGACCGGCACCGCCAAGACGAAGAAGTGGAATTCGAGAAAACTTACAAGCTCGAAGTGCCGTGTGTACCCACCAACCGCAACCCGTTCACGCCTGGATCTGGTGGATAGGTGTACAAGAAACGAGGGCCGCAAATGCGCCGCCGATGGGCCGCCGAAACAGCTGGCACCACCGGGCCGATCGGCCGGCGCTGGTGGGAACCCACCAGCGTGGAGAAATCAGAATTGCTCAGTGCCCTTCTTGCCGAACAGGGCATCCCCCACACCTGGTTGAACGCCAAGCCGGAGAACGTGGAGCGGAGGCTGAGATCATCGCCCAAGGCCGGGCCGAGCGATGGCCGTCACGATCGCCACCAAACATGGCTGGACGCGCCACCGACATCATCCTCGGTGGCAACAGCGATTTACAATGGGCCCGCCTCAACTGCGCCGAGGTGCTGCTGCCCGTCCTGGTGCGTCCGGAAGGAGGGGGCCACCGTCCCCCCGTTTCCCACTGCCGCGAGGCTCCGGCGGTGGCTTCGGCAGCAAGGCCCCTCCGGCCTGGCCATGGCCCCCAGCTGAGGCCCGGCCATCGGCGCCCTCTACCCCCTTGCGCCCTCACGACGCCACCGAACAATCCCCTGGTGGAAGCTGGCAAGGGAACCTGGTCAAGGCCTGGGCGATCGGGCCCTTCGGTTGCTTGAACTCGAGACCGCATCGCCAGGCGGCCGAGAAAGGGCCCCCACCGACGACGCCCAGAATCCAGACCTGCCGCCAGCTGATCACCCGGGCTTGCGGGCCAAGTTACGATGGCGTGGTCCAGAGGAGGGAGGAACGGGTGCGGCAGGCCGCGGCCTGCCACGTGATCGGCAACCGACGCGCCCATTGAATCGCGACGGTGTGGACAACCAGTGCGTGGCCGCGCCGGCCGCCAGGGACCCGGCCAGCACCCGCTTCTTTTCCTCCGCTGGAAGACACCTCCTGCGCATCTTCGGTGGGGTCGGTGCCCGGTCTGATGAATGCCTTCCGGGTGGAAAGGGAGGACATGCGATCGAATCGGGCATGCTCACCCGCTCGCTCGAGGGGAGCACAGAAAAAGGTTCGAAACCTACTACTACGAACATCCGCAAGCAGGCTGTTTCGAGTACGACGAAGTGATGACAACCAGCGGCGTGACCGTGTATGCGAACGCCGCCGTGTTCTGGAGGGGCCGGGAGCTGAAGCTGCAGGTGATTCGGCTACGGGACGCGCACCATGACGACGTCGTCGAGGCCTACGTCAACCCGACCTGCCCTCGAGAGTGGGAATCTGGCCCGGCTGGTCTCGAAGTGCAGGGAATTCGTATCTGCGTGGCCGATCTCACGCCTGAGGCAGTTGCAGGGCCTGCGATGGAGGAGCTCAAGGCCTTCCTGCGCGACAGTTGCGCAATGCCTATGACTCAAGGAAAGCAGGTGGATTCAATATCCCGTTCCCAACTTGATCGGCGCGAGGCCGAGCGTTTCTTTATCCTCCAGCAGATCGACACCCTCTGCGCGAGCATCTCCAGGCCATGACGCCCTGCGTGAATCGGTGGGCTGCGGCGGCTACGGGCCAGAAAGATCCCCTGAAAATCGAATACAAGAACGAGGGGCTACGACATGTCCTCGGACATTGATGGACTTCGATGCGCCGCAAGTGATCTATTTCAATGTTCATGTTCCAGCCCCGCATGGGGAAAACAGCCCGGCCGTGGCCACCGGCTGGAAGCCGAGCCGGCCCAGCGGCCCCCGCCCCGCTCAGTTGCTGGTGCTGGTGGCGGCGGGAATCACTGGCAGCATCCCTCGCCGAGGGAACTGGATGAATTTCGCGATCCTTTTGAGGTTTCTGGGAGGTGCCGCCGAGGCTTCCGCCCAGCGGACGCCCGGCCGGCCACTCGCGCATTATCAGTGCTTGTCTAGACGGCTGATGCGTCGCCTTTCGAAGCGCGTCGATGCGCTCCATCAGATTGCGGATCACCCTGGCTTTCCGTCATCCGGCAGCTGCGGAGTGGGCCAGGCCCGATGCGCACCCCCGATTGATGCACCACCGGCCAGGGATGTCCCACCCACGGTCTGCTGTCGAGGATTGAACGTCATGCAGCACCACGATCCAGCGCCGATTTGCGGGTGTTCGATCCAACGCTGATCGCCCCGAGCACGGTTGGCGCCGGCGCCGCACCACGCACGTTCTCCCCCAGGGTGGGTGACGCTTGCGTGCACCTTGCCGTGCCGCCCAGGGTCACGCCCCGGTAGAGGGAGGCCAGCGGGTTGCCGATCTCGGAGGTTTTCCCGATCACCACGCCCTGCCGTGCGTCGATGAACACCCCGGAGCCGATCCTGGCGCCGGGGGGATCTCCACGCCGGTGAGGCTGCGGCAGCTGGGAGAGCAGCCGCGGCAGCAGAGGAATCTGGCAGCGCCAGACCGGTGCGCTGAACCGACTGCCTAGCACCAGGGCCGTGGGAATCCCGGATAGCAGAAAGCAGCATCTCCAGGTTGGCCACGGGCGCAGGGTCGCGCTTCGCGGATGATCCGGAGATCGGCGGCCACGGTGCTTCAGGAGATTGCCCGGAAACGAGGAACCCCAAGGCAGACGGGGGAAAGGTGGGACGGTGAGAAGAACGGGGAAGGCCTGCTGGAGGGGCGAGGCAGCTCAGCCGGCCTGGGCTGATCCCGATCCAGGAGGCCGTCGGGGCGGAGAGGTTCAGGCCGATCGTCCTACGCAGCAGGTCGATGTGCAGCCCCCAGGTAGCTCTGGGCACAGTGCAAAACCTTGGGGCAGGCGCATCAGCTGGACCGATTCTGGCCCGCTAGGGTCTGCTCAAACCAGCGGCAAAACTGGGCCCTGTCGCAGAGCACATGGCTGGCGGCACCGCAGCAGCGCCAGCAGGCGGCTGCCGACAATCCGGGTTGGCGGTCATCACCAGCAGATCGTTGCGCGCATTGCTGGGCAGGAATCACCTCGGCCGCCCGCAGCGGATGCCGGGGCTGATGCTCACCAGCCCCACGCAAGCTGCCGCGTGCGAGTTCCTTGAGCAGGTCGAGGCTCGTGGGGAAATCATATGAGGTCGACGGCCACGCCCGCACCCCATAGCGATGGGCCAGCTCTTCGACGGTCTGCAGGAAGTAGCGGTGGTCACGCACGGTGCCGTTGCTGAGCGTTTCGAGCACCGCTTCGAGCTCCTCGAGCGGGCACCACTTCACCGGCACCTCCAGAAACAGGCTCCAGCTCCTCAGCGATCAGCAGGAGGCGCCGATGTCCTCCCGGGTGTGAGAGACAGCACCCGGGCGCCGCAGCGCAGCGCCAAGTCGATCTCGCGGGTGATTCACTCGCGGGCTTGCTTGCAGGGTTGCAAATACCGGGCATTTAAGCAGCCCACGTCGACGACTGCCGCACTTCCCGGTCAATGTTCCGGCGGAGGCGATTGCGCAGCCCCGGCGGCACCTTGAGCTCGCGGGGCTTCTGCTGGGTCGCGCACATAAATGCCGGAAACCAGCCATGGGGCCTCTACAACGCCGTCATTTCGAGGTGGCGGTAGGGACCTTGCTTGATTTGTGTGCGGTGCAGGGGCCGGTCTTGCACGCCAGCTGGCGGGGTGCTGGGCAAGCCGGTTGGCCGGCGGTTAGTGGCGCGCCGCCGATTGCGAAAACAGATTCTTGGTGTGTACAGCTGGGTCGACGCCGGGGATGTCGCTTGTCCGCTGGATGTTTGGAATCGCACCGCCGGTGGGAACCGCAGCTTTTGCCGCCACCCTACGGAAGCTTTCTGTCCCGGTGACAATTTCCCCCTGTTTGGCATTACGGGGGCTGTGCCGGTAGGGGCCAGGAGCGCTGCTCAGGCTCGGCAGGGGCGTGGTCGGGCCGTGGTTGATCTGACGCACCTGGTTGAGGGAATGGTGCGCACCGCCTTGGCTGCCAGGGCAGCAGCATCCTTCTCTTGGTGAGGGAGTTTTGCGCGGGTGAGGAACATGCTCATGTTGCGGCCTTCCGCTTCGGATCCTGCTGGATCTCAGCGCCTCTCTTCGAGGTCTTTGCCATGCGATACAAACAGCACTTCAGCCAAGGCTGTGTGCTGGGATTCCCGACCAACGGAAGATCAACGTGCACTTGACCTTGTCACCGTCCTTGAGAAGCGGACGGCCTGGTGATTGCGCAAACCCTGTAGTCGTTGTGGAGTCGATCTTGTTAGCGCATCTTCAGCCTCCTTGACTTCCGTCTGCGTGAGATTTTTCTGGCTTCCTGGCCTTTTTCTCCTGCTCGAATTTGAACTTGCCGGGTTGTCCATTGATCCGGCAGACCGGGCGGATCGGCCTTCTCGCTGGACCAGCACCAGATCCAGATCCCCGATTCCTTGGCCACCTCCAGGGGCCGCTTCCCTGGTGATCACCCCGAGCTGGCTGCCGTCGGCATCGACCACCCGCAACTGGGCGGTAACTGATTGCGGTCGTTGATGTTGGGGAGCTCCCGCACAGGAGCGCGTGCGATCAAAAACGGGACGAGGTGGGCATTCAAAGAAGCGAGGGACGGAGCGGAGGTGCCGCTCTTAGGGGACGTCTGGGCGGGAGGCAAGAGCTTGAACTTCGAGAGCCTGAATCGACAGATTCAATCCCTGGAACAACCCAGACGCTTTCACTCTAGGCCGCTCTTGGACCCGCCCTTTAAGGCCTGTCCCAGCAGATCCTGGCCTTTTCGAGCCAGAGGGGCTGGTTGCTGGGCGGGCGGAACAGGTGCGCTGGCGTTTGGCGTTTACTGGCGGGTGCGCCGCTCGGTAAGGAGCGATGCCTCGGCTTTCGCTGAGCTCGCCGGGCCAGGGTCTGCCTGGCTTCCCCGATTAGCCGATCGTGCGAGCAGCGGCAAAGCCTCGGCCCGTAGCGACCAATTTCAGTGCGGCGTGTTTCCTCGAGGCAGGGCCGCGCTGAAACAACTGGCAGGCTGCGCGCGGCGATGCGCTGTGCAGGTCAGGTGGATCGAGCCACGGAGTTTCGAGCACGGCCAGGGAGGCGATTGCGTTTGCGCTGGCCCGTGAGGGGGCGGCCGGGTGCATAGAGCACCTCCAGGCGCGCACGGTGCGCACCGAATCGGCAGCGGCAATCCGGCGGCGGCGACGGTCGGCCTGGGCAAGCAGTTGGTGGCAAGGCTTGGCCTGACCAAGGGCGCCCCAGTGGTCACGCAGTGGCCGGCTGGGGTGGCACGGCCGGGGCTCGAGTCCCTGGATCAGGCGCTTGGAGGTAGAGGCCGCTTCCGCCCACCAGGAAGGCCATACCCCGACGCTCCCCCTCGGCGGCCCGATGCTGGCGTCTGCGGCCTGGCGGAAGTCGTGGAGTGATCGGCCCGATCCGGTGAGCGCAGTTCGAGCAGCTGCATGCGTACCCGGGCCGCTGCAGCGCTTGGGCTTGGCGGTGGCGATGTCCATGCCGGCATAGAGGCTGGCCGGGATCCACCGACAGAACAGCCAGGTCGAGGGCGCCGGCGATCTCGTCGCCAGGTCGCGTCTTGGCCGGCGGGCCGTGGGCCGAGCAGAACGATGCAACGGCAGGCGTTGGGAGCCATCGGCGTCGGCCGCTGGGCAGGCGAAACAGGGGGACTGGACAGGAGACAGTCCAGGCATGATTGGTCTTCCATACCCGAACAGGCTTCTCAGAAGCCCCCGGGAGCCTCTCAGGGCCCAGGTGATAAAGTCAACCTCTTGATTGGGCTTTGAGCGTCTCTTGAAAGCCCTCAAGAACCTCGCTTTCCAATCTCAGCTTCCCAATTTCAGCATGAACCTCGGCCGATGGGGCTGGCGCAGATCGGCATCGCCGCTTGGGGTAGGGCCGTTTCCACCGGACCGGCGCAGCGCTGGAGCATCTGGACATGACCGATCCCTCCAGAATCGAGCACCGCCACGGCGCCGGAGCAGATCCAGGTCCTTGAAGGGCTGGAACCGTGCGCAAGCGGGGCCCGGGCATGGGACATCGGCACCACCCGGGGCCAAGGGGCGGTCTTGCACCACCTCGTTTATGAGGTGCGTCGACAAACTCTGTGATTGAGGCCCTCGCGGGCCATTGCGACGGAAAATCTTCGTTCCCGCTGCGCCGACGGCTTCGGTGGAATCACGACAAACGGACCGCGGCATCCCCCACCCGACAACCATCCCCGCCCGGCAAGTCGGCCCTGGAAACGGTTGTTTGACCGTGCTGACGCCGGCGGGGCAAGTTCGCAGTGGCGGCTTACAAAGGTGTCGGCGTCTGGCACGGGGTGGGCATCTCGGGTTGGTCAAACGCCCTGACTGAGCGATGGGTGGAAGTCACGTGCGCCGCCAGGGCAGGTGCACCGCCAGCGCTTTGAAGGCAAGGGCACAACCGATCGGATATGCGGCTCTGAGCGGGACAGCAGCGGCAAAAACCGGCACAGCCGTGCGCTCAAGCCCGACACCGAGATCTTCACCGTCGGGCATCGTCTTCGAACTACGCCACCCTCTTCAGGACGCCTGCGCGGAGCTGGCCTACCTCAAACCCGGGGGGGGGGGGCGGGGTGCGGATCGTCTCCGCGACGGAAAGGGGCGGCAGCCCTTGAGCCCTGAGGGTGGAAGCCATGAGGGAGATTCTATCATTACGAAGCGGCATTCGGCAATATGTGAACCTACATGAATGCGGCAAGGATCCTCTCCATCCCGACATCATCACGTCAAACAACGAGAAACGGCGTTCAGGTTGAAGGGCGCCCTGCAGTTGGTTGCGTCGATGCCTACTCCGGGGGGGGGGGGGAACCAAGGGGGGGGGGCCCATCCTCGGGCTTTCGCCAAACAACATCCGGACCGTCGATGGGGGCACCCATATCGAGGGCCTTCAAAAAAGGTGCTCACCCGACACTTCAACACCTTTTGCCAAAAAAGCGCGGCAAAACGCAAAGACGCCGATTCCAATCTGGCCGGCGAGAACATCCGCGAAGGCCCTCACCGGCGTGCTCTCGGGTTGGAAGTGTGCCGGATCCTGAATTCGAAGCCAGACAAAACCAAAGTCGGCAAACACCGAGGTTCGTGGCATCGTTGACACGGTTGGTGGGCGAATCGTCTGATGAATTTCTGAATTCCCATCCCCAGGTGAATCGACCTGATCCTGGAAGAAAGCGATCCAGGCCTTCAACGCTGCTGAGGGCGCGCGGCGTGCCAGGGAGCGGGTGCGGCGTAAATCGGTGCTGGAGAGCTCCACCCTTGGCCGGGCAAACTGGCTGACTGCAAGCTCCCGCGATCCCTCGGAATCCTGAGATCTACCTGCGTGGAGGGCGGACTCCGCCGGTGTTTTCAGCCAAGCAGGGCGGGATCCGGCGCTCCAGGCGATCCTGCGCTGCGCTGGCAAGATCCTAACATCGAGAAACCGACATGCCAAAGATCTATAAAAACACCGAAAAATTCAGGCCCTGATCACAGGCTTGGGCTTGGGCATCAAGGGGAGGAGTTGTTCAACGAAATTCGGCCTGCGTTATCACCGCATCGTGATCATGACCGACGCCGATGTGGATGGCGCCCCACACATTCCGCACCTTGCTACTCACCTTCTTTCTATCGCTATCAGAAAAACTCTGCTGGAAGGTGGCTACATCTACAATTCGCCTGCCCGCCTTTCTCTACAAAGGGAGCGCGGTAAAAAAATCACACCTATTTGCTACAACGAAGCAGATCTCAAAACCACCCCTCGATGTTTTGGCGGCAAGGCCCAATTACACAATCCAGCGTTTCAAGGGCCTGGGCTGGAAATTGATGCCCAAGCAGCTCTGGGAAACCACCATGGATCCAACGACCCGAACGATTGAGCGGGTCGAGATGAAGATGCTTGCCGAAGCCGATCGCTCTTCACAATCCTTGTGGTGACAAGTTTGCCCCGCGGGCGGGGAGTTTCATCGAGGCCACAGCGCCGAACTCGATTTTCGCCCAGGCTCGGACATCTGATGGATTGGCGTCTGCCATGGTGCTGGGGCTGGCCTTGATCGCTCCAAGCAAGCGTTGCCGGCCGGGGGCGGTGAGCGCCGCCGCCGGTAGCTGCGTCGGGCCACGAGCAAAGACCCCTCTTGCCCCGGGCCGCTTCGCTGCGTTTGCGCGCCCAGCACTCCGCCCCTGTCCTGAACCCAACTTGCAGCGCAGCGAGCCCGTGCGGGCTGCTGCGCCACCTGGCGGGAAAACCGGTGGCAACCGCTGGCTGCAGTTCAAGCTTCCAAGCCCCACGGTCGGCCAACCCCGCGCGCTGGCTTGCCCGGATGAATCACATTGCCTGATTCTTACCTGCATAGCACCCTTTTCTGGTGGCACTTCGGGAAGCGGTGCGGGGCGCCTGGGCTGCGGTTGCCGGCCTGGTCAACCATTTCGAGCCGATGCTGCCCCGTCGCACTGGGCCCACCTTTCTGGAGTGAACGTGGGCGCGCCTTCGCCCTCGGCCTTGCTGCGGCGCCCTGCGTGCAGCGTTGGGCGGGCCCGACTGCCAAGAGCTGCTGCTGCTGGATCGCCCACGGTTTCCTGGGCGCCTTTGAGCACCTTCTTCCACCTGATGGTGGAAGTTCTGCAGAAACCGCGCAGTGGCCAACCCGGCGATCGGCCGTGCTGGCAGCCGCCTCGCGTTGCTTCGCCGGCGTCCTGGCCGTGCACTGGGCTTGCTTCTGGGAGCAGGCTAGATGAAAACGCCGCCTGCGCTTCGCCCTATTGGGAACTCGGGGCTGGTGGCCCGCCGGTGCTGTGCCCCCAGCGCGATGCTGCGCTGCGCCTTTGGGGGTGCACTCATCGGCGCCCCTCCTCGCCGACGGCGCCACCGGGGTAGCGCAAGCCCAACCTGCTCTCCAATCTGCTGGGCGATCGTTCCCTGCTCGGCGTGCTTGGCCGGACCGATCCCCCGGCGAACTCCCCTGGCTGCTGCTCGGCGGCATCGGCTTCTGTGGACTCGCTCACCACCTTCAGCTTCCTTGGATGCTGGGATCTGGTTGCGCCTCAACGGCCAGGGTCAACCCCCAAGAGGCCAGGCCCTGCTGATCCTCAGCCTTGGTGGCTTGGGCCTGGGCCGCCGGCCGCCGCCGGCCTGGCGACCAGCCAGCTGGTTGTTGGATCAGGCGCCAGGGCCGCCTCGTCGCAGCGCTGAGCTCAGGCCGCTGTCGGTTTCAACGGCGCTCTTGAAGCGCCCCAGCACCGGTTGCCGTTCCACGGCCCACCAAGAACTTCTCGAAATCTCCACTCCACGTCTCGCGGCAGGCTCTACCTGGTGAAGGCAGGTCGTAGGGGGCGGCTCTGTTCCCTTTGCGTTGAAACGCTTGGTCGAAACAGGGTGAAGTTGGCGCCGTATGGTGGTGGCGCAGAACTGCTGGATCTCGCTGAGGCTGCCGGGCTCCTGGGGCGCCGAAGTCGTTTGCAGGGGGAAGCCGAGGCACCTTTTCCAGGCCCGCGCGGGCCGTAGCATGTCCTAGAAAGCGACCTGCAGGCCGAGGCGTAATTGCGGGGTGTAAGCCAACCAACGGGGGGGGGCTGGCCACATATGGACAATCAGCAGCCACCTCAACCGCGAGATCCAACCGGAAGCCCCGCTTGCTCCGCTGCGATGTGGCAGTTTTTTCACCAAACCACGTTCCGGATTTATTAAAAACATGTCACACGTCAAGGGAGGGACCAAGTGCCAAGTCGAAAAGGCGGGGGGGAAACCCTAGGGCGTTTCGGGCTCTTTCCTCCATTACCACTTCGGAAGGGCCTTGGCCGGATCCTTTTTTTTCTGGGGGGGGGCCGGGATTGAGGGGGCGAAAGGGGGGGGGCAAAAAAAAAAAAAAAAGGGGGGGGCCGGGGGCCCAGGCCAGGTCCCACTGCGGCGGGAAATCTCTCCT
>Ga0163217_1004578_pt1 | contig 16663 bp, 16 predicted proteins | sample SynspAceP_FD_185933 | JGI IMG/M metagenome (GOLD analysis project Ga0163217, IMG submission 185933) | Saline lake microbial communities from Ace Lake in Antarctica - Synechococcus sp. Ace-P (PacBio error correction) | ecosystem: Environmental > Aquatic > Non-marine Saline and Alkaline > Saline ... | reverse complement strand
CGATGATGGTGTATCGACGTGCTCGCTGGATTCAAAGCCTTGAGGTGTTGTGAGTATTTTTGGGGATTAATTGGAAATTATGAGCCTCGTTTTCAAGAATAAGGAGTGGATAAAAAGTGTGCGTTTGTTGTAAATACTGCTCAGCTGGAGCTATTGAGAGATTTCGAGTGTTGTAAGGTGGTGTTAGTAGTGTCTCGTGAGACCGTGAAGTGTCGGGCTGTTATGTGGGTATGTTTGGATGGATGGGTGTGCCGTGTGTTTGTGGAAGGGGAGTTGGGCAATAACTAAAGAGAGGAGTTTGAATTGCCTACGGACTGGCTTCAGAGAATATCCAATTATTTTCTCTGACTGGGCCTTTTAGCAGGTAAGTGGTGGGTTTAATACAAGGGGTTGGAGTTAAGTGCGGAGAGTTTTTTGCGGAAATGGATAGCAGATGTGTGCTGGTATTTATACTGGGGGTGGGGTGTGCTTCAGTAGATCTGTTTCTTAAATTGTTCTGCATTGATAAACAATATTACCAGTTGCCACTTTCTGCTGTAGTGGGGTTATGAGCGCAATAGGTGTGAATGGCATACGCGGTTCGGGTTACACTAGTCAAGATTGTAGAGCGGTAGCGATCGAAAGATAGATGTGGATATTTAGAGTGGTGTTAACGTTTCATGGGCAATGCCGTCTACGTAATTCTTCCTGATCAGTAATTTTATTGATGGAAGTGGTAGTGTTTTCCGTGGGGATAACTCCTACAACGGAGCATTCTGGGTGCCTCGCGGCAATCAGGCCCATCTTGCTGAGGGATTACGTATATTAGAATCCCTTGTTCTGTGATTAGTAGGAGAGAGCAAGTGGAGTTTCGGGAACTTGGGGCGCGGCAAAAGTTGAAGATGGTTTCTTAGGTTTCATCGCCGATTGATTCTTGGCGGAATTTAACAAACCTTACTTTAGGAGTAAATTTTGGAATTTGATAAATCCAAATTTACCCTTATAATTGTATGTTCCTTGATTGCATACCATAAGCCGTCATCATCGGCATAGTATTATTCGGTCTTCTCGATCAGAGGGCACGGGTGATATCTTCTTCCTTCTCCAAACGCTGGATTAGGGACATAAGACGTATAGGCTGTGTGCTTTTCGAGGACTATTTAAATTCAGAATTTGATAGTTGGGTCTGTTGTGTGTGATAAAGGGAGGTAATGGGTACCTGACCTAGTGGTAGGGCATCGTTAAATCTCCTGTCCTGCAGGGGAAGCGCGCCATGTTTTTTGGGGTGGTGCACCATCTGCGGGAGAGTGTGGGACATATCCCAATACCGGTCATTGTTTTCTTTAATTTACTGGATAGTGCAATGTACTTGTAGTAGTAGGGCGAGAGTATTGCAAAGAATGAAAATTTACTTTTTTCATTTTGTAGGAATTTTCTTAAGATTTGGATACTGGAAGTATTGGAACGTGTACTTTCAGTTATGTTTGTATTAATTCGTTGTATGGGAACCTGTATTTTTAACTTTTCATAAAAGGTACTTTGTGTACGGTTGAGTATGAGATAGGAAATAGGCTTATTTTAGCGTTTTTTTGTGGCATAAACTTGTGAATATAGTATGTAAAATCTACTTCAATGTGATATAAATTAGGGTTTGGATTCTCTACACATTGTGGTGGTATGTATTCGCTTTAAGAAACTCATGTATTTTTGGGATTAGAAGTTTTGAATAAAGATGCTCTGGTATAATGGTAGTGTGCCGTGTTTGTGGGGGTCATGGTCTTGGCGTGTATGGCCGAAGTTTGTGCAGTAGGTGTCTAGCATTGGTTTTGATGAGAATTGTGTGGGCATCTTAGGTGTGTTGTGTTTGCGATATTAAGAAGGTTTTGGTGAGCTGAAGGCGATTGGATTTAGTGTGCGACATGTCTCCTTAAATGGTTTGATACTAGTAAAATAAGACTGGGATTTACTGTGTCCTAGTAGCAAAAAGCTGGATTGCGGTTGGTTTGGCTGTTTCATTGAACGGGCGTGATTCCTTTCGTAAGCCGGATGACGTTGAGGAGTATGGAATAAATGCGGTATTGTAAAACGGTATCTCTCAAATTTAATTTGAACATTCTCCTCAATGTAATTTTGGTTGTAGTAGCAATCCAATTGGATACCATGACCTATTTGGTTCACAAAACAGCTAAAGATACCTGAGGCAGGATTATTGAGGTGTTGGTCTTTAGAGTAGCGGTGGTGTAAATACGATTGCCGAAGGCTCATGGGAAGCTCTTGTTCGCGATGGTGTGATGGAATGGTAAGTGTGCGGGTCGTGAGTGATACGAGGATATTGGTGCGTCTTACGGCCGCAGTGCCCATCGAAGATGTTATTGAGGTAGTGTCTCGCTTCGATTGTGTCTGGACCGAAGAGCATTGCGCAAGTTTCGAGGATACAAAAGGTGGTGGGGCTACCCTTACCAAAATGTTGTTGCGGGTTTACTAGGGTCTTGGTCCGGCACCTTGGTGGTGCAGTCTGTTCGAGTGGTTACATTCTATTGCTGGGCTTGGGGCATACCAGAAGGAAGGATTGGTGTCCAGTGGTTACGTGTGGATGGCTTTTTGGGAGTAGATGTGGTACGGTATGTTAATTGTATTGTTGCGTGGTGTTGCTGTAGCCCTGGTGTAGGTATGAATCAGATTGGCGATCGAATTAAAATCGTATAGAATTAGATGTGACGAAGCAGATATAGAAACGAGAATGGGATGATTGTAGAGGATGCTCATTGAAGACAAGTCAGTGTACTGTGGACGCTAGTATAAGTGCGGGGTATGCAGTATTTTTAGGGTGGACATTCGTCCTCTCGAGGTTTCCGTAGAGAACCATGCGGTAAGGGCGTGATAGGCCTGTAATTTTTATAAATGCTTGATGTAAATGAGTATTGTTAGGTGCCTAATGGGGTTCAATAATATATTTGCGCGCGGCTATATTAGCGAAACGGCACTTTTATAAAATTTGTATTAACCAATGCGAAATAATTAGGACGTTATAAAGCTTTTTGCTGTGTTTAGGTTAATAGCTAGTTAGAGGTGATGTTGGTCTAGCTGTAGATCTTCCACCTTTATTACCTTAAAGTAGAGAATGGGATCAGTTGCTTTGCTAGATACTGAACCGATTCTGCGGTAATCTGAAGGCAGATTGGAAGTAATCTTTGAAGAAAAAGGTGAAGGCTCTCTAGAAGCTGTAAATATTTAGACCTGCCATATGAGGCGAGGAAATATTGCCAGTTCTGGTAGTTTGGAACGTTATGATGAGGCGTAAGAGAATGGAGCTAAGAATTAATAGGTCAGAGGAATGTGGTAGACAAGGCTTATTGTCGTATTAGAGCTTGGTTGACCCGTCGAAATTAGTCTGATAGAGAAGGGACTATGGTTTTAAAAGGTCTTGGCAAAACATGGCAGAGAATCCGCGCTGGTTTCATTAAAAGGCGGTGGCCGTATGACGATGCCGGCTTCGCGAAGCATTTGAGGTGATTCGCTACCTGCGATTGTAGTGTTTTTTGAATCTTTGATAATAGATAAAGGGAGTTTTGCGATAATGTGGCAGTTCGCCATGAATGTTGTGAACGCAAGTGTTGAGCGGTGGTGCATTAGATTTCTAAAATGGTTCGCTGATGATCAGGTGGTGCGATCATGTAGACTAGTATGCGATGGTCATTGTTCGGCATTGTGAAGTGTTCGTGAGCGTATTGATTGGTGTGTCCTTGTGTTAAGCTCAATCCTCGAATATTGCATGGTGAGGGTTATTTCTGTGATATCTTGTTGGGATGGAGTTGGGGCCAGGAGCAAGAGGGAGCTAATTGGAAACGCGAGGAGCTGTGTACTGTGTTATCTATAGTACTGTCTCTAGTTAGAGTTTTGGAGACTTACAAAGTCATAGTGTGACCTGAGTTTAGGTGAACTTTTGCAAGCTAACGAAAGGTAAAGACTTTGGGTGTCTCGAAGATAGAGAAACCAGAAGTTATAGTAAAACAGATCTGTGAGAGGTTGGCTTCCTTTAGTTGTCTAGGTGGTGTTGCTCAGTGATTTGATTTGGGATTGTTTCGCCGGAGACGTTAAACCATGTTGAGCATTGGTGTCACGATCGTGGATTACTACGGAAGGTGCTATTTGAGTTAGCGGCGGCTATTCAGGATACGGCTAAATAGGGCGCAATTACCTTAGTAGAAGGAAAACGGTCGATGATGGTGGCGGGATGGTGTTACTTGGTTTGGTGTGAAATATTGTATGGGAACGTCGCCTGGAACAGAAGGTTGGGAAGAGTTGTTGAATCTGATCTGCTTTAAATCTCAAGACAGGATAATGGTGCACCGGAATACAGCTCGGGTGTGATGTTTTGTGTTCTTGATGTCTTACTCTTCGTGTACTTTTGATTCATATTATAGCAGATACCGGGACTTTTGGTGTTCAGAGTGATTGCAGTGCGAATACCAAAATGTGAGGGCAAATGGTGGATTTAGAAACGTGAGACTAGTGCTTGATAGGCCTTTTGTTAGATAAGTCCAGAGTGGGTACTCTGCTATACGCGCGTTTTGGAGAATAAGGTTATAGTTACTTGTCGAGGTGTTGGTTAGTCAGGATATTATCGCAAGTTTCAGGTCGCGTCGTCAAGAGTATCAACAGGAGACGTATTTGTACGCATCAATGAGACATAAGATATGGCATAACGTTTGAAGGGGCAGTAGGATCTGCTGCTTCTGCAGAGAGATTTTCATCGGGAAATTGTAGGGGGTCCTCTTGAGACGAGATAGCTAATTGGAGTCGTGGGATTCATTGTTTTTCGCTTGTTTGATGATAGTATGGCCATGTGTAATTCGGGTTAGATGTGATGGTGTTTTTACTACGGATAATGAGACCGGATGTATTTTGTCAGATTTTCGCTCCTGTGCTTTATAAGTTATCGTGTTGATTGTGGTGGGTATTTTGTGAGCTAATAGTTTCTGCGTGTGTTTTAATACCGGTACCGTAAGGTTGGGGCCGGTTTTGTATTTGGACGTGTGTAGTTGTGTTAGTCTGGGTGTGAGGGTGCATATGTGACGTTGTGAATCGTATTAAGAGGAATTGAGCGCGAAAGGGAAGGGTGCAGTAGCGCAGGCAATAAGCAGATGATGGGGAGTTTTTGGGTTGATATGGGACTTCGCTTCTGAGGGTATTGTGTAGCCGAAGGATTTACAACGTGGTTTAAGCTGTCGGTCGCTATTTTGGAGGGGATGATTTACTGATTTATGTGTGTGTGTCGGAGAATTAAGGGGTTGGTTGTGTGTGGTAATAGGTATTGTTTATTCTGTGTGTTACGGCTCATATTCATCACCAGACTTTTTGTGGTGATTTGGTATGATTGAGTGGAGAGGAAAGAAAAATTGGAGTGGTCTCGCACGGCTGGTATGGATCCAGATTCTTTTCAGTATGTCTTAATATCGTTTCTTGTGCCATAGAGAAAGAGGATTGTTTAGTTATTAGCTTCTTGAATGTTTTCTGTTTTGGGTGGCATAGGGTCTTTTTCATTATTTTACCCAAGGCCAGTCCTCGGCAGGGGGGATAGATTTCTTGGAGGACGTTCTTACACTGTTGAGATTTGAAAATTGGTAAAACCCGTCTGAATCGCTGCGGAACTAAATACAGTTTTCGGTAGCGGCACCAATGTTAAACATATGGCGAGGCAATCAAATAAAATTACCACATGTTATAAGTAGATGGTGAAGGAATAGAAGTTGATAATGAATACAGAGTAACCTTTATACTTTCCCTACAATATATGCCCGATGGTGCAGTTTGATGATTTTACTATCGGTAGTGGTGAAAAAGGGATTGGAATCCTTCAATCGGTTAAAAAGGGGTCCAACTATAAGCGGATGATATTAAAAGAAGCCTTCTTTGAGCCATTATTGGGTCTTTTGGCTGTGTGTTTTCCTTATATTCTTTTAGGTTCCGTAGATGGCAGTTCTCTTTAGGTGCGGTTGCAGGCTGTATTCCATGAATATCTTAATCGTATTGGGTGTATTCTCTATCTTGTAAACTAGTGGCTTTTAATATGGGGAGGATGACCAAGCCTTTATCGCTGATATTGGGACAGTTATTTTGGTTATTCATAAGTGGGATAACGGTGGTAGTGTTCGGACCGCTATTAGGAAATTATTGCCGAGAAAGGCTGGAAGGCTGGTGAAAACCCCAACTTGGCACTAAAACAGTACCTGAGTAGGAAGCTTGAATACCTCCATGACTACTTAGTGTATGTGGCGATATTTATCTTCGGAGGGATCTTAGAGGGTTTATGTTCGCGGGATGGATTTCAGTAGGGTATGTTATTGTAGGTCGTTGTGTAGCTTTTTGTTGTGTGGCCAACTCTCTCGGGGCTGAGTGGTGTTCGATATGTTGGAGAGAAAACAGCGCAACATTGAGTGACAGAAGAGAGATATAGTCTCTGTTGTTTTAATGGCAGGTTTGATATAAGAAATTAGGCCGTTGACTCAGCGCGTCGTATTTGTGTTATATAATGATGTGTTCATGGATCCTTCGGCGATTAATTTAATTCGTAGAGATATTTGGTCCAATCCGAGTTGCTGTTCCTATGGGCGTACAGCAAAACGAGTGCAGTTGTACTTGTCTCTAGTTGTGTAGTGTACTTGCGTATAAAAAGCAGTGCGGCTATTCATCATCCAAACCTGGCTGTAGTCTATCGCCAAAATTATAGTGGTGGTATGTTTATCTGTGGGCCTGGCGTGTGTCTAATCCATACGGCTCGTTGTTATAGTTGAAGAAGGTCGGGCGAATGAACATCCTTTTATTGTCCACATGTCCAAAATAATCAGCCATTGTGCTTTGGCAAAGTGCTCTCTTGATTTTCTCGTGGCGATTAAATTTCACATGTTCAACGGGAGAGTCGTTCAGTTTCCGACTGAGATGACCAATTGTTGTATTGGGTGCTGGCCGAAGTGACAGCTGGGGGTTGCAGGATATCCTGAAAATGAGCGTATCTGGGTGTGGATGGGTTGTTAGGTATGCCTATTATGTTGCCGTTTTTAAGTATTCCCTCGGACAGCTTTTCTGCGCGTGTTTCTCCTTCTTGCTTGTCAGAAAAGGATATTAGTTTCTGTCGCGGTATCGCGTTTGTAGTGGTGTTCCCCGACGTAATCGGGTATTAATAGCTGTGTTGATTTTTCCCACTTCCATTTTGATATATAAGATTGCCATATGAACTGTACCCCTTTTCTTTAGTGAGTCAATTAATCATTCTTCAGTATTTTTTTATCACCATATTGCTACGCTAATTTCTTACAGTCTATTAAACGGATTCATTAAGTCTGTAGGGTAATTGGCCTGCGGAATTCTTCCGTTGAGGAGGAATTTATGGATGAAGCACTTTATTTTATCTGTCTTGAGGTCGCCGAAAGCAATCTTATTGAAGCGTTTTCCAATATCATCCATGTTTATAAAGGTTAGGATATACTTTCTGCTTATTAATGGTGTCGTACTATAAGTGGTTTTGGCTTAAATGGCGCTAAGCGAGAGATGCGGTAGTTTAGTCGTTTGGGAGTTCTTTATCCAATATTAGGTTCGCGAGTTGTCCCAAAACAATAAAATCGGCGGCTACATGTATAATTATTAATATTTCCTAATAGCGACCTTGTGTTTTGTTCTCCATTTTTGGACATTGTGGTCTTTTAGGCTTTGTTGTGGTTATATTGAGATAGATTATGATTGGGGGGTGAGGGGTTGATGTGCTGGTCCTCCGTGCCTTCCTCTTCGTCTATTAATAGCTATTTGTCGTAATGCTTATTGTGGACAAACTAGGGGCGTCCTTTAAATGTCTGAATGAGGTGCTACTTTGTCAGAGATGCTTGTTGGGAGATCACCTGTGCCAAGAAATGTGGTGTTGTAGTATATAAGGAATGATCTTTTTTGATTGTTTTTAATAGAGCGCCATGTATTTTTGTGTAGAGTCATGAATGTGATTGTGTCTTTTTATGCGTTGGTAATGGATGTGAATATAATTTATATCGAGGAATTGGCGTTATGTGATCTCGTTTTATTTGCTTTGTAACCAAAGTAAGTGGATTGTTTTAAGTCAATGGCCAGTTTCTCCGTTCAGAAGGTGAGCTTTTGAAGGTTAGTATGTTGGCGTGTAGTACTCAAAGATAGTCAGATGTTGGGTCGTGGTGGTAGCTATAAGGCTCCATTGAGAGTAACGGGAGTTGTAGGTAGAAGTTTTCTTTCTATTGGTGTTCGATTTGTATTGGATGATAGGCTATATAAGAGAAGAAGTTGTTGGTAAAGGTAAGAAGGTGCTCTAACAATAAGGCTCTCTAGAGGTGTCTGTATTCGTTCGGAATGTAGTGTTATAAGGGGTGGTGAGGGTTGTAGTGTATGCTTGTAGCTGTTAGATTTAGGTTAGTGCGTGGTAGGGCTACTACAAGATGTGTTGAAATAGCGTACCCTTTATGTTGCACGTTATAGGCTTTTCTGTTGGTCTCGGCAGAATAGGTAGGACCTCTCCGAAACGGCGCTCCCCTATGGAGTAAGTGGTAAATTAGCGCCTTGTGGGGTGTGTGCAAATACAAATTCGTTTTGTATTATGAGGCGTTCAATGTGGAGGTGTGGTTCCCAATTGCCATGGCGGATTTCTCTTTCCTGAATGCTTTAGGGGTCTAAAAAGGTGATAGTAGATCTATGTATTCGTCGGTTTTCATACAAACGTCTTAATTTGGAACGCCATTGTATTACTTATAGATTTTATTTTCGAAACCCCAAAGTATGTGTCAGATGTATATTCCATGGTGGGCGGCGTTTCGGCAGGTTACTATTTCTGGACCGTGGCAACTTAACAAGCCTTATAAGGTGACAATAGTTGTGGGGGTACGCCGTTTTCAACCCTTTGTTAGCTTAAGCATAATTTAAGCTACAGACATACATCAACCTACGCGTTTTCACCTTGAACCAGATACAGAATTTTTTGGCTTATTGGTTCAGAGGTAGATGTCTACCTGTACCAACAAAATTGTTCTTTGCCACTTTATTCCAATACAATGAACAATCGAAGATCTTTACTCTTAAACTCCCGTTTTCAATGGGCGCTATAAGCCAGGGCTTCTGACCTATATTTTTAGTCTTACAGCAAACACTACTGTATAGGAACTTTTTTGAAGGGAGAAACTGTGGGCATTGACTATTAAAATATCACTTATTTGTTCGACAATAACGTCAGCAATCGAAAACTCCCTCTGATAAATTATTTTCTTTACAAAGCATAAAAAGACAATATTCATGACGCTCACAAAATACATTGGGGCCGTATTTATAAATAACAATTCAAAAGATCCTTTATAAAAATGTTTGGGAAGGTGATACTCCCAAAAGGATTTGAGATCTTCAGGATTTAAGAAGGGCCCGATTTTTTCCAAAATAACATTGAATGAGTTTATAGATGAAAGAGGAAGGACGGGATTAAGATAATTAATTCAAAATTACCCAACTAGTCAGCCTAAAGACGATGTTCAGTGGAGATAAAAAAAGGCTGTCTATGATATATAGGGTATGTTATATGTATCGCGTTTGATTTTATTGTTGGTTGGCAATCACTTCGATTAATTTGGATAAAAAGACCTTCAAATTTTACGTGGCTTAAAAGGCCATCTCTTGCCTTATAGCAAAACACTTATAGTTAAATCCAGTTAATAATATGCAGAAAAGTATGATATCCTTACCTTTATAAATCATTGCGATGATATTGGGAACAGTTCAATAAGATTGCTTCCGGCGACCTTCAAGACAGATAAAAAAAAAAAAAACAAGTGCTTCAGGTGTTGTTTATAAATTCCTTCCTTCACGGGAAGAATTCCAGCCAGATTACACTACAGACTTTGTATGAATCGTTTTAATAGACTGTAAGGAATATGGTAGCGTTAGTGGATCTGTTATGGGTGATATTAAAAAATACTGAAAGAGAGTATGTAATTTTGGGACCATAAGAGAGGGAAGGGGAAGTTCATGGCATAGGCTCTAGTAGGGTCAAATATGGGAGTGGAATATCAACGGCTATCTATCATGATTACCCGGGGACAACCATAAAGGATACGAGACAGAAAACTATCCCTTTTTGGTCAACAAAAGGGAACCGGAGAAGTGTTTGGGATATAAAGGAAAAGAATTGGATACGTACGGACCCTTCCGATGAACCCGATAAGTTTTCAGGTCTGCATTCGGCCCTAAACCGATTTGCATCTCTGGATGATGAACGGATCTCCGTTGTGACTGTATTTTTAATCAGCCATTTCGAATAATCAGAGTCAGCACTTTGCAGAAGATATGGTAGCTGGATTATTTTGGAACATGTGGGCACCTAGGATGTTGGGTTCGTCCGTACCGGTTCAACTTTAGGACAGCAGGTATGAGTTATGACCGCCGGTGAGTGGGCCATGGACTACACATCCCGCGCGGAGCTTTACTATTTTGATGTTTTTACAGAAGGTTTGGATGATTGACTAGCCGCATTTTGCTTTTTAATAGCCCTAGTAAATGAAAAATATCTAGAGAAAGTACCAACTGCATGTGGTCTTTTGTTTCGTTATAGTGAAAGAACTCGGGATGGAACGGCACAATATCCTCTACGAATTAAAATAGTCGTCCGAAAGAATCCATGGAAAAATCACTTATAAAAAGGCCGCTGCCATCAGCGGCCTTTTCTGGATGTATACGAATGATAAGAGACTTATTTCTCTTCGTCCACCTAATTTGTGGTTTTTTTACTTTTCAAAGTATCGAAACATTTACCGGGAGTTGCAATGAACAAAGCTGATGTCACATAGGAGTACCTACAATTAATGTAACCTGATGATTCATTGGCGAACATAAACCCTTCTTAAGGGATTTCACTTTCCGAGAACTAAAGTATCGCGCAACAATACCACTGTAAAGGTATATGGAGTATTCAAGGTTCTACTCGAGTACTGTTTAGATGGCCGAGTATGGTGTTTTCACAGCCTTCCAGCCTGTTCTCGGCGGTTCATAATTCACCTAAATACGAGTCGTTTACACTACCCCGGATCATGTCATTTTTGAATAACCGAATAAACTGTCATATATCTGCAGCTATAGAAGGCTTGGTCAATTCTCCATAATTTATAAGGCGGATTAGTTTACCAAGATAGAGGAATACACCCATACGATTTAAAAATCATGGGTGAATACGCTGCAAACCGCACCAAAAGAGGAACTTGCCATACTACGGGAAACTAAAAAGAATATAAAGGAACAGCGTACAGCTAAAGACCGGAATAATGGCAAGAAGGCGTTCCTTTTTTAATAATCATCGCTTATGAGTTGGACCCCACTATAACCAGATTGAAGGATCCAGATCCTTCTTTTTCACCACTACGATATGTAAAAATCTCAAAACTCGGTACGCATCGGGCCATTGGGGTTATTTCCTTTAGGACAGTATAAAGTTTATTCGGTATTCCAGTTGATCAACTTCTATTCTTGCGAAACATCTACTTTAGTAGCAGTGGGTAATTATTTTAGTTTTGATTTGGCCTCGCGAGTATGTTTGACCATTGTTGCGCGCTACCGAAACTGTATTTAGGTCCGAAGCGATTTCAGACGGGTTTACCATTTTTCAAATTCTTCCAGTTAAGAACGTCCTTCCAAGAAATCTACCCCTTGCGGTATGCTTGGGTAATATGAAATAGAACTATGCACAAATTGGGAAAAGAAGCATATATAAGCATGCTTCTTTTGGCCAGAAATCGATATTATATTTCTTGAAAAGATTGGGTATAGCTGGAGAATCAATTTTTTCTTTTTCAACTCACATACCATCAACCAAAAGTTCTGGTTGATGAATATGGGCCGTAACAAGAGTAACAATACTATTACATTACGGTGGTAGCAAAACCTTAATTGGTCTGAACAAATATAAATAGGATATAAAGCGCCGTTTAAACCAGTTGTAATGTGCATCCAATATAGATAAGTTGCATTTCCAAAATCCATCTGTATTGCCTGGCTCTGCCCTTCCCTTTCGCTAATTCCTCATTTAAACGTTTCAAAAATAAGTACGTTGGCATCACCGACATACCTATAGTCAATACAATACCGGCAATTCCCGGTAAGGTTAAAACTGCATTTAAGCTTCAGCCAATTACCCAGGATCAACATGATATTAGGAAGAAAGGGCGATATCTGCAAAATATTCCGGCATTTACGTAGTAAAACCATTCCCAGTACGCAATTACAATGGCCCATAGCTATCATAAACGGAAAAGAATCACTACAATAGCTTCTTGTCCTAAAGAAAGGACCTGACAATTTCCGATTGAATGATCTCTGCAGAAGCAGGCGTGTACCTGCCCCTGAAAACGTTGCAATATCTTTGGTTCATTGATGGAACAAGTTTCTTGTAATCTCTGAGCGACACCTGAAATTGGTCCTGATGAAACACTGGAAGCGGTTTATAAACGCTGTATTATCCAAAACCGATAGCGATACCAGTTGATTATTAAAGGCATCACCTGTTATTTTTCCTTCCTTTGCCCCCTGGTATTCGATGGTCATTGAACCGGCAGGTTTGGTTATATGATCAAAAGTATCCGAAGATCAGAAACAACATCGCACCGCTTATTTCGGTGATTATCCCCTGTGGTTTTAATAGCAATAAAGTCCAACAACTTTCGAAACCTTCTGTTGGACGTTCCCATTACAATTTAGACGAATGTATAATTGCCCGGAAATCAATGACGTTTTCCTTCATCCTAATGTATCGCCTATTTTAGCGGTATCTGAAATACCGCGCTAACCAAAGCATTTCCGTTAGGATTAGTGGGGATCAATAAACTAAAACATGAGTTACGTTGGGAAAATCCAAGTTGAATCTTGAGCAACACTGACAATAAGAATCCTTCGGATGGTGGTTTTACTATACTTCTGGGGTTTTTTACTTCGACCAAGCTCTTTAACCTTTCGTAGCTGTTTGCAAGAAGTTGTCTTAAACTAGGGTTTGCTTGGCTTGTTAAAGTTTCCCAAAACTCTAACTGAGCCCGTACTAGATAACAAATCCGTGCTCGATCCCAATTCCGTTGCTTCCTGGCAATTCCACCCAGATACGACCAGAATACCTCACGCGAATATATGGGCTGAGTTACACCGAAAAGACACAATTCCTCAACGAAGCACTCAAAAGCCGAAACAATGGACTCATCGACTAGCCTAATGATCGGGTTTAACCTGATAATCGACATTTGAAAATTATGACATCGCTCAAAACTATTGTTCGCAAAAATATCTGGAGAAGCCAATTTTTGGCCATTCTCCTTTATCTTTTCAAAAGATTCAAAAAAACAGTTCTATGGGAGGTAGCATCCACTATTCTGGGAAGCGCATCGGCATCGGCAATGCTTTTACTTGAAACCGGATTCTTTGTATGTTGGCCAAACCTTTTAAATCAATAATTCTTTACAGATATTTGAAGGGTAACATTAATACCTCCCTTTAAATCCAACTTATTAGCTCCTTTTCTTAGCTTCATCATAAGTGGTAAACTCCCAAATTGAATTTCCTCCTATAGAGTCTAAAATATTTAGCTCTAGGAGCTCCTTTTCAAGGTAATCTTGCTCAGATCCGAAAATTTTGTTCGTAGCCAGACAACTGAATCCTTTTCTATTTATTGGTAATTAAAAGTGTAATTTAGGAAGCTGATTAAAGATACAACTAGGCCCAAACAAAAAAAGCAAAAAGCTTTTTAAGTCTTTTATTTGCTATTGGTATATTATTTTAAAATGGTATTCTTTAAGTAGGCGTGCAAAAATATATTATTTCCCTTAGGAACTAACAATTATTTATTCAGATTTATAAAATCAAGGGCATCGCCCGTTTCCGATGGTCTTACGGAAACCTTTGGGATACGGATGGACCCATAATACTGGTCAAACCCTGGAAATTATAGGTCATAAGCTATTTGTCTTTCTTACACCTTTTGCAACTATCTTTTCATTTTCGTTTTTCTCTGCTTCGGGTCAAATCTATTTTACGTTTTTCGATGCCATTTTTTACCTAATAGTACAGGAACACCAAGCAAATATCATTTAATCGTATCACTTCCAAAAAGGGCAGAACAATGGAAACATCTTCTCTGCTGATGCGCAGGCAATGCCTGTACATGGAGAGACCGCAGCACCAGGTGCGTACAAGCACTAGTACCCACAATTGGGTAAGGCGTAGCCCACACTTTTGTTAGCTCGGGAAACTTGGCCATCGCTCTTCCGTTCAAAAATTCGGATACCTTAATACTATTTCGTGTGGCATGGGCCGTAAGAGGCACATTCCTGTATCACTATGCCGGCAATTACCAATTCCTACACATCGAAATAGGAGCTTCCAATGCTTCGGCATAAATTCGTGTATTTAAACCTAGGCGCTATCTAAAAGGCAACACCCATTCCTATATCCTGCCCTTAGGTAGATTAGTTGTTTTGTGAACCAAAATAGGTACCGGTATCCATTGGATGCTAACTTTACAAATCAAAATTACATTAGGAGAATGTTCAATTAAATTGAAGTTACCGTTTTTACAATGACCTGCATTATTCCAATTAATGCCTCAGGGTTCATTCCCGGCTTACGAGGAATTACCCGATGTAATATAGCAACATGTTCCGAGCTGTTGCGTATATCATGAGTAACTCAGTCGTATTTTGGTATAAAACCATTGAAGAAGCTGTTTTGCATTCAATCCATGGCCTTGCCTTGCATGCAAACTTCCTTAATATCAAACCACAACTACTTCTGAGTGCAAAAATTATATTATAGCAATGTACTTGCACAACTTGCGCCAACAGACCTGCCAAAACAAGACGGTAACTTTTCATTATAAGGTTTCTTTTTAGTTAAATTTTATCCCCAAAAAAATTATGATTTTTAAAACAGAATAATACCACCTATTGTTAGAAACCACCTAATTTTTATTAGATGGTTAGATTTTAATTTTTTCACAGTTTATTGCAAAAAAAGAGCGTTCTAAATAAGGTATTTCTAGTTATACCTCAACGTAATAAAAGGACCTTTATCGAAAAAAAGTAAAATAGGTTCCTTACAACGAATTAATTACAATACATAACTGAAAGACACGTTCATACTCAGTACCAAATTCTAAGAATTTCCTACAAAATGAAAAAAGATTTTCATTCTTTGCATACATTGCGCCTGTCGCTGCTAGGAATATGTGCACCGAGAATGTACAGGAAACACAATGATCGCGGTGATTGGTATGGTTTTCCCACCATCTCCGCAGGGATGGTGGAACCACAAAACAACAGCGTTCCTCTGAGGCAGGAATGGATTTTTAACGATGCCTAGGTGGGTAGGTTACATTACTTATCAAAACGAAGGAGGCTAAGCTATTATTTCTGATTTTAAAGGGGCGAAAGACAGCGCTATACGTTATTGTCTTATTCCATGTTTGGAGAAGGGAAGAAGATATCAGTGCTTATGAGTCGATCTGAAGGACGGAATTAATACTAGCCGATGATGACGGATAATGTATTTGGCAATAAGGGAATAAATTATAAGGGTAAAATTTTGGACTTGTGATTCTAAAATCCAGGAAAGTTACTCCTAAGTAAGGTTTGGTTAAAATTGCGCCAAGAAATAATCGGCGCATGCAACCAAAGAAACCAAGTTTTCATTTGGCGCCAAAGTTCCCGAACTCCACTTGCCTTTTCTAGTTAAAGAAATATTCGGGGGTATATAGGTTTCCTGAAAGGGGCCTGGATTGCACGCTTGTATGGTACAAAATATCCGTTGTAGATATCCCGAAGACCATATTCCTATCGGCTTCCGAGTAAAATATAATGATCGGGATGTTTAGTAGAGGCTGATTGCTCTGGAAGGTTAAGAGATCATCTGAATATCCAATCTATTCTTCTGATCAGCGCTACCGTCGTATCCTTAATTATTTTACTATGGTTAAAATCGTTAAGTGGGCATTTCAATTGGCGTTATCGAGACCCATATGTGTTGTGCAACTGGTTAAGTATTTATCTGCAAGGGTAACCAATTTAGAACAAAGTTCGTACACTGAAGGGACCCACCCCGTAGTGTATATTGCCAAGCAACGAATTCGTGTGTTATCAATTTCTAGGCAAAAACTGCCGCCTTTAACCTGTTCCAAACCTTTTTTATTAATACTACTACTTGACCGGTAATAGAGGCTTCGTTTATGGGGATAGTAGATTGATATTTTTGGTAAGGCGCCAGTTTTCCCGTAGCGAAGTTGCCAAAGGACTCTCTCTTCTGTTTTTGTTTATTAGGGGTTACCGGCAAACGTTCCCCTTTTCCAGCAAAAAAGATCGCTGAGGCGGGGATGCCTTCCCCAATCCCCTTTAAAAAAGCTGTTTACCCACTGGTCTAGAAATTACTACCAATTTCTTACAAAACCGGAAGATTTTTCATAGTTCCGCTTGTGATTTAAAACAAAGGACCTTTTTTTATTTTCCCTTCCTTTCGCACCTGTTTTTCTTAAAAGAGGTCATTATTTTTTTTCTATTTTATCGGGAAATTCCTCAAATTCCCCCTAAAAGGGCTTTTTGAATCAGCGGGGAAGTTGTACCAAACCCCAATTTTTTGAGCGTCTTTCCCCTCTTTATTTGTGTGGAGT
>Ga0163217_1071419_pt1 | contig 16667 bp, 6 predicted proteins | sample SynspAceP_FD_185933 | JGI IMG/M metagenome (GOLD analysis project Ga0163217, IMG submission 185933) | Saline lake microbial communities from Ace Lake in Antarctica - Synechococcus sp. Ace-P (PacBio error correction) | ecosystem: Environmental > Aquatic > Non-marine Saline and Alkaline > Saline ... | reverse complement strand
GTTAACATACCCTTAATTTACTGAAGAAGGGAAATAGTACCCAAAACAACCTGCCTTTAATATTCAAATGACGAGTTGAATAATTACCACCTAATACGGACGGCCACCAAGAAATTTTCATAAACCACTAGCGCCCCTATAGCAGTTAATTACTTATGGCTGCTAAGCCTGCAGGCCGGACACTGACACAATCCTTCGAAGCCACTTAAATCCCCCAACAACTATTCCTTCCTATGAATTCAGCAATTAAACCAAGAAAGAGAGGAGCCCCACTGGCTAGTGCAATACCTAAGCATAAAAGTAGTGCGTACGAAAAACACGACAATACTTGGCGGGCAAGTCGCCTTTTTTTTAAATTTTAACATACTAAATAAATGATTTTTGCCTTTGTATTTTAAAACAAAAAAGACAGATGAATACTTTATTACTATTTTTCTAAAAAAAATTATAAAGTTTGCTCGAGAGCGAGGAAGAATGATTTTTTGCTGATACTGCGAGTTTTGCAGTAGAGAAAACAGTCTACGTAAGTTAGGATTTTTTTGTGCAATTAAAAATAGGAAGAAGTATAAAAGTCATACGCTTATAATATTTTGGCTTACTTCTTTAATTTTTTTCCCAAGTTGTTGTTCCTGATTTTTTCTTCTTCATTCAAATTGGTCACAAACAAATTTTTATATCATTTATCTAGGAAAGTTTTATTGATAGTAGGGCAGGCTAAAAACTAATAGCCAAAAGATAATTAATGTATAAACTTTGTTAAATGTTTAACCATAAGATAACAATATAATAGTTATTGCTATTATATTTAAGCTTAAATAAAGATTAAAAAATTTCTGTGCATCTTTATGCCTTTTTTTGAAGGAATCCATCCTGTTTTACGTCTTGTAATTTATTTTTTTCCACTCTTAAGAGTTTTTCGACGTTTACTTTTGCGCCTTTCATGTAATCTAAGGTTTCTTCGCTTCTAAGTATTAGGTTACAAGATTTTATAATAACTTCAGTATCAAAAAACGATAGCAGGTTGGTCATTTTTATTATTTATTATATTCAAGATAAGCAATGAAGAACAAGGCTTAATCCAATAAAAAAGAAACACCAAAAAACTAGTGATGAAAAGAAAAATCTTTTTTTTGGGTAGCATAGGTTCAGAAAATAATACCAAAAATATACCTACAACCAAAAAGAAACATACAATAATACTAAATAGGCCCAACTCGTCAAAGGATAGTTTTGACGTTATGTTTGCGATACGTCTTGACAACCCTGTTTTCAGGTAGTTACCTCAATAGCATCAAGAGTCATTGTTTGAAGCAAAGGCTAAATATTTTTAATTTCGGTATCATTAGGCTTAATAAAAGAAGGCTTTTCGTAATTGGTAAAATGCTTGGTGCTATTGTTTAACTTATAATAGGCTATTACCCCAAATTAAAATTAAAGCTCAGCAGAATGCTCTCCCTTGATCAAAGAATGTTTTGATAGAGACTAGCTGCCTGTTCATACGAGCCTTCGTTGGTAGGGCTTTATTGCCCTTTTCAAAAAAGCGTATTGTTTTTGTGCCAAAACTGCAAAATCTAACACATAGGAATAAGTAATAATGTAGATTTTTCACCTTATGTAAATTTTAAAATCCTAGATAGTAGTGTACTATAATTTGTTTATCCATTGCAGTTATTAACTTCACTAGCTTTGGGTATAATCTTCTTTGCATTTTTGTACCTCTGAAAAGGGACTATAAACGTGCCATTTCAAGTTTTTTGAGCAATGCTATAAACTTCCGAAAGTATTCTGTCAACATTTCTTTTTCTGAATAAAAAGCTCTATTATTTTTGTCCTTACTAAACTCAGAAGTTTCAACTTTAATTTTGCTTTTCAGTAGTTAGCAAAGCCTTTCTCTTAAATCCACGTAAAACAATTCTTTTATTGCCTAAGTTTTTTTAGAGCAGCAAAACAAATACTTTTAGCTAAAACCTATTTGCTTTTTTCAATTTTATTTCCTTCTATATCGCTTGCAATTGCCTGTCTTTTTTGCCAAAATTAAATGGCACTGGAAATTATTAAAAGGGCAAGTAGTAACCATAAAATAGTAGGAATCTAGAACCAAAAAAATAGGGTATCATTTAAAGGTATCAAACGTGGTATTTAATGGAAATGAATTGAAATTTGGTCTCCCGTAGCCACTACAGACTGTTTATTTAGTATTTAGTGTACTCGGACGCCGCATTTTCCAAACTGAGGACCTTCCAGAACATTGATTAATTAATTCATCAGAGATTTTAGCGTTGGAATTACTCTCCGTTTTGGATTAAAAAAAACTAAAGGAAATACTTGGAATTGGAATTTTCCTTGAAAAAACTAAGGTATTATGGGTATAATTATTTGAAACCCGTACCTTCCATGCGCTTTAAGTTTGATTCTACATTCTTCTCCTCAAAATTCAGGTTCGTAAAATTCTAGTGAACTTGGAAATTAGGTTCAGGAAGTTGAAAAAGCTTTTAAATTTCCAGCACCGCTTAATTTTTTACTGAGGCTTGTATGATTCTGAAGCATTTTAACGCCGTTTTTGCCTAGTCGTTACCGAAAAATCAATTCCCCAACAGCACCACTGAAATTTTCAGGTTTACCGGAGTTCGGCAATTCTTTAACGTTAATGGATCTTCTACCTGCAAGATTACAGTTTTTGTTTGTGAGTATATTAGTGGAGCGACCAAAAAAAGTCGCGTCTACTGCTTAGGAACTTCAACCGAGACATCTAAGATAAAGCCTCAACGGGTCTAATCACCTGTTTTTTGCGGATTTAAAGCACTACTCTTTTTAAAAACAACATACCTGAATGGCTTTACCGTCATAGTTGCCATTCTTGAGCATTGTTACTGTTTAACAGGCTATCTTGACTTCCAAAAATTATATTAGTGGGTTATCAAGGGGTCTAAAATTAGTGCACGTTGATGTTGCCTACCATACAACTTATAGATCACAGTCACGGCTTCATTTAAGTACGGTTTGCCTTTGATACTTCCGCTACCAAATACAAGTTGTCATCTTTCAACAGAGGCTGCGGTTTTGGTGGGGCATTAGGATCATCGACCGCGGCTGTTATCTCGATGACTTTGGTAAGTGATTTTATTATATTTTTTCATCAATGTAATTACTTAGCTTGGCCCAATCGTAACTTACCACGCTCGTAGGCCTTAAAGGATACGGATAGGTTTCTTGAAAAACGTTCGAACGCCGTTAATTCCAAGAGTTTTCTGGTCGATGTCCAAGCGTTCCCATAATAACTCTAAAAGCCGTTCCAAAATCAGAGGCGAAAAAATTATCACCATCCTTATTCATGGTAAAATCTATGCGTAATCTTTCATTTATTACCAAGGCTTTTCTTTGCTGAAACCCCATATCGAAAGTAACGGCGTTTCATCGTCTTGTGCTTTAAAATAAAAGCGAAAAACAATAAGCCCACCAAAGCCACAGTATTTTTTAAATCTTTTGCTGCATTAACAAATCCTTTTCATTTTTGGTTTTCACCACCTTTTACTTTTTGGCATCCATTTTTTCTTGTACTTTTTTCTCTTCGTTTTGCATGGCTTCTAAGAGTTTTGTACTTGCTTGAGGTGACAACTGACTGGGCCTTGCTGTGGTTGCTCTTTTTTGATCCTGTGGCTTGTCGCCTTTTATTAGGCTTTTTATATCTTCTTTTTTGGTCCGCCTTTCCTCTTTATCTTTTTTATCTTCCTTTATCGCCTTCGTCTCCCTCTTTTCTGATCGTCTCCTTGGTCTTCTTTAATTATCGCCTTCTTTTTTTTCACTCGTCTCGTCTTTCTTATCGTCTTTCTTTTCTTCGTTTTGATCTGATTTTTTTTTGTCCTCGTCTTAGCTGTTTTTTTTACATTTCTTGTGCTAAGCTAAGTTATAACGAGTTCTTCATCCGCTTTAGGATCGTTTCTTAAAGCTTGCTTGTAGCCTTCCCACAGCCTTTTTAATATGCTTTTCTTTCGATTAAAAACATTACCCATATTGTGGTATGCTTTATGCTTGTCTTCTTTACTAGTCGCTAATTGTCTCAGCTTGTTTTAAATCGTTGAAATGAAAAAAGCTTCTCCAAACGTTTCTTTGGTATTAATAAGCGTTTTTCCCCAAATTATAGGGGGCTGCAGCATTTTCAGAAACTTTTTGAAATTGCTTTCTATAATCTGCTTCTTGCATTCACAAAGTCTTTTTTCAGCGAGGCCTTGTTGGCTTCCCAGTTATAATTTTTAGATGCTTGAAGAATTTTTTCCAATTTCTTGCTTCTCCTTTATTTTCCTCGTCTTGAGCATTCACAAGACTTACAAAAAGAAAAATTTACTAAATAAAAACTTACATGTTCATCTTTTTTAAATTTTATGTTTAGTCGTACTTTTAGGATATTTTTTTTCTAATTGGAATTAAGTAAGCACAGGACTGCTAAATAAATATTTTTATTTTAAAACGGTCCATGAAGTAACCTTAAGTACTGAAATGTCAACCGCAGCTTTTATTTTTAAATTATTTTTTAATTTTCGTTAAATAAATTCAATTTCTTTAACCGTTTTTTGTTTTTTCATCTAAAACCAAACATATCTAAAAAAGAACAAAAAAAACCAGCGGCAACAAACCATTGAAATTGATAACTGCGAATGCTTGGACTTTCAAATTCTTTTTTTATCCATTGGGGTAAGAATTCCTTTATCTCTTCACAGCTTCTGTTGGTATTCTCTCCGTAATTATAGGCTCCATTGCCTTGAATCTGCCAATTTCTTGTTAATATTTCTTTCGTAAGTGTTGATGACTACATCCACCATTCATATCTTTTTAAGACTTTCAACAACGCCATATTCTTTTTATAGGAATGGGAGGCCCCTTTTGTTTTTACCAACACCAAATAGGTTAAAAAAAATTTTAATACCTTCATTCGACTGCTTTTTTCAAAACTTCATTTTTCGGTTTTGAAACCTTCACCATGATCTTTCACCGTCTGATATTAATAAATAATACCCTACTACACCAAAAAGGTCGATGCTAAATCATGGCTTGATTAATTGCTGTACCTTGTGAAGATAGCATATCCGTGTTCATGCTTTGTTAAAAAACATTTTTGGCCGCACCATTTAATCGGTCGTAAGTTGGTTAATTGTGGGTACGCTTGTGCAGCATAGGCAATAATTAACCAAATACGCGTCACTTCCCAAAACTGATTTGATAATTTCTGAGACTAAAACGCTTTCCTTTTCCAATCTGTTTGGAGCAATATCTTCGGCAAGCATTACTTTTTGAGACATCTAGCGCAAAACACAATATCGACACCTTCTCTTTTCACAGTTTCAGTTTGCCGTTCCCAATTTTTTGGGAATTTACCAATTCCCCACAATCAAATTAGTGATAGCCTAGTAAGAAAAGCAAGAGTTTTAAAACTCGATTTAAAAATTGATTTATCAGAGTTACCTCTTTTAGAAGGTCTAGATCTCCAATTTTTCTTTTGAGTTCTTTTTTTCCCAAAAATTGTAAAACAAACAAAGAGGCACCACCAAAAATTGGTTAGGATAAATAATAAATAAAAATATATTTGCTTCCTAACTTGAATCATTCTTATATAAAAACTTTCTTAAAAAAGGGTGTTTCTAATAGCCATTCAAACAAAAAGTATAAAATACCGTAGGATTAAAACCAAGGGCCGATATTTTTCTTCCATTAATAGTGATATTGTAAATTCAATCTATGTCTGTTTTTCTAATTATTTATTTCATCGTAAAATAGCTTCTAAAAAACTATTATTATCGGTTGCCCTAAAATAAGCACCACCAGTGGCCTCTGCGATAGCGGTTAACAAATCTTCATCTATTTTTTACAGGCATTTCATCCCGTACCTAATGTTACCGTCACTGTTATTAACGCCAATGGGGGATTTAGGGCTGCTTTCCGTTAGTCCAAGACAATCGTATAGTTTTTTGATACCATATTCTACCGCTAATTCCGCAGTGTTTGTGTTCAATAAAACCCATATTGTTTTTCACCATCTGTTAATAGGATAAATGATTTTTACTTTAAGGCTTTACTTTCTTTAAGGTCGGTTTACCGGATGTAGCTAAGCCCATACCAATTCGCTGTACCATCTTCAAGGTGGCATAAGTTACTCTTTTTAAAGAGTTTAAAATGATGCCTTTATCCGCTAGTGATGGGTGTTTTTGTATAACTTTCTCCGGCATAGACCACCAATCCAATTCGGTCATTAGGGCCTCTTTGGTTTAATAAAATCGCGGCAACTTTTTTCAAGGCTTGATAATCATTGGTTTTAGATCCTCGCGCAAGCATTACTTGAGGATACATCAATTTAGCCATTTACAATATCAATTCCCTTAGTGGTTTTTGTTTTGTGAAACTTCTTGTTGGTTTTGTGGGTCTGGCTTAAAGCGGTAATGATGGCCCTAGGAGCTAAAGTCTTAAAAATAAAAAGTTAAAGTTTTTAATTTAGGCAAAAAACTACGCGTTGAAAACCTTAATTGTGAAAATTTTTTAAAGAAGCAATTTGTTCTTTACGTTTTAAAAAAATACCATAGCAGCGCTATTGGGAAGTAATAAAAACAACCAAAAAAACTGCGGAGATTAGCAAATCTATTTTTTTTCAAACATTTATAATTCGGTTTTTACATCCCAACGGTACTTAAAAATCCCGTTTCTACATTGATCAGCGTTACACATCGTTCATCTAGCCATTGTTAGAATAACCTGTTGGGTTTGAAATCTTTACCTCAAGCTTAAAATAGCTATACTTTCCATTTGACTAATTCTTTAGATTCGGGGCACTACAAATTTTCCAGAACCATATATTTCACTCCTTTTTACCCCCCCAATAGTAGTAAATTCATCGGTTTTAGGTAACAATATTTAGGCCCCTTGCATTTTCTAAATTCCTTGATGATAAGAAATCTACCGACTGTTGTAAATCTACCTCTTTGGTTGCGTTAGGTTGTTGAGGTGACACCAATAGAAAATTAGACCTATGGCACTTCGATAACCAAAAAATCTGAACTTCCTTAATATTTTTTGTAATTCAGGTGGTAATTTTACTTCTTGTTTCGTAAAAAACTTTAGGAGTTTCTATGCTGATGGAGGATGCACCATAAGCACTGGTTTATCCATTCTTTTACTTCCAATAGTTCTTTGGTCGGGTGTCCTAGGAAACTTATCTTTTCACATAGGTAAAACCATAGTGTTTCACCACGACTCCAACAACAATTTAAAAGTACGGCAGCAGCGGTTATTGCACTAATGACAATTTTTCTACGGGTTTGATTTTTACGTTCTATAGTTCCTTCTAAATATGTCTTCACGTAATAATAATTTCTTCCTCAGTTAGGAGGGCGGAATAAGCAATCCTTGGTTTTGGTAACCAATATGTTCAATAGCCTTACGATCCTCTCTGCTTACGGAGCATAGAAGGTTTTAGACTTGGCAAATTTTACGGAAATCTGAGGTTTGCTTAATATTTTTTTTAAATTGACTTATGGTTTCGGTCATCTAACTTTAAATACCAGCATCTTTAAGCATTTCGAGCTTTTCAATGAGCTGATCGGTAGTACTTTCTAGTGCTGAAATATGAACATTCTTCTTCTAAATAAGAACGCACAATATCGGTTAACTCAGAATAAATAGGCTTCTGTACGATCTTGAATCAAAAATATTTGGAAGTTCTCCAATTTTTTTAGCTTCTAACATAGCTCTATCGTAAGGTGCTAAAAGTGCTTACTTTTTCTTCCTCGGTTAATTTTCTTTTTACGCCAAAACAAACCAATATAATAAGCCTATTATGAAGATAACTCCTAAAAAGATATCCCAAGAATTAAAAGCCAAGAATATCGAGCTTTTTGGTCCACATTGATAAGGCCTTTAATATCATATAATTTTTGAGCAATTGGTTATCAAACGGGTACCGTATCTCACAAGATTTTAACGAATCAGTGGTGGACTATTTTTTCATTTTATGTAAAATTTTTTGTGGAAGGTATTGGTATAGCTGCCAGATCAAATTGCGTTAGTGCGTTTTTTTTTAAGAGTATTAATTTTGAATTTTCTCGAAGCGGGTATCAGTGGCAAAAAGACTTCTACCAATTTCTAAAGGAGCAAAGGTTTGTCCTATTTTCTGAAAAAAATAACCTTGATTCATTTTGGTTCAACACTAGTAATGGTGAATTTTACCTGTTCCCCGATTTTAATTTTCGGTAACATTCTCACCCGATTGTACAACTGGCTTAGCTTGTTGAGAACTACCATACCAACTAATAAAAAAAAGACATAGAAAGATAAACCGTTGGTAACCCACGATTTTATAAATGCATATATTCCAAATTTTTGTCTTCATTTTATTCTTTGCTTAACACCTAAGGCGAAGCATGTTATTAATATTTTTTAGTATTTTTAACCTGGCCCAGTCTCTAATAAAGAACTGATTATCGCCTTTTAAAAACTTATAGCTTTTTCACATTAACTTATCATCCACACGACCAACTTAAAACGCCACACCCGATTTTTAGAGAATGTAATTTTCAAAAAATACGTTACTCTTTCGTTGGGTAAAATTTACATAATTGAGGCGACCCTTTTTAGATTGCGTGTTCACTAATTGTATTTTGTCCTGTTCAGGCATCTGCATTTTGTACCATACCGAGATTAGGAATGCTTTCTTCACGCGCTCGTCATAACACAACGAATACCTGTTACATCGTGCTTTTTTTCCCTGTAATTCTCAGGGGTTTGTTAGGTATCATCGCTAATAAAAAATCGTGAGAGTACAAAAAACAATAGCTCTCTTTTTTATCACTTGGAAAAATATTTTAAGGCGACGCTTAAATTCTGTTTTTTTTACCTTTCCGCTTTAAACTCAATCACTCCCTTATAATTCCGTTAGCACGTGACTTTTCCTTTTTTAGGAGGAATAAATAACTCTATTGATTCGGGAAAAAAGAATTAAGGCCTATTTTATTCGTTAATTCTGCATGGCAGAAAAATGACAATGTAGCCGATATTCCGTAATTATTCGTTTTTAAATTGATTCGAAGTACCCCAAAAAGTTCAGAGCCACTCACATCAACCATTAAAGCATCATAGATGAAGTTCGCGCTCATTCTTCAAAGACTTTTATGTAGGTTCGCTTATAGCGTGCGGGTAACGGTTCAGGTCAATAGCTCGCTACATCATCACCAAACTGATATTGCCGGACTCGCTAAACGTCATACCGACCTTAAAAGGTTTGAGTTGATATTCTCCACCAAAAATATGGTCAGACAGTCGACGTGTCTTTATTTCAATTTTTTACGGAAACTTTTTTAAGTAACTCTTTAGTTATTTCATCTTAACTTAGTAAACAGTTTTCAGTAAAACAGTAATTAGTTTTTCAGTTAGAGCGCTTTCTAGTTTCGAGAACACTGCCAACTCTGTAACTGCCAACTGTAGGTACCAATCTCGTTTACCAATTTTATTGATGATTTCTACTTGAGCTTTATATTTTCTGCCTCTGCTTTCCATAGGTGTTTAGCCTACCCTATGTCTTAAAACATCCGTGAACAACGGCACGTACATCTTCAGGAACCACATAGGGTCCCCTTCTTTGATAAACGCATAACATTTGCAGGCAACTTGCTAAGTTAATACTACCTCTGGAGAAAGCCTCCAAAGCTTATCCAAGGTTTTAAATTCTTGCCAATTTATATTTTTCAGAGATAAACGTGTTTGCCAAAAAAATAATATCAGAATATATTTTTCAATTTTTCATCCATGTACACGTTCTCTCACTGCCTTTTTGAGCACTCAAGATTTGTGCTGTAGAAACGACAGGTCTTCTTGACGTAACTCCCCAGTCAGTAAGGTTTTGGCGCATAATTAATTGTTCCCCTCGTTTCATTTTAGATAATCAATCACCGTTTTCAGCATAAAACGATTCTATCTGTGCTTCTTTGGTAATGGGTATGTACCTTCTTGTTCTATGGGGTTTTGAGTGGCCATTCACCAAAAAAAGGTTTATCTAAAATAAAAGGTTCGTCTCAATTGGTTTACTTGCTTTTCTTGCATCGCTTCTAACAATGCAGATTGTTACTTTAGACTGGCGGGCTCTATTTAATTTCATCGCTAACACGAAGTTTGGCGAATATGGGTCCCTTTTTAATAGAAAAAGTCATTTCTTTCATATAAAAAATCATGGTACCACAACATTCTGCTGGTTAATAAATCGGCGCGTGTAAACTGAATTCTACTAAAGCTTCCCTTCACTGCTTTGCAGTGTATTTATAGCTAGATCTTGCGCTAAACCAGAGAACCCCTTCTAAAAAGAATGTGACCTTGACCAGCAAGCCCAATTAAGAGGCGTTCAAACCATATGTTTTTGACCAAACTATAACTTATGTTCTAATCTTCTTTAACATTAATAAATCTATAAAGCACTTTCTTTGGAGCAATTTTTTCGTTGATACACTAATATCGGATTGAAGTATTTTCTTTCCCATAGTTTTTTATTTAGTTGGACAAGCTAATAAAATTGATACGCAATTGAAAAATTTATTTAGATAACCGCTGCTTAACAATTGTGTTAAAAAATGGATATTTAGCAAAACATTTATTTGAGCTTTTAAGGGATTATTTTATTAATTTTCACATTCCATGGGAAATCTTACAAATTATCGAAAATTATTGCGGGGAACTTATTGACTTGGGGAAGTTGGGGGAAAAAAGCTCTCCAGCACACAAAAATGGCAGCTTATTGAGGCATTGTTTAAGTTTAGGAATTACTTACTTTTGATCATGGCTGTATTTACGGGGGATTATTACCAATTGAATGGCTAATTTTGCAACGCATTTTTTAGAGTCTAAAAAATTGATAGAACAAAAGCTCAATTTATAAGTAATATGTGGTATTCAAATGACTTTCTTTATTGGCAGACAAAATGTAGTAAAGCACTATCAGTATGATAAGGCCTATATTATTTTGGTCCGCTGAGCAATCCCTTAAAAAGCTTCCACACCGATTATTTAGATGTTTTTCTGCTCCATAGGCCGGAGTCCGTAATGCAAACCTGATGAAATTTGCTTGAGGCGATATTGCTCTTAAGCGATAGTTGGTTAAAATCAAAAAATTTGGGTATCGGGGAAATTTACACCTTTCACAGATTAGCCTCTTAGAAAACGGGTAATTCCGGGTGGGCAGCAAATCAATTAGAAATACTCAATTAACGAGCTTAAACATGTTGATGTATGATGGCACTTAAGATGATTGTATCGGCCCATCATCGAATGGCCATGCCTGGAGTCCATTAGATTATTTTAACGAAAATACGGCCCACGAACAAAAACGAATTAAAAAAATTTAACCGTATTTAAAGCCAAATATGAATGCCACTGAAGGTCAATTACTATTTAGCATGGATTTTAAAACATCCCTCTAAAATTTTTCCAGTGGTAGGTTTACCACTGACCCTTAAAACGTTTGGCAGCTAGTGTAAAGCACTACAATAAATTTAGACTACAAGATTGGTTTCTGTTTTTAGGAAGCTAGCAATATGGGCATGAGGTGGCATGAAAATAGCACGATGGCTTTTACCCTTTACGATCAAATTTATTTTTAAAAAAAAGATCCACAGCAGTGGTAAAAAAATTTAAAACATGACAATTAAAAAATTCCTATAGCTTTTATTACAGGAAGCCACTAGTGGCATCGGAAAATCGACAGCCATTTTGTTTGCTGCCAAACGAATAGATTTAGTACTATGTTGGCAGGACAGCAAGATCGACTTTGATTTATTTTAAAAAACGAATTTGAGGTAAACAAACAAGAGACACACACTTTAATTTTTTTGATGTCCGCAATAAGTCGGATGTTTTTGATGCTATAAATTCCTTACCAGAAGGCTTTTTCTGATATTTGATATTTAGTCAATAATGCAGGAATGGGCCACACGGTTTAGATACTTATCGATGAATGGAGCACTTTGATGCATTGGGGATGCCATGTTAGATTATTAAATGTAAAAAGGCTTATTGTAGTTTCTAAAGCTATTTATCCCTAAAATGATGCCAAAAAATCAGGGCATTATCAATTATTGGCTCAACAGCAGGAAAAGAAGTTCTACCCAAAAGGAAATGTATACTGCCGCCAGTAAACACGCCGTTGATGCTATTAATCAAGGGATGCGGATTGATTTAAACCCTTACGGAATTCGTTGTCCGCGTTGCGCGTTAATCCTGCTTGGTAGAAACAAGAGTTCAGCGACGTGCGCTTTAAGGCGAATTACCTCTTCGAGCAGAAAATGTTATACAAGGTTTTCAGCCCTTAAAGCCAGAGGATATTGCGGCATATATTATCATTTTGTAGTCACCCCGACCTTTTTATCATGTTAAATATTGCTGATTTAATTTGATGCCCACTTGCCCAAGCGAGTTCCACTATTTTGGAAGAGGAACTCTCATGATTAATAAACGCTTACTTGTAAAAAATCTTCTAGCCTATAATGACGAGAATAGTTTTTATGATAAAAAGCGTTTTATAGATTATTAGGTCGGAGGGAGGGTAGGCCAAGTTTTTAAAAAACATGTTTGTGCTCTAGCGAACATCAAATCCAAGTAATAATTCGTTCATCGACTTTATTGGCGTTGAGGACGAGGATAATAAATTGTTGGTGTTGATTTTTTTGATGATAGTTAAAATACAAAAAAATCTAGTTAAATGCCATATCTAGAAACCCTCCCTTAATTGCTTACGAAAAACATCCCATTTCCTCATTTGCCAGAAGGCAAGGTAGGGGTTTAGTCACCATAAAATCTAATTGGAAAAATATGTTCTCTTAAAAAGAATATATGGAAATACTATTGCGGATCTGTCTTTTTTAGAGAAGGAGCATTTAGTTACCTAAAGCATACAACGTTGAATTAAAAGATTTAAAATTTCTGAAGCCGTTTGCGGACTATTGAGCTTCATTGCACGAAACAATAATTGAGCTCACCTTTAGACGGGTGTTATCGGACTCTTTATTAATCATAGGACCATAAAGATTTAAAACGAGTATTATTAAAGTTTTTTTAAAAGAAACCAATTTGTCATCTCTGTTGGGCGGACATTAAAAAAAAGTAGCCAACGAAACTTATTTCTACGTGTAGATATTGAGTTAATTAATGAACAAGAAAACTTTTTTACTCTGCGTTAGATGGAAATTATCTATAAGCATAGATGACGGATTCATTTAGCACCGTTAGAATTATGTGCAACTAGGACTTGGTGGGGCAACAAAACAAGTACTTATCCTTTAGAAAAAAGTAGTGATTACTTTTGAAGCCAAATGGCAACCTATCTAATAAAAAGGGAGTTGTTGTTTGAAGCCCTCAGTTTTGATAAAAAAGTACTTACATCATATTTACAATGCTGAATATTTGTATTAAAAAAACTTGAAAAAACCAAATCAAGGGACTATCACCCTCAGAACTAATAAGGAATGTTAAACTAATTTTTACCAGCAACCTACCTATATTTGTTGATTTTAAATGGTTTTGAAGAAGCTAAGACCAATTAGAACATTTGCTGGGCCCCTTATTAAAGCGCATATGCCCAAAGTATATCAAGCTTTTAAGGGATTCTATGCCGAATTTTAAGAAAAGGAAGTATAGTTGATTTTTTAAATTTCTTCAAAAAAACACGAGCCTGTTCTGTTACTTCTTTGACTTACCCTCTTTTGACACACCTAAGGTATACATGTATTGAAAATAGAGAATATCCTAGCGGGTATGCTAAAAATTTAGTTTTGCCTTGCTTTAAATTCAAATTTCTACATTTTAAAAACATACAGATGAGCGATACTACCCTAAGTTTATTACTTAGCCAATAGTGTCATAAGCTTCAAGCTTTAAAAGCTTATTATTTTTAAGCACTAGGTTTTCGTGACTAATTTAGATTTATATCGTTTCGGTCCAGTGATCCAAAATTCGATGTGGTCTTAACCAAGATTTATTCTGCTTTGCGGAATGCGTTATCAAAATTGCAAATAATCAAAATACGCCTTCTTTTTTCAGCGTATCGTTCAAAAATTAAAAAGATGAGGAATTTTCGTTTTGGTTGCAGTCTAAAATGTTATGATCTGCAAATACCGGATTATTTTACGAAATTTCTATTAAATTTTTAGGGTATAATAGATTGTCAGATTCTGTGTCTTTTTTCTTTTCTTAAATCTGCCGATAATAGCCCAACTTTTGTTGTCGTCTGTTTACCAACGGTTGTCTTGTTTTTCTTACCTAGGGGTCAATTTTTTATCAAGAATAGTCATTGAGGGTGCCCAATTTCATCTCCCGCTTAAAATTAAAGGAATTGCCACCACACGGCCAAAAATATGCCATGCATCATTTTTATTTTTTTGATGCCGTTGTTATGGGTCTTCAGGGTTATTTTTAGCTATTGCAGCTTCTAAGCCCAATAATGAGGCGCACTTCCCTGTAATTTCTGCCAATCCTCCAGTTTCTGGGGTTGTACATAAAACATTTCGCCTCTTGCTGCGACCACAGCTTAAAATTTTTGAGCTGTAATAAATTTTAGTTAAAAATAAGCGGTGTTGGTGCGCATCAAGACCTAGGTTTTGTACCACCTCCTGGATCTTCAAAACCCAAACCGATGTCATCATAACGGCATCGAATGTCAATTATCATTAGCGGCTCTGGTTTTTAGGTAACATGCTGCAGGACTTCTATACAATAACTGTGTTTTGTAGTGGCAATGCTTGCCCATAATAAGGCCCATTTAAGGTAGCGTTTCTGTAGGCCTACTCTTATCATCATTCCTTCTGATTACATGCTTTTCTCCAAAATTACTTATTGATTTGCGTAAGGTTGAAACGATGCTTCTTGCTTTAAAAGAATGACGCCAGGGGCAACTATTTTGGAGGGCACATTCTAAAATAAACTTATTAAGGCATGTGCCTCGGCGTAAGTTTTTGAGAGTCTCGTACCTATTTTCTTTTCCAAAGACAAGGCCAAAGCATTCAAATCGAATGACATCTACCCCAAAATCAGCAAGTTTTTATAGTTGGCAAGGCATTTCATTAAAATTACCTCAGGATTGCTATAATTTTAAATCCCATTGGTACGAATTAAAAACGGTCATGACCCATTTTTTGCATGTCGTGATTATAGGTAAAGTTGCCTGGTGATGAGGGGTTAGGGAAAACTTCTGAAGTGGACCGTTCAAAAAGGCATCAGGAAATCTTACGGTCAGCGATAGCTATAATAGTAGTTTGGTATTTTAAATCGCCCTTTTTGAAAGCCTTTTTAGCCCAAGAAAATTCGTCAGAAGTATGTTTACACAAAACTAGCATGAAAACATACTCTTTTTCACGTTAAGGTTTTTTGGTAATAGTGATTCTTAGTAAATCGTTTTTTTGCTGCCATATTTTTTATTTCCAACCTCCGTATAGCTGTTTACGGCATAAACCGCCATCATTTTCTGCTTAGGGCCTATGTAGTAATTGGCATTAGGCCACTCGTGAAAAAGTTAACACCTAAGGATTTCAAAGTAATTTAGTTTTTTCAGAAAAAGGACCATTAAATTCTTTGTTAAAATGACTCTACATTACAATTGCATACCAACTATTTTTTCAGATTGATAACCCAAGTTCCTTTTTGCAGTCGTTACATATTCTTTGTTTTTTTAAAATCAATGGGTCGTTTTTAAAGAGTTGCGGGGCAACTAAAGAGAGTAGTTTTTTAAAGTCTGCTGTTTATGGTTTTCCTCAGGATATTAAAGAAAAAAAACAGGTTTCTTTTATCAGTTTTTTGTGCTGTGGTGGCTATCGAAACTCCAAAAGATCGCTAAAGCGCTTTATTCTAAATGTTTTAAATTTAGATTTTCCTAACAGTTGGTGTAAACGAATTTTTGATCATAGCACTAGATTCTAATTGACTTTAAAGTGGGTAAAGATTCAATAGCGCCATTAATTTGTAGTGGGTAAATAGCAACCCGCTTTAATTGGCTTAAAAGCCACCCATATTTTCAGGATATTTTTGTCTCAAAAATGGCAATCTAAGATGGGTAAATTTTTGGAAACTTTTGATATAATAAGCACCAATAAAAGGCATCCCCTGCGCCGGTTTGTAATTCTACTGGGAAGAAACCTTTGTTATACTGGGATTATTTTTTTTGCTATGGGCGTGCTTATAAGGTGGGCCCTTCCAGGCACCTAGGGTGTATGGGTAATTTAATTTTGGGTGCCCCACTTTGATTGCAATTTATCGCAAGCTTCTTCTAGGTTTTTTCTTTTCCAAGAAATAAGTTGCGCTTTCTTCAGCCACTAAAAAACTTTACAAAATGTGAGTTTTTTCAATAAAAAGGTAAACATTCTCTTTTATAAAAGTTTAGCTTCATTATTTTTTCCATAAAAATCAAGGGCCTATTTTAAATTTGGATTCAAAAAAAACCTTTTAATTAAAGCTTGTGCCTAAAAATTTGGCATTCTCGGGGGAAATAACGTGAATAGGGTCTTTCAAAGTGCCGTAACCTTTCGCCTTAAAAAAAATGAAAGTTTTTTTGCAGGCACCCTTAAATTGGCAGGTGGCATTGTTATTTTTAAAAATTTTATTTTAATGGTTTTGTCATAGCCTGAATCTTTATCGCTCCTCGGCTAAAATCTTTCTCT
>Ga0163217_1068156_pt1 | contig 16667 bp, 21 predicted proteins | sample SynspAceP_FD_185933 | JGI IMG/M metagenome (GOLD analysis project Ga0163217, IMG submission 185933) | Saline lake microbial communities from Ace Lake in Antarctica - Synechococcus sp. Ace-P (PacBio error correction) | ecosystem: Environmental > Aquatic > Non-marine Saline and Alkaline > Saline ... | reverse complement strand
CTGCGCCCCCCTCGAGCCTGACCTGATCGCCGCGTGCATTAAGCGGCATTTGCGCCTGCGATACATTTGTGCGTCCCGCGGGCAAGATCACCTAAATTTTAGGGTTCAAATATCCATGAAAAACCAGTATGATTGCAGGGGCGATGTCCCCTGACTGGGCTTGCGCAACCAGCGCTTCCGCCCTTTCCCGATGTTCACGGACTGCCTATGTGCAAACATCCACCCCCCTGCCCCGAAAGTTCGCGCGAATGGACCGGCTGCTGACAGCAGCGGCGCGTGGCGCCCGCCACAACCGCCACTGACACCAGGCCCTTTGCAGGCTACCGCCCCGACGTGGCGTGGTGGAAACCGCTCGAACTGGCGCGGCTGTAACGCGGAACAGGCACCGATCAGGGGATGAAACCACTGATGCGTTGGAATTGAAAAACAGCCGCTGTCCATCACCGCTCGTTCTGCGGCCTGCACAGCCTTCGACCTTGCCCGTCAGCTATTCCGCACGCGAATGCGGCTTTGGCCGCCGTTCGAGTCGCGCACTCCCCAAAGCGATTGCCAAGCGCACCGTTTGGGCGCCAGTCGCAGTCCGAAACGGTGGCCACTTTCCGAAAACAAGTTCCGCGCCAGTTGCAGGGCAAGGACAAATTAACGCCGAAAACCGCCGGTGCAGTTCGCTTTGCTGAATAATCAAGGGGCTATCAGGCGTCTTACGGCAGGATCGGTCTGTCCCGGCAGCTGAAGCTGGCAACAGTTCCACGGGCCGAAACCCTGTCGTCTCGGTTGGGTCTTTTGGGCATCGGCGCGCCTGAGGTGGGGCTGTACCGGGCCCTTGAAAGCATGATCGCCGGTCAACTGCTGGGAAACGCTCGCACTCGCAAACAAGCGCATCGCCGCTGGCCGAAGTGCAGTTCCAAAACAGGCGCAGATGCAAGCCGTCAATGACACGCTGGCACTGGCAAACCCGAGGACCCGCGAAGCTTGGGTCAACGCCGTCGCGGCGTTTCGAGACGGTGAGCTATCTGAAACGCGCCGCCACACCACCGATGCGGCGGGCAAGAACTGGGCGCAACAGCTTGGGCCAAAACCGGTGCTCTTACAGGCGCACAAGCGCGCGAGCAGGGGCTTTAAACCGCCGAGATGGCCGGTCAGGTGGCGCGGGCGCGGCTTGATGGGCGGAATTGGCTAAGGAAACAGCTGACCCGTTGATGGGCTCTGGGGGCAAGACGTGGCGTATTACGTGCCCGATTGCCCTACCCGCGTGCCCAAACACAGTGAATTGGTCACCGCGGACTCGAACGGCTGGCGGCTTGCCAATTCGCGTTGATTCTGGAAGTTGGCGCTGGCTGGGGCTCGCGGCCACAGCCAAGGGTTATGGGCTGGACCGAATTGCAACCCGCACCCTTGACCGACCTTGAAGTGATCGGCCGCGCAGAGATTTGAAACGCCGAGGGTAGGAAGACGGGCGAGATCGCAGACCAGCATCACCCCCGGCAGGGGCGAGTTCGAATTCGTTCATCCCGATCTTCGACAGCGGCACCAAGGCCGCGGTATGCGCAGGGCAGAGGGCTGCAGCTAACCTTCAGGCTTGCGAATGTGCTGGTCTGAACAAGCGGTGAATGTGCGCGTCCGAGGGCACGCGCAGCAGCCACGGCCTATCGGCTCAAGCCACCAAGATCGCGCTGGCACTATTCGGCAACGTGGTGGATGCCCCGCGGCCCGCACAATCAACGAAGAGGCGCTGCTAGCAACAATCGGCCATGATCCACCAAGCCAACCTTCGACCTGCTCAATGACGCGGCGCGAGAAACTGTCGAGCGAGTTTTGGGCCAGCGGTAACCGCCAAAACGCGAACTTCTGGCTGGCCTCGGCTGGGTCTGACCGCCGCGATCTTATGGCGGGTGCAGCCGGCGGCTGTGCAGGCGCAGAGACGCAAATCGCCGCCGGTGGCGGTGCAGGGGACATTGAGGACAAGGGAAAAACCCAATCAACATGATGAAGACGTCAACTGCTTAGCGGGCCGAGCGCGGCTGGGGCCACGCTTGTTTCCTCCAAGCATGGCGGCCAGACATGAACATGGGCCTGCCCCGAAGCCGCGGTGATGGACAGTGCCTCTCACCAGACCCCCAACCCGCCCCACCAGCGGGCCGGACTACAATCTGGTTCGTAACGCTCAAATTGGGTGGACTCGTTGCCCGCACCGGCGATGAACAACCGCGGGTTTAAGGAATTCCACCCCTTGTTTGCCAGAAACGCGGTCGAGCCGCGAAATGCCGACGGGATGGTTGCGCGGTTCTTTGGGGTACAAATGGCGCCAATCCACCGCCCACCCATCGAAAGCCCGTCGAAGGCCGATCCGCGTGTCCGCATCTATGTGACCAACCGCCTGCCGGAGCCACACAACGGTACACTGCACCGCGGCTGCGATCTTGGCCCTCGGGCATGGGGACGGTGTCCGGCGGGCTTCAGCCACCCGGTATTCCGCCGGGGCAAAGACCTTTTGTCTACTGAGGTTCGATCTGCCCAAATCCCGGCACCTTCATGTATCACCCCAATGGGAATTAGATGGTGCAGATGGCGCATGGGTATGATGGGCATGTTCGTGCGTCCACCCCAAAGACCCCGGGACTTCATGCCCGGGTTGATCGGGGATTATCCTTAATCATGCTGATGCTTTCGACATGAATTCCGGGGCACCTAACATTCCGCGCAATCCCATGACCATTGCGCAGATTTCAACTTTGTGGACTTGGAACCCAGCCGGATTTTCCCTTGACATCGACCCGCTTGTTGGTCAATTAAGGGGACAAGGTAGCGCGTTGCGGTCTGGCCAACCTTGACGATGACAAAACCACCCCGATTCCACATGCACGGCTCTGACTTCAAGGTCACCTGCACGATTGGGCGGCTGGGGGGTGCCGCGAATTCGGCAGCACATGCCGAGTGTCGATCGACCATCCCCGTGAGGTGCCCATGCGCCGCCTACGAGTTCACCGCAGAACAATCGAGGCGATTGGGAAGATTCCCACTGCCACTCAAAGTCCGGGTATACCATGGAAGCGATGGTCCATGACGTTGCCGACGCCTATGGCACCAACAGTTCGAACATGAACGCCGCCAAGTCCGCCCGCCTGCAAGCCGGAATTTATTGCCATGGCACGGGGCGCATGCGGATATGGGCGAAATGTCCGATGCCCGCTGCCCGGACAAATACCGTGCCGATGATGGCCGGCTTGGGGCCGGCATGGCCCGCTGGAGCATGGGCCGGCATGTTTCGGGGTCCAGTGAAGGGTTGACGCCCAGGGCATCGACGCGGAGATACGAAGATCACCGGGTTGGGTACGAAAACCCACCGGGCACCGAGGCGTATGGAATGGAACGGGGAGAGCTGCCGGACTTTGCGGCAGAACCACAGTCCTAAAACACAAATCACGCCCCAAACCTACTTCCCAAAGGGCTGAAAGGGCTCTTGGAACAACCTATGAAAATACATCCACCAAAACTTACACGGAAAAAACCATGAACAAAACTTCTTTATCTGTTCGACCGCCCCCATGACACTCGCTCCTTTCGGGCCCCCCTGCTTTCGCTGCTGGCAGCCCTACGGCTGGCCACGGCAATGATCGCCACGCGACATGCATAAAGAAATGGCGAATCTCCCGGCATGCCCGCGTTAGGGCAGACGCCGGTCGACCGCCCAAAACCGGGATCGAAAAAAAAAGTTTTTCTTTCCCCCCCCCCCCACCCTGCCGCTGAGACCGACCGACGGGGCCGAGATGGAATCTTCTGAACCGTCCGACGTTCGACATTCCAAAAAAGGCTGTGAAACATCCGCTTTCGAACGTCACCAACAAAGGCGAGATCTGAGCATTGAATCGTTTGATCGGACACGTTTTACTTGGGACGGCATTCCGAGCACAAAGAAGCCTCATGGCCAAGATGGATATGGAGCATGAACGACCCCGAATTCTGTACGTCTGGATCCCCGGCCATGAATGGCGCGAAGGATCTGCGACCTTCCAAGCAATGACGGCAGCTTTGAGTTCGCCTGGCCTGATCCCCGGCCACTATGAAATCCGGGCATGACGGTCCGATTTACTGGTGGCGCAAGGTCAGGACGATGGCCCCAGCGGGCAACTGCTGTCTTCCCTCCACGGGCCAAGATCAAAAAAGTTCGGACGCCCCAAAGGGCCAAAAAGGTCAACCATCATTCCACGGGCCGCTTGGAAAACCTCGACTGCCGTCCATGACCATTGGTGTTTCAAAGCTGATGAGGCGCTGATCGCCAAGATGAAAGAAGGTTCAGGGACATCGCATCCGTCCGCTGCACCGCGTCAAAAGGCAGGTCACCGTCACTCAGATGAAGTAACCCAGCTTCGGGGCCGGTCACATTGGTTCGGCCCCGAACGCACTCTTTTTCCTAACTAGGCACCAAACTTTGAAACTCATCCGGTTTAGACACGATATGAATAGACGACAGTTTCTCGGAGCGTTTCAGCCACAGCCGATCTTCCCCCTGCCGGATGGGCAGCTGGTGGCTTCCTTTCACGCTTAGGGCCGAACCCGTTCACGCGCAGATCCTGCCGGAAGGCGAAGGCAGCACCGGCAATGCTGGGCTTCAAACGGGGTCCGATGCCTGGGTCCAGAGATCAGGGTGAAACGCGGCGAAAACGCATTGACGGTGGAGGTCGAGAACGGGTTCTGGACGAAGGCACCGAATGTCCATTGGCATGGCATTCGGCTGGAAAACCGGATGGACGGGGTACCGATGATGACCACAGGATCTGATCAACCCCGGCGACACAAGACCTATAGCTTTGTGCCACCCAGACGCGGGGGACCTATTGGTATCATTTCGCACATACATTCTCGCAGAGCAGTCGCACCGCGGCATGATGGGGCCATGTATCATCGAGGATATCTAGTCCCCCAGATGTGGAACCATGACATCACGGTACTTGTCTGATTGGTCAATCGCGAAGATGGCAGCCTCGTCTGACGAATTCTCGGATATGCACAGCGTCGCCCACGCAGGGGCTATATGGGCAATTTCGCGCGGGGCTTCTCTTCGCAGGATGCGGTTGAAAAAAGCTGACCGTGTCCGGCTCCGTATATTATCAACGCGGGCCACAAAAACCGCATCTTTCCGTGGCCGGTTACCGGCGACGCACCGGGATCGGCTCGTTGCACTTAGGGACGGCATGGCACTTGAACGCCGCGCAAACTTGACTGACCTCGTGGCTGGCCCCGCGCAGCGGGTGGATCTGATCGTTGATATCACCGCCGTGGGCTTGGACAGGCCCCAGTCGCGGCAGGGGTCCCTACCGTCTGGCTGAGTTTGCCATCTTGGTACGCGCACCGAAAATTGCCCAAACGATTGCCCCGCTTGCAGTGGCCGAACCTGCCAAACGCCGGTTAGCAGCATTCTGACGCTCGACCATGATGGGCGCGCTATGGGCGTGGCGACACGGCGGGGCTAAATCTGTCGTCCTTCAAACGATAATCTCTGACCGTTGCACGACGACCCGTTTGGTGCGTTTGCAGCGCGGGAGGGCGGCCGCGGATTCACCGTTCGCGAACGATACCGCATTCCCGCACGGCATTCACCTGCGACTTGGCCACCATTTCTACGAGGTCTGCCCCTGATTGCGTAGCCTCGGTGACCTGCGCGATACATCATTCTGGTCTCGCGCGCGCCGAATGGGCATGTCTAATCTTGCGTCTTCGACAATCCGGGTCGTTGGATGATCATGCCACTGTTGAGCACGCCGTCGGCGGGTATGCCGGACATGTAGGTCTTTGGATAGGGTTCAGCTGTCGCTCCGGCTTCTGTGCCACCCGCCTTCGGGTGGCTCTCCTCGTGCACCCAAAACACAACGATTGCGCCGTCGTGCGCGCTGGAGAGGTTTCAAATTCAACGGCTCTGATCGGGGACCAATTTTACGAAATCAACGCGAAGCCGTTCGTTTAAAGCTCGCGCTTCACGGCGTCAAGTTCGGTCCAGTCCTGCCCCCCACCAACACGACATACAATCAAGCGCTCATGGTTCTTGCATCTGCCATAGGTGCACGTGATGGCCACGTCACCCCACCCCGTTCCACATTTGGTTCATCGTTTCGACGACTGCGGTGCATCCATATCAGGTTGGGCTGCCCAGCATATAGGCATTGGCGGATCGGTCCGCCGATTTCGGTCAGCGCGAGATAGAGGATAGTTACACAGCGATACCGATTGTGATCGCAGGATCGGACCCAATGCAAGGTTCATTTTTTTACGCCGAAAATCACTGCGACCCGAGGCCCAGCGCATCTGACAAGTTATGCATAAATACCCCACGCGCCCTGATGTTTCCACCTGATCTTTTTGCTAGATATAGCCTGTTCAGGCAGCCCGCTGTCAGGGGTATCCAATCACAAGCGCAACACAGCCCAGAATGACCACGGTCCAGCCCGCCCACTTTGAGGGCGGGTCGATCAGGCGCATTTCCGCCCTCGTATATTAGGTAAAAGTCCGACAGAATCAGCGTGTATAGTTGATAAGGGCGGCCACGATTTCGACCGGGCCATTAGGCCGAATGTCATGCGCGCATCGCCGGCCCGCCGCGCAATTTTGCGGGGCGACAAACGCAATGACCAAAGAGGCCATATCAGAAAAAAGGTTGTGAAGCGCATCGGCGACCAAGCGGCAAGCCCGACCCGCATAACCACCCCGCGGCGTCTGCGCGGACCGTGGAGCAGCTCCATTCGCCCAAAATCGCGACGACCACTCTGCAATCACGCTTTGCGGGGTCAATATGGGCGTTGACCTTGGGACATGGGGGCTACCCTTTTTTTTCGGGCCCTTTTCGCGCGCCTTGCCCGCGTTTACGCGGCTTCGTAGCTCGAGAACACTTCGTGTGCCATCGGCGGGCGATCAAAAACACGTCATACGCTTTCGCGCCTTGGTCTCTGGCCCCATTCCGGGCGAACCATAGTAGGGCATCCGGGTACGGCGAGGCCAATTGGGTCGTCTGGGACGCTCGGCCAGTAGTTTGCGAGATGATCATGCGGTCGGCACATTGCACCTTCACATCATATAGGCGTCGATCTTTCCGGTATGACAAGACGCCATGTTCTGTGGACCATCGCCGTCTGTCTTGCCTTTAGCGGATCCAAGAGCGTTCCTAGGCCTGCGTTCAGGTCGTGACAAGCCCAAAGCCCTTCTTTTTCCAGGATATCCGATCCAGCTGAGCAGCACCCGGCAGTTGGGGGTTCTTTCATCACGTTTGGGATTCGCAGGTTTCTCTTGGGCCCATGCCGCAAAGGGTGCGGGGCGGCGCAAAGCTCGCGTTACAGGCCAACAAGCTGCGTCGTGTGAGGGTCATATCGTGTCCTCGAGGGTTCAAAATGTGTTATTATTAGGTTGTAGTTGCGGCGGCGGGTTCGGCCAGCCCATCAGCAAACACGTTGGCCGGGAAAAGAACAGCAGACGCCAGCGCGTTCAACGTCACCAGAACGTGTTGCCCCCAGTATCAGCAGAGGATCGCGCAATCCAGGAGGCCCGTCAGAGCGAGCATCGTGCGTACAAGATATGCCTTTAGTCAAGAAGCTATTGGCAATGTTTCTGCCGGATATTGCCCATCGTTCGGCGGGCAAGCCGCGATTTGGGAGGGTACATCTGCTTCACCCCGGTAAAAGCCGCAAAATCGCTGCATCAGCTGGTCTCGGAGCTCCACATCCGGTGCCGCGACCCCATTCGCAATGGCCCCACATGCGCTGCGGCTATGCAGGCGCCGTTCCGTTGATGTCCGTCGCCACGATCATCATGACCTTGGCCTCAGGCCGAGGCTTTTGAATTTGGCCGCCGAACCTTGGAGACATCAAGCTCTTGACTATTGGTCGATGCCAAGCCCTCTGCGATAGAAAGGCGTGCGTTCCCTTGTAAGCACTGACCGATTGAAATTCCCAAGCGTTCAAAACTGGCGGCCACCGCCGCTGCCGCATTCGGCGCGCGTTTCATCACGGCAGGGGCAAATGATGCCTTGAGCAAACGTCATCCGCGCAGTTTACGATTCACCACGGTTTTGCCCACTGCGTGTCGAGTGTTTCGACATCGGCGCGCCAAAGCCTACTGACCAGCGCCCGCGTCCTGGCCGGCCCACGATGTGAGCCCACCGCAAAAATGGTAGCCCTGCAATCCTACCAGCTTCGGTTCCCCTTTTTGCCGGGCAAGGTGCGCGTGATCTGTTGTCGCAGTCGGCGGGTGTCGATCCGTGCGCTTCGCCGCGCTGCAAATGCGCTCTCGCGCCCAGCGGGTGGGCTCGCGCCGCTCTCTACTCGGCCTAGGCAAGGGCCAAAGACCGTTCGTTCTTCCGTGACCGATGGTTTGCACCATCGGTCACTTTGCGGCTTTCCGTGGCGTCAACGTTCCGGTCTTCGCTCAAAGTCCACACTGCGTGAACCCGCGCGGGCGCCGCTTCGCATCACCGCGCCCGCCCTTCTATCCAACAACCCCGGTTGCGCGCCCCGGTGGACAGGGCCGAGTGTAGACTCTCGACGCGGGCACCGAAATCAACCAGTGCACAGGGGCAGCATCAGCAGCAAGGCCAGTGCAAGATAGACCCATTTTCGTTCCCAGCGCCTCCGAAGGCAAGCGGGGGCACGACGGCGACCAAACAGGCCAAGCCCACCACGGCGGGGCACTATAGATGCGGCTGAACCGGTTCGATGAACCGCTCGGTCCGGGCGCGCGGGCGCTTTCTGCCTCTTCGACAGCCGCAACGAATTTCGGGCGATGGTGGGTTGTCTGCCGCGGCTTTGTGACGCGCACGCGCAGTAGGGCTTTCGGTATTGATCATCCGGCAAAACACCTCCGCGTCCGGCCTCTTGAGCGCTGGCACGCTTTTTCGCCGGTAACGGGCTTTCATCGACGCCCGAAATTGCCGCTGAACCACCTTGCCATCACAAGGCACCGGGTCACGGGCGCACCTGCCACGCATTGCCCGACGCTGAGCGTCTCTGCCGCCACCTCGCTGTCTTTACTGTCCACTTCAAGCCGTCGCGCCTGTCGGCCAGCTTTGTCAGCGCACGGATGCTGTTTACGTGGCCTTCCCGGCAGGAGACACCTTCCAGCAATTTCGCCCACGGCAAGAGAAAGACCACCAGCGCGGCCTTTCCGGCTCTCCGATTCACAAGCGCACACTCGCGTGCGAGGTTCACAAGCATTTCGATGCGTAACGGCATCCCACCCGCGCCATTGGACCGCCGGGCGGGGCCACGGGAAATATAGCCAAATCATGTGGCCAGGAACGGAACACCCAGTGGTTGAAACCTCTGGCTGGCAGGATTCAAACGCGAAGGGCCCATGCCGTCAAGCAAGGCACGGCTGCCAAGCACCAAAAACGCCGGCTTTTCGCCAGTCTTGATGATTACCAATTAGGTTCTGGCGGTGGCATTGAAGGGCGCTGCCGTGGACTCAGGCCTCGGGCCCCGTCATCGTCAGGCATCGCGTCGTCAGCAGAATGAACAAACCTTCGGCTTTTCTGCCTTCGCCCCTTTCGCCAGAGATGCAAAATCCAATTGCCGCGCCACCCGGCTTTCTCGATTCCGGCTTCGGGCGGAGGTCTTCATTTTCGTCGAGCGTTCAGACGCAGCTGTTCGGACATCAGCGCAACGTCGACCTTCCGCAACCCCGGCAAACGTTTCCACCACGCCCGCGCACCTTGGCCGCGCAGGCCCCGCAGGTCCATTTCCCGTGACCCGCCATTCCCGTTGTTACCCGCCTTGCCGTCCGCCATCTTATCTTCCAATCTGGTTCACCTCAGAGGCCAGACATTACGACCTACAAACAACTTGAGCTTTCAAAGCGTTATTTGAAACTTTCTTATCAGGCCCCGGCTTAGAAGCACTGGGACATAACGCCATTCAAAAACGGACGCCCACCCTTGTGCGCAGTGACGGGCGATTCTGACCTACAGGCTTGCGCGAAACGCCTCCCAAAAACTACAACGACTGGTAGGATAAAGGGAGATCATTTACATTTGCTCGCCATCGGGAATCATTGGCAAAGCGCACCGGCCCAAGGTGAAACGAATCCGCTTACTACGAACAGATTGGCCTTATGCTCTTAGAACGCCGATCTCCACCGAAGGCGTGGGCAGGCCGGCGCTACGAAAATACCCCAGTTGGAACCCCTCGCCTTCATCCGCCATTCCCGCCAAGCTTGGCTTTTCGCTTGAGCGATCCGAGAAGCTCCTGGGCCTGTCAGACTCGCCCGATCGTTCTTGCGCCCTGAGGTCGATCGCTATCGCCCAAAAGCAGCTCCGCGGAAGTCGAGGCGCGGCTTGTGCGGCTCGAGGGCGCTCCGCGTTTGGAATGCAGCGAATTGATTGGTGCGTGCAATGCGATCGGCGTGGCCGGGGACGTTCGCATTCTCGAGGTGCTGCGCGATCACGAGGAATCGCCTTGCTTGACCACCGGGGCCGCCTGCATTGATGCCCGCCGCTCTCTCTTTCCGACTTGCGGCCCTTGGCCGAGATCGCCGGGGTGTTTTGGCTCGGTCTGGCGTGGGGCGTGGTGCGTTCGGCCGCTGTGGGCTGGGATGCCGGTGCTGCTATGTCTGGTGGTATTTGCGGGCTTGCTAGCGATGGTAGAGGCCGGTTTTCGCCGGTCGGGCGTTTCTGCTATGGGCGGCATTCTATTATCGCGGCATCGCTTGTGTGGATGTGGGTTGTGGAGGAGAGCGGCCGGGATCTTTGGGGACGTTGCTGGCGCGGGCTTGTGCGTTCTTGGTGCAGGATTAATCCTTCTGGCACCCCCGCGCGGGATAGACCAAATAGGCACCGGCCGCTCTGACGACGGGACGGGATAAGTCACCCGCCGTCAGAGTGGCCCGCCCGTTTCTTACATTGAGAAGTTGGGCTTTCAAACCTTTTGGCAAACGTCCGCGCTGGATAAAAAATGGAATTTTTTACGTGCACCCCTTCGACAGAGTTGCAGTTCGGGGAATAGGGTAAAGATCTCATTTCTCTGGGGCGGTCGTACAGCCCTTTTTAATGAATATTCTCCGGGCTGGAAAGCTTTCAGTCACGCGCCATTGGCCAGGATCACTTGGTTGTCTCGTTCTCCACATTGATGTGAATGTAATGCACGCCAGTTATACGCCTCGACCGTTACGTGATTGCCGGCTTTTCAGTCATATGTTTCGCAGCGATTACGAACTTCGGTTTCCGACGAATGATTCATCTGTAGCGGAACTGGCCGGTCATGAGCATTTCTGTGGTTCGGCGACACCAGCATATCGTTTAGACTTCTGGGATGTTGGCGCCGATTGAAACCGTCCTGAATCAGAACAGTCGCAGGCTCGGGGTGGCCTTGCAGGTGCCTGCGCAGAAAGGCGCTTTCGATCCTACCCAAAACAAACGGGTTGCAAGCCCGCTGTCACGGGTTAATTCAGGCGATCACCTTTCGCGAATTGTTTCTTCTACGCGCCACCTGGACCACGGCTCCGTTGCGAATCCAACGTGCCGGGGGTAAAGCAGATGACCTTTAGGGGCGGGCTGGGCATTCCCAACGTTGAAGCAATTTACCGATGTTTCGGTCAAATACTACGCGCGTGCCATCATCCAAGAGAACAAACGCACATCCTGAAGATCATCCGTCGATGTACGTCATGCTTTGTTTACGATCTGGCGCATTTCGACCGGGGCGTCAAATTTGAAGGTCTCTTCCGCTTTGGAAGCGATGACCGTCACGGACCCTCGACATAAAGGATGTCGTTAGTCTTTGTCCGCTTCGCAGACCCGTACGGAGGGTTCTTGCTCCGCCGCTGCCACGCTGAACCACGCTTAAATTAACTTGCTCCCAAGGAGCACCACCCATAGACGGTGTCGGTACACCGCCTTGCCCGACCGACATCGTAAAAGGAGTCGCCCCGCCACCGGAGGGCCGGAGCCATAACCGGAAAACAGAGCCGCCTTTCCCGCCAAACATGAGGTCCTTCTTCCCGCGCCGCCGTACAGGCTGTCGTTGCCCAGAGCCGCCGAAGATAACATCGTCACCGTCATCGCCGCAAATAATACGGTCGCCGGATTCCACCGCTAATGGTGTCAGCGCCATCGTTTCGCGGATTGACATCATGCCCGATCCGGCCGTAGATCAGGGTCATCGCCCTTTACCTGCGCGGACAAATTGCTGTCGTCACCCTTTGACCGTAGAGGGTTGTCTGTTTCCGTTACCCCCCAGAACAACGTCATCTCCGGAACCGGCCTTGATGTAAATCGTCACCATCACGCCTGCCTAGACGCGTTCATTCACCCTTGCTGCCCCGTAATGCGTATCATCGCCCGCTCGCCATAGAGCTTAATTCCCCAGCACTGCTGCCAAGATCCGCTGCCGGAGCCGCCTGCTCGGAACCTCCGTTATCTTATCGTTGGCCCGGCCGCCGCCGTAAACAGTGTCTTGCCCCTTGCCGCCGTTCGATGGGATTTGTCATCGCATCACCGGCCGTAAAATAACGTCAATTGCCATCATTCACCATCGGATATCGTTCATTTCCGCCATTACCGAAGAGGTATTCATCACCGTCTTTTGGCGTTGATTGGTGTCACATTAGAAATGCCGGGTTGATGACGTGTCTTGATCATTACCTCGGATATCGGTCATTTTGATGAGCATCCTTTGAACCTAAAAATACTAGGTGTGACTTTTGCAGGCATACTGCGAATTTTTGAAAAACTGGGGTTGTAGAGAACTAAACTAAATCTATAGCGTGCAGGGAAAAGCGCGCAAGAGCCATGAATCAAAGGGCGGTCCAAGCCAAACGATGCGCAAAAAAGGACTTTTAATTTCTCAAATACGTTGATTTAAACTGAAATAATGCACCATCATAGAATTTGTGATACTATTTAAGGCAAAAGAAAGGAAACGTTTCTATTCATACACAATAGCAATGAAACACTCCCGCCTGTAATCAAAAGAGGTAGATGGCCGGCAGGTTATCCTTTTCGTTTCCTAGCTTTGATTCATTACACAGCGCCACCCTACAGGTTGGAATATCACGTAATACGCCAGACCATCAAACAAAAAACCCCAAAACCAAACGCCCGGTCGGCAGATTCATGCCGCACAGGGCAGCAGAAGCTTTTTTTTTTTGGCAAACCCATAGAAAAAAATAAACCGCCCCCGGAGGGCGGGAAAGGGCGAGCGTCCGGATTACATTTTCACGACCAAACAGGATCATCGGCGTCATGGCGCGCACCAAAAACGCCGGCTAAGAGAAATTCGTATTCTAGGAATATTTTTTCACAGGGCCGAGGCGGCGGAGTCCAGCTTTTGCTCGGTGTACACGACGGCTTGGACATTTCAAAGCGATGTGGGCAGCAGGTCTGACAAGTGCATTGTTTCGCGGTCAGGCGCGCTGACAGAGATGACCTTGCTGTTTGCGCGGCATCTGAAAGTCTGATGCGTATAAAGCGGGGACTATTCAAAAGGACTTCTTGCGCGAGCCCCCTCGATTGCGGACCAATCCTGCGTGGGCGATGCGCTTTTGCATCCGGGACCGCGGCGTCTTGGGCCAAGCCCTAGATTGCCCCTGCCCCCGAAATGATGAAAACGCGCTTCGCACATTAGCATTCTTGGCTTGCCCGTTAGAATTTGTTGAAATGGGACGCCCGAACCCAGGAAACGCAGCCCGTTTCAGATGACGGGTAGGATCATATGCGCTTCGACTGGAGGATTACGGCCGCCAGAATTGGATGGAGGATTTGCTGTCTTCCTTGTCGCCGACGAAATTCTGGCGTTTACAGCCGGATAAATTCGGTCGAACCTTTCTGGAGCAACCGGCGTTTTGAAACAGAAAAATTTAGATCCGTTATTCTTCAGTCTGCAGCGCTTCAGCTCAAATAACCATCGATGTCTCCTCATCGTAGACCAGGCAACAAAAGTTCGGTTTGGTACGATGCAGATCGCGCCAGGCACGGTTATTGATCGCATCGGGCCACGTGACCCAAAGAGCTCCTCGCGAACTGTATTAAAAATGCCAGAATTTTCGCAGGCTCAGGATCCAAAGCCCAAATCTTTGGCCCCTGGCTTGCAAGGCCTGAGCACTTCATTCGAAGGTTGCTGTTTGAGTCGAGGTTGCCGGGATGACCGCGTAGGGTTATGCGCATTCGGTTGCGCTCGCCGACTTGTGGCCGCATCATTTGGTCTTCGCCACCGGGCCCTTACGCAGCTTTTGGCAGGCGTCTAACCATCTACCTGCGGCCAAAGTCTCAATGCGCTTCCAGTGCCCGGGCGCGCATGACAGCCCCCATCACCAACTGCCGCATATATCGCCATTGAAAGATGACGGTCCGCCCTGCAAACGGTCTCGCCACGCTAGGAAAATTGCGCTGCTCACCGGGAACTAGGGAGGCGGTGAGCCCATACCGTGACGCTCATATCGATTTGGCATGCTTGTGCGGCGGACTGCCAGCGCTTGAGGCTGGGGTCTCTACGAATCACGGCGTTCTGCGCAGCGCCGGCACTTTTCGCGCATCCGCTTCAAGGAAGCTTACCGCGGCCCCTTCGCGGCCAAAGGACATAAGGCGGCGGCCCGCGGTTTCCGCGTCGAGCACAGCCGCCGCAGGTCTGGCAATCTGCGAGCTCGCCGCGGCCTCCCAACAGCTTTTTACTCGCCGCGTGTTCAAGACTCATAAGTGTTCTATTGCCCGAAATTCAGGCTGGCTTGGGCAAAAACGAGGCGACAGAAGGCATAAGCCACGGCCGTCAATCCTCCCAGGGATGAGGGACCGCGCTTCGCCCGCTGCGAACAACCCTGCTGCACGCAGGACCCGATGCGACAAAAGCACGCTTTTCGACATTCGTAAAGGTCTTTGCCAGCGGCTCCAATCCAGCATCATTCGCAAGGCTTGCCAAGCATGCGCACGCCATATCCGCGGGCACCACATCAAGCCCCTAAACCCAGCCGTTCAGCCTGGGCGCGCTTGAAATGCCAACCCGTTTGCGCTTTCACGGCAATGTATTTGATGACAAGCGCGCGCATCAAGCCTAACGCTGAAGTCGCCAGAGATAGACTCTTTTAGAATAGGGCGTGCCCTCCCCCCCCCGCAATGGGCGGATTTGCTAAAATTACTGGTCCAGGACGCTCACGGGCGCAGCAACAAAAGTCGCAGCGAGCGTTTTATCATTCCGCGGATGCGCGCCAATAACCTGCCGCAATCGCGTCGTGATCATCTGATTTCGGTTACGGATACCGTCAATGCCATTCCCGCATATACCATATCCCGGCCCCTTCGGACCGGTTGGCAACGGTTGGGCCACGCCGGACTTTCCAGGCCTCCAAAAGAGTGTTGCCAGCGGTTTCATGGCGCTGAGGGCATAACGAAAAGCATCGGCGCAGCCACAGAGGTGAAATGGCTCGGCATTACCCAAAGCCGGTAAAATGAACCCTCCTCTTGCCATTGCCAAGCTCGCGCTGCTAACGCTCCCAAGGTTGCCGCGCCATTCCCGGACGTCGCCCAAGGCAACCATAGATGGCAGCCCCAGGCAGCTTTTGGGCCACAGCCCTCGTATCAGCAATCAAACCCCGTTGCGCGGCACACAAAAGCGTTCCGCTTGCAGCCACGACAAAAGCGTCCTCGGGCCGTGTTCAGGCTTTGGCGCGGTCAATCGGCGACCGGGCCGTAATGTCCCCGTTGCAAAGTTTTGAGATTGTCAGCCAGGCTTGGTCCAGCCAAGATCCGGACACCGCGTTGCCAATGGCCGGGCAGATTTACCGACAAGCAGGTTCGCATTTGCCAAAATGCTTGAGGGTTTTTTGCGGGAAAAAGTCACCCATCCGAGCGAGCTTACAGTATTCAGGCCAACTGTGCAAAAGGCCCGGCCCGCCCGTGGCATTCCATGCCATTGACCGCGTCTGGCTTCCAACTTTTTTCACCCAACGGTCAAGCTTGGATAATGGCGCGAACAAGCGGACATCGGCGAGTATGCTGGGCTGATGAAATTATTGCGTATCCACCCGACCAAGCGGGGATATCTTCTGGCTTCCAACTTGCGCGTTAGCGCCGGATATAAAAAACGCTGCTCGACGCCCGGCTCGGCAAAAGGCCATGGGGCTAGCGTTCACCAAAAGAAACCGTTTCCGGCGCCCACCTTCTTTACCAAAAAGTGAATGTGGGGAGAACCCGTGGCTCCCTGGTCCTTGGCCCGCGGTCACGTGCGCCCATCCTTCGCGCCGTCTATGCTCCGCGCCCAAAAGCAAGGGGCGAATTACCTCAGCGCGTAACGTTGCGCGGTGCAGAAAAATTGCGAACGGAAAACCGCCGCGGCCGCCGCTGTTGCGGGGCCGCGCCCCGACCGGACTGGTTTTCCGGGGTTTAACGGGTCTGCGAATCCCAAAGAAACCACAGGCGGCGGCCAAAACCAAAGCAAACCCCGGCAGGGCCCGGTTTCCCAGACGGGAATTTTTTTGGTCTTTTCATCTACGGGACGGAAAAAAAACCGGCAGGCTTGCGGCAAAAAACCAAAAACGCCGCAGCCGCGCTATTTGGTGAGCGCATAAACCTATCCAAGACAGGTGGCACAACGGTAGGGCGTGCCGATTCAAGACATCCATCAAGCCAATGGACCGTTGCGCACAAAAGGTCCACATCTTTATCCAGCCGTAAACAGTTTATTCATGTATCTCTTCCTTCTTTT
>Ga0163217_1028463_pt1 | contig 16667 bp, 6 predicted proteins | sample SynspAceP_FD_185933 | JGI IMG/M metagenome (GOLD analysis project Ga0163217, IMG submission 185933) | Saline lake microbial communities from Ace Lake in Antarctica - Synechococcus sp. Ace-P (PacBio error correction) | ecosystem: Environmental > Aquatic > Non-marine Saline and Alkaline > Saline ... | reverse complement strand
CTGTCACATGCTCTATTGACGTACGTTTGGACGTAATTTGAGTAAAACACACTGGGAAGAAAATCTTCCGATATTAACATAAGCAAGGGGTAAAACCCATGGATTCAATGCTCAAAAGGGGCATCGTCTGCCAGTAAATCCGCAGCTGAGAGCTCTCTTGTGTCAGTGGGAAGAAGTTTGGAAAAAATAGCCACTCTACCGGGCTAAACTTTGGGTGATCGCTCCATTAAGTGAAGTTTTTGCGATCCAGAAAGAATGAATCCACCCATTACGAATCCAGGACGGCTGTCAACGGAGCGTTTGTAGGTAGGGAAAATATAGCGGGCGCCTTGCTGCCACTTCGTCAAAAAGATGACCTGAATCATTGTATTCTGCCAGAAGCCATTTGGGATCTTTCAGCGCAAAATTCCCGATTATCTGGATTCTTCCAAGCGAACATAGCGATAGTTCTGGAAAAGGTCTTTCAAAAGCGTAGTTCCCTGACTGCCTCGGCCGTTTGATAGCCCAGGTATGGGTATTTGCTTTTGATATTTCCCGTATTGCGCTGTATATCCGTCGATTAATTATATCATTTGTTAACAAATGAACGTATAATTTTTGAAATTGACAAGTTTTATTTGAATTTGTACAAACTCTTATTTTGGAATTTGTACAAAACCTTGATTCCAAAAGTACAGCTTTCAAATCTGTGCTCAACAAACGAGATGATAAAATGGGGCATGAATTAGGACTTTTTATTCAAAGTTAGTCTTCAATAAAAACTCCCCAAGCCTTTATTTTGTAAAAAGCTTGATCAGCAGGATAATTCGGCACCAAACCTTTTTCTCAGAAAAGACTCCAATGAAGTGTTTGGGTAGGGAAGGCAAACCTAACTCAGCGAATTGGCGAGCTTCACAGTCTGTACCAAAATCTCATGCTTGCAAGCCAACTCTTTCGCCCCAAAGTGGGTACTTCGAAAAAATATATAGAAACATAATGTCCTGACTATAAGAGAAAGATTGTGAAATTAAATATGTAAAGATCTTTTCGGTATCTGGATTGAGCCAAGACAATCTCACGAGTCCCTTGGACCAAACTCTTCTATTAAAAGTGGAGGTTATCATAGGTACAGTAAGAGTTTGTATAAAATCTTTCGTATTGCCGAAGTCCATGATTTGTCCAGTGTTGCATCTGCGATTTTGCCATTAGGGACATACATCAGTGGAGTTTCGAAAGTCCGAACTCGAGTTAGAGCGAAATCCAAACTTCCTCTACAGTACCGTCTATATCTTCCGGAGGTAATCCAATTCTCCGACTTGGAAGGGTTGCAATGAAGATCATCACCGAGCCAAAGAAGTTTTTGATGGTATCCCGTGCTGCAAAGCAATAAAGCAACACCCACCAATAGACAAAGCCAGTCAGGAAATGGAATAAATCCAGGTTCAGTCCATCCCGAAGTATAAAAAGTGTACCGATGATGATCACAAAAGCTTTAAGTGTTTTTGCAAGCAAAGGACAAGTTTGATCATCGAGCGTAGTTGTTTTGGGTCGCTTAATCGAGCAAAATAAGCTGCGAGAATTGGACCAATTTGGTAAAAAAAATCAAGGTAATCAACAATGCTTTAGCGTTTCTGAAAATCACCCAAAACCCAAGTCCAAATCTTCCGCTGAAGTGAAGCACTCGGATTGAAAATTGACAGTAAGAGAACAAGGAAGGTAAAAGCTAGTTCACTCGGGCTACTGCAGGAGGTAGTTTTCTCCCAAACCGGTCCATATCCAAATTTTTTAAATTGAATTTAGAGCAGGATTATTGCCACAATCAATCGTGAAAACCCAGTGCGCCAAGAAAGACCAAAAGGTTGAGAATAAAAAATCCCGACTTAACTGCCAAAGTTGTAACCGAAAAGTTTCGTGAGTCCCAATTTTCGGTAAAATATTTTAGCAATTTCGCTGTACCGTAAGGATAAGTTCTGAGTGAAGTTCTTCGATCTGACTTACTGAAAAGCGAAGAAAATTTCCAGTCTTTACCGGATTTCTCTAAAATATTCCGGGAAGAATTTTTTTATCAAAAGAAAAAATTATGCTCCTCTGTGCATTAGTGTCAATATAGTTTGCTTTTCGTTTGGGATGAACTTGTCCGAATAATCACCCCTTTGCCCTCAAAGATTTTGCTTTCAATTGCACCGCAAGTGTTTTGTATTTACGTTCTCCGAGATTTTTTGCTGTCTAGCGCACGGGCTGGCCTTTTTCGGGAAAATAGTGACCCTTCTTCCAAATTATAAAAAAAAGTCAAGGTAGTATGATAGGTGAGCTAAGGTTCGCAGTAGCACGTCATCATTTGAGCTGTTGGTGGGTCTGTAATTAGCTGACCAAATGAATCACACTTAGAAGTAGAATAAGAAAAAAATAGAAAAGAGTACCTGCTTAAGCATAGGAGTGATTTTTTCGCAGTTGGGATTCAAAAGCAGGCCCAAAAGTTTGACGGGGCTTAGTCGCTAGAAGGTATTCGGTCAATTGTCTTACCATTGATTGTTTCGGATCAGGTATTGGACGCTTCGAGGATTGGTGTGTAGTTATAGGCCTGAGCTTTCCAGGCGCATTCGTAGTCAAAGATTGCCCTGAAAATCATAGAGATAGCAAAAGTTTTTGAATTAGATCAGTTAATGACAAGAAATCTTCTGTTCGACCAAAAGTGAAATATGATAAATTAACCTTCGCTGATGCACGGGTTTTCGAAAAGTACAGACTCAGAGCATTCCAGTACAGCCACGTGGGTAAATGCTCGCGAGATTAACACATAGGTTCTGACTCGCTTGACTTGGGATTATTAGGAAAAACTCATTGTCGCGATCGTTTTTGATAATTTGATTCTGTAAATCACTCTCCTTTTGGAAAATTGATTCGCGCACGATCTCGCCATTGGTGGAAACTCCACAAGCTGGTTCATGCCAGATTTCGATATCGTTGGTGGAATGCAGTTTTTGCTTATCCGGCACCCAATTGGAATTCCTGATTTGGTTTGGAAGTTCTCCTCGTCTGTTAAATAAATAGAGTTCGCACATTTTCGGTAAAGGCAACATCATGTCTCCTTTCTGGGAACTCTGTTATACAAGGAAGGAAGCCCGACGGACTTTTTGATTTCAAAAGAGTTTGGATCCCAGCCTTCAAGGATATTTCCACTTTTATCCAAGAGGTAGTAAATCTCCAGAAGTTAGTAGCAGGAAATACCGATAGGCTTTGGCATACTTATCCACAATTCAACAAAATGTGTGAATTGAGCCCCGTTGATCGAGATTGGATAAGCTGCCAGAGAAAACTCCCAATCGATCTATGCCGCTAGATTTTTTTCTGATGAGCGATTAGTATTGAAAGCTCCCGTTTTTGTAATAATCAATCATAAAGGCGTCTGAGATTACTGGTCCTGATAATTGAACCGAATAACCTCCTCACCTGGCAGCATTTGATCAGATTGCAGCACATGTCTGCTCATCCTGGACCACGATATTCGTCTGTTTATCCTGATAGTTGGTGGATTTACTTTTGGGCCGTAGGTTCAGGTATTTTCAAAAGTGGTTAGAATTGCTTAGGTTTGGGAAGGCTGATTGCTTCGGTTAGTTTTCACTTCTGGTTCGCTTCCACCATCGTTACTTCAGGCTTTGGGTTGCTATTGCTTTTCCTTGAATTCTTGATTTGATTCGAAAATAATGTAAAGCGAATGACCTGAAAGCGCAGCATTGCTTCTGAAGAAAAGAGCCTCCAAGATGCGATTTGTTTGCTTGGTCATAATCACAAGCCATTCACACTTATTATTTTCCAAACCTGCAGTTGTGGTGAAGAATGATTCAGAAGCTACCTGTGGATGGATTAGAAGAAGTCCCCAGGTTCACCCTTCGGATGGCCATCCAAGGTGAATTTCATCGCTTGTGAGGAATTGGTATAGATCAGGATATTCCTCATGCTGGGTGATGAAAAGTTTTTGATTAAATCCTTAAACTTCCCTGTCAAAAAGGTGGCAGAAATTCTTCTTCAGAGATATAGATTATCACTTTATCTTGGTAATAGTTCTTTTGTGCTTTCAGGTTTATACTACGATAAATCAGAAATTATTGACAAAGAATTCCCGCTATTTGGTTGTCCGGGCTAGTAATGACTGTTATTTGTTATCTGATACTAAGTCGGTCGAGTCCTAAGAGGTAGAGTTCCCGGTAAATTGAATCCGAAAATACCTCTGTCAACCAATTTCCGCTGGATCTCGCCTGCCTTCAGCGATAGATTCTACCTGTAAATGCTCGATTCACCAATTTCTGTGTTTCCAAAAATTTCCCCAGATTGATCTGGTCAACGTCCTGAGTTGCATTGGGAATTGGCCTTAAAATAGGCTGCAAAGATCTGTGACGTCTTGGTATTTCGACGGGGGTGAAAATACTGATTGGAGCTTTCCTCTCTCCATGTGAAAGACGATTGGCTGTGGAGCTTAAAATTTGGATACTTCTTGTATCTTATGCGCAGAAAGTCAGTTGCTAGAAGCAACATGTCTCTTGGAATCATTCGTGATGTTAGGCGTTAGAGACCTGTATGACAGAAGATTGACTGCTCGTATTTAGTAGTGACCTCTTTCGCTGAATTGTAATGGTGGGTGTTGCGTTGTAGCCTTACCGTGTGCGTGTAAAGGTGTAGAGATGATGGTTTTACCCATTTGGGAAGATTCGCCCGAAAGGAAGAATGACGGCGGTAACCCATGAGAATAGCTTCGCGAACAGTATTCCCATGGAGATAAGAATGCGAATTAGCCTCTTCGATCAAGAAAGAGGAAGCTGAATACTACGTGTGGCACCTTACGCGCCCACTGCGGGGTTTTCATTATTGCGACCATTGGTCGATATTGTTTATGAGTGCGAGAAGAGTCGGTATACCTCAGTGTCAGATATGTAGTTTATAGTTTTGGTGTAATTTTGGTCGTTCTAGTTTGGAATACTGTTGAGTGTGATTTCCTCCTCATCATTCGGGTGAGACGTTCTCGAGAGGAGGTCCGTTGTGATTTAATAATTTCGAAAAGTTCTGATCCCGTAGATGTAAACTTATCGTGGTTTCTTTTTCCTGAAAAGGCAGTTAAGTTATCTCCTGCCCATCCATTCAAACCTATCTAATTCGGTAGTCTGGTACTATTAATTTGTCAAAGGCTGGAGCAAGGGACTTTCAGAATTTCCCAATACTTGGATTTGTTAATGTATTTCATGGTGGTTTTCTATTTGTTGTGTGTTTCAAACACGAAAAACCGCATTTGTCTCAACTCTTAAATCTCAATGTATTGTGTGAAAGTTTTTTTATCTCCGTGGTGTGGAAAAGTAGTGCTTCGTAAATCAGTAGTTGGATTGCAGTCTGTGGAAGAATAAAAATCAATAAAAATGATAAAGCTTGTTTCCAGATTTTTTCGACAGATATAGAGATAATTCGTTTTGATAAATCACATCAGACTAGGATGTAACCTGGAAAAGCTGTTTAAAACGTTCACAAGGTACTGATGTGTAAAGTTTGAAGACTTACGTTACGCAAGGTGTGTTGTCAATATACGGCTCTTTACTTCTTACAGTTTCCTCTGGAAGTCTGCCAGGAAGGGCTTTTTCTTTCGGCGTTTAGATTCGATGGTTGTGTGATGTTCTTTCCTCAACTCGGGCCGTTTGTGGGGTACCTCCATGAGTGAGACCTGGAACTCCAAGGGTAGCAGTTCATCGCATTTCCGTATTTCTCCGTCAAGTTGATACAAACCAGGAATAACACCGACGCTGATTTTGTATGAAATAGGCTTCGTACCATTTTGTTTGCAGCAGCATTGATCGCCAGTGTTGCATACTCGCAGCAGATCGCTTCCCATCAATTCTCTCACTACCGTTTCGCACGCACCAAATGGTTCGCTCTAGTGAATTGTCTATCCTTAGAGCTTTTCCTTTTGATATTCGATTCGTTCAGTTAACTGGTGTAATAGACTTGCTACGTTTTCGTATATCTAGCGAAGCGTTTTTGGGGGTCCACCATTGGTGTACCATGTATGTCACCCATTAGGAATTGTGTGTGATGTTCTGTTGGCTGGAGGATATTTTAATTTTTTCAGCCAATAAAATGCTCTCTTTTTACTCGGGTGAAGCGAGTGCTCTAGGATTTGCCATGGCCGATAACAATACACCTTAGTTCGTATCAAATCCCGAGAGTAAAGTGAGTTGATAAGTCATTACATATGATTCAAGTGGATTGGATACGACTCAATGATTTCGCAGTTGTGTGTGAATGCTGACACATTTTGTCTTACTCATGGAGCTGAACTTTTCACCGATGTGCACCTGGCCGTTGGTCCGATCAAAGCATCACGGGTCATTTCCTGCTTCCTTGGAAGACCTGGAGAGTTGATTACTTACTACATCGGAATTTTTTGCTGTTTGGAGTAATTCTGTCTGTGTGCTGCCAACAGTTCGCTGTCGTTATTTTGGAGTTTGATCGGATGCTTTTTATGGAAAATATCCGCAAAAGCTTTTGCCCTCTCGGCGATTCTCCTTCTTTGTAACGATAAGGACAGATTCCCCAGCGATTTTCATCTCTCGCGATAAGCTCTCTAATAGACATCTGCATTCAGTAGTGTGTTGCGCCGCTACTTGTTTTCGCGGAGCTCTTCCTACTTCCGCGCGGTTACTTTAGCTCATATTTGTAATTTTTCTTTATTTTAAGTGAATTTGATCGTTGTAAAAGGAAAGCTTGAGGCTAAGTTATTAAAATAAATCAATAGTCCTTAGGAATATGAAACCATGATACGAGCAATACTTTGGTGTGAAGGGCTCCTTACTATTTATCTAATAAGAAACTGTGTGGGGGGGATATGATCGGTTTGTTTCTCAAAATGTGTGACGGAAGGACTTGAAAGTCCAAGAAATGATCTCTCGATAGGATCTAAACAGGTCGCTGATTGTTATTCATATATTTAGTATTTCCGAAAGTAGATGGTCATCATATTTTTGCTTTGAATTTTGGGGATTTACTTCTTAAAAACTTCTAGTTACTGAGAATAGCATGTGTTGTGATGACGAATGCAACTCTCTGCCTCTCTCAGTACTCGTGTGATATCGTCGGGTTATAGGTTTCTTTTGGCATTTTCCAACAAGGAGTTTTTCCCCAAAAATTGCTTCCCCTTTTTGATTTCGAGGATCGTTTCAAAATTATCTTTTGATATCAATGGTCAGGGCAGACGTCCCCTTTTCACTAGATTAAAGCTGCCTGACTGGGTCTTTACTAAAAAAAACCACTTCGTCTCTCACATACTTCCTCTGGTGCATGGCGGAAGGAATTCTTGCCATTCTTTATTTCTCAAACGGCTCGAAAAACTTGCGTCAATGCCCAATAAACGTACAAACGTAGTTGAATGTTTCGTCGGAGAGTAAGGTTTCGTTGTGTATGAATGGATTGTCAATCATTTATGATTATGTTTTTTTGAGGTGTATAGATTAGTAACTTTTCTCTCGGTGTGCGCGAGCGTCTGTTCTTCGTGCCGAGATCTACGCGATTGGTGGGGTACATTCCACCTATGGGCAATAATTTTTGATCTCAGGAGACTTAGGACTTTGAATTCTCTGTTTTTTCAAACAATGGACTTTCAAATCTATTAAAAAGTCGGAAGATTTTTCTGTGTTTGGCTTTTCATACTGTTCCTCTAGTGGTAGTAAAGTACGTCTCTCAGTCCCAAGCCTGTAGTTGTTAGTGTTTTGATAGTCTAAGTGCTTGAGTCCAAGCATTTGATTTTCTGCTTTCTGGTCAAGTGGTTTACCGGGCTATATACTATTTCATCTCCTCTCGTTATGTCCAAAGCTACCTTCTAGGTTAAGTGTGAATTTGGGATGTCCTGGCGTGAGAGCTGGGATCTCGAATATTTATAATCGAATAACTTGGAATTTGCAAGGTAAGATTTTTTACTCTTGGGGTCTTTGGTTTACACTTATGCTGTCGGATTCAAACAGCTTTCCCGCCGCGTGATGAGGCATAAAGCCTGATTTAATAAGTTGTCCCTGTATCTGGTTTGAGTTTAAGAACCATAACATCTGAATCTCTCAATATATATATGAATTTATATCTACCGTTGCCGTTTTGCAATTGATCAAAGCTGTGAAATTCGAAATGGATGTTGAACTTCCATCTTTATCGGTATGTGGTACGAAGAGTACATTTTTGGCTTATACGAAGACTTTGTGATTTATAAGCCTTTCTAGTGATTGCTGTGATTCAGGTTACCTAGACTGTGTGTGTTAATTTATATGGGTAGTTTAGCACTTGGTGCCAAAAATCATATAACTGGTCCAGGTGTATAAAACTTGAGTGATCTAATTTTATTTTCTTTTGTAGTGCCAAGCTCTCTTGCACAGTTACTCTGCTCTGTTTTCTTCGCCGTCCAGGGTTCAAGCTTCATGTGTTTTTTGGCAAGTCGTTCTCAATATGTTCTCTTTCTGGAAAAATGGTCTAATAAGTGTGACTTTATCGAATTCTCGCCCTCTTGGGATAGCGATTCCATAAAGTCCTTCTCTATTCCCCATCGTCCACGGAGAAAGATTGAGGGGAAAATGTCTCTCGATATTCTTGTGTCGTCTTTTGGGTTGATGTGTGTCTGAACAGAACCCTTCGAAATGTTCGAGTAGACCGGGATTTTCTAGCAAGACCGATACTGTATCGCGAAGTTCCTGCTAGACCATTTGCGCGGTAGAGATTGCCAAATTCGCAAGATAATGCTCTTTTGCATCTTTATGCTTATATGTGGGATTTTATAGGTTGCTTTAGAATTGTGATCGCCCATTGATGGGACAAATTGCCTCGTCATTTGGTCGAGCTCTCGCTTCTTGACCTGCCGATGTAAAGTTTCATGTAGCTAAGACTCTTAATAAGGGTGAAATCGAGGCTGAAGCAAGAAGTTCTTCCCAAAACAGATACTGTCTAACCCCCCACTGCAGCGCTAGGCAAGTATAGGTTTTTGGGTAGGTTTAACAAAGATTTTTATCTTTCCAGATATGCTGGGATGAATATGTGCTTTACCACTTGGTATCAAAATATCTATTTCTGCTATTACTTTTGCCCACATTCACTATTTCACATGACTCGAAAGCTTTCTTATTCATACCCGTTGTATGTTTCATCGGCCTATTCTTTGCATTCTGTTTCGTAATAGCATTATTGCTAGGTGTTCATTCGATCTCTTGTTGGTAAATATTCTATGCTGGCTCCGAAGTCGTTGTCTTGTAAGATGCTCAAAGGTGCTCAAAAGCGTGTTTCGAATGATTCTCAGTCGGCTCTGTTTCCTGATGTATGTGAAAATAGACCATATATATTTCGTTTGACTGTGTACTGTGATTTCTGCTCATATTTTTTGTAGGATAGAAAAATCGAGCTATGACTCTTTTGGAATAATGTAAACGTGAGTTGAAGTATACCGAAGATTCCTTGTGTAAGACGCAGAAGTGTTCCTATCGCAGTGTAGATTATTGATGGGAATTACAAAAATGGCAAAACTTAGAAATCGTGGGTACCGTTTCTCAAATGGATCCCGACCACACCTTGTATATCTGATAAATACCTCGATTATGATCGATTAGTGAATTATATTAAGTCGTCTTACTACAACTCTGGTTAAAGTCGTCGATTTGTCAGGATAATTGTAACTTACTAGTGAAAGTGCATTGGTACGAAGTTAGTTTGTGATACGGTAATCACTTTTTCAGTGATGAGGTAAGGTCATTGGTCTCATATCTCCGGTACTAGAGCAATTGAAGACTTATGCGTGATTTTGGTTTTATGTTTCTTTTTTGTGGTCTTTTTTTTTATTTCCCCCTTTTCCCCCCGCCCACATATTTTGGGTTTTTTATTTTTTTTTCCCCTTTTTTAGAGTGACACTGGGAACATAAGGGGGCTTATACAACTTTACTCTGCAATGGATGTTAGTCGTTGGGACAAGGGGTCTTGTATGGACTTGCAAAGATGGCAGTTTTGGTATAACACCCAATCAAAAAACGGTTTCGGGTTTTCTGATTGGGATAGTGGTCGAGAGCAGAGACGCAAGCGAAAAATCAAGGGAAAACAGTCTGTTTCTATTGATAGAATAATGCGGTGGCTGTGTTTTTTTCCTATTTACAAAGGCGAAGATCAATGTAAGTAAGTTTTAATAGATTAGAGGGAGCGGCAAGTTAGAGTTTTGCTTGGGTTGATGGTTGTGTTGAGGAGTATTGGGAAAGCGAGCGGAAAATACAGCCATTGTTCATGGCAATGCTGTTGTGTCAGAAGGTTATTTTGAAAAAAGGATTACACTTGTGTATGGATGTGACTTGCACGATGTGCCGAGCTGGGTTCTCAAGACAAATGAATTAGTGATCTCAGTGAAATTTCTTTTGTGTCATTTCTGCGTGCCTCATCAAAATTTTGAATAAGGATTGATTGTCTGGTATTGGTGGCAGACTCTGGTTAGGTTTACAACTACTACTTGACTCATCGGATCGAATGTTTCAAACCGTGTAATGTGTGGTAATAGTTAACAGTTCAGATTGTCTGCTGATTCCTTGTGGGTTTTTTACATTTGCAAATTGAGACATTTATGTGATTCGGAAGATTTATTTTTGTAAGTGATAATGGGCTTCGTTATTACAAGTGATTACTTTATTCATTACCAATCAATATGAAGGGCCGGATATCAATGGTTATTTTCAAAGAGGGGCAGGCAGATTGATTTAAGTGGTATATTCGACTCGCTTTGGTTGGGGTTATGGGGTGAGTTCACTGTCGATTTTGCATTGGAAGGAGTTTTACACTAACTCGAGGAATGCAATCAAACCTTTGAGTTCTGACGTTTGAAAACTTCGTTTCCATAGGATGGGATGCTCCAGTGCTTCCGAGTGACTGTTGGTGCGTGTGTGTGTAGAAATACTGACGGAATAGGTTTGAGTTCGCCTTCGAATTCTACGGTGAAATGAAGAGACTTTCGTGACTTGAGGGATTTAAGTGGCGAATGTGAGGAAAAATCCGTTTATGTGGTAATGGAGGGATACATAAATTGTTCTTGGCTTGAGATTGAGTGTGTGGATAAGAAGTGTGATTTAATGTCCTCAGAGAAAATTCTTCTTGTTTTTGATGATCGAGATGTGGAATGCGGAGAATGCCTCTTCGATGGTAATATCCAATATTAGTTCGAATCTTTGTTAAAATACTCTCGTATAAGTCGGCTCGAACGGTCTAATAAATGGATTTCAAAACCTATTTTACTCTCTTAAGGTGATGTTGGGTAACGGCTATTATCCTTGAAATTTGAGTTTCTTGTGGTTAAACGAGGAATTTAGACCCATAGTTCTATCTTTTCGGTAAATCGCCTCCTCTCAAACCGCTTAATATTTTGTCCTTTATATGAATTTAAGGTTATTATAAGCTGGATAGAAGGCTTGTAGATTAAAATTTTACTTTTTTTTGAACAAATTCATTCGATAATTTTTTACATGTCTCTGGCTGTGTATACGCTTTTCTTAGGTTAGTTGTCGCTAGCAAGTTTCGTGTGCTCAGTAGAATCTACGTAGTGTCAAGGGATTCTGGGTTTCAACCCAAGCTGTAAAGACATCAGTTCTATCAAAATGAATCAGATTCAGTTCCAAGACCTGTGTCTTTTAAAAGAATCTTATAGATGGAATATTGGATGATTCTCTTCAAAATATTATAAAATCATGCTTTGATGGATCAGTGGCTTTAATCCTAGAAAAGATTTGGCTAAATAATTAAATACTGATCTTCTTTTGTAGTTGCGGTAGCCTGGGGGGAAAATCATGTTCTGATATGTACTCTCGATTATTTTGATGGATGGGAATGGCGAGACCAGAGAGGGTAGCTTTCGATCTTAATTCTTTGTGATATGTGTAATCTAGTTGATTTTAGTGAGAAGTCTTTTGTTTCTGTGATTAGCAGTTTTATTATATGATTTAGTAGTAAATACTCATAAAAACCAGAAGTGAGAATGGGTTTGACTATAAAGAACGATGATTCTTAAGGTGATTTGATTTATCCTAAACCAAAGCAATCGTTTTTGCTTCAATTTGGTGATTATTGAATTTAAAAACCATAAATATATGTTCATATGCAAAGAATCAGCCTTTTTGTTAGAATATGCTTCACTGGGAAATTCTCCATTTTGTGCGAGAAGTTCGAATTGGTATCATTATTCTGAACGAAAGTTTACACTGTTTTCTGTCAATTGTTTTTATTGTAGGGTGTCAGACTTCACCATCTCAAGGTTCTTGGTTATTTGCTATACGCGTAATTACTCGACAATTAAAAATTATTGTCTCACCTGGATATGCTTTACGCATAGTCAGAGTGAAGTTATAATTCATTCGTCTTCTTGTTTTCCTGTTGTGAATTCGAATATTTGTTTCGCCAGATAATATTTGCTCTTGGTCTTGTGAAAATACTCTAGGAATAATTGCGCGTTACAATTCCTCTCTCTTTCTATCTTTTTATGTGACTTATATTGCGTTGCTCTCGAAGTCACTTTCCTGTTGGCCCCTTCAATAAATTGGTGGAAAAGCACTATTGGGGATAGAGTCTTATGAGGGCAATATGAGTTATTAACTCAATTGTCTGGAGGATGGTTCAATAAGGTCGTATTGAGTTCTGTACGACAAAAGTGCTTCTCTAGGTTATCAGATTAAGCTCGTGAATATAGAAGCAGTGAATTAGCTGATTTATTCTACTTATATTCAGAATTTGTCATCTGTCTCAAAGACCAATATGCCTTTTAATATAGAGGCTAGTTGTGTATTTAATGTTCTAATTTCTCAATTCGAAACTTATAGATCTGGTAGTTTCCAGTTGTGTCTGCCCAATGATAGGTCACTTTTTTCTCTTTTTATGTGTAATGTTTGTTTTTTTTTATTGAGACCACCTGTATTTTATTTTAATCTTGCATTTCAACTATGATTTCTCAAGACAGTCATAGTTTGCTTGGTCCAATATTCAGCGATGTTGTTGGGTACGCTTGTTCCCAGGTTCTCCAGCTATGATGCGAGCAATGGATATATGTTGGTTGAAGTTTGCAAGGTAGATTCGAAGAAAAAGCGTTCCGAAGAGTTAATATGTATTACCGGCTCATAATGTTGTTTAGTGGGAGTATGTTTTATCAGGAGAATTCTAATAGAGCTGTTATTCTCAGAAGATTTTCAAAACTTTGGCAAAGGACTATTCCTGAGTCAGGGATTTATTTTTTTATTTTTCCCTTTTTTTTTGGTCTTTTTTTTTTTTCCCAGTATGGATGGGTGGGTGGGAAGTGGGAATTTTTGGGTGGATTTTTCCTCTCATTTTTTTTTTTTACAATGCTGGTTAGATGAGGTAATTCTGGATTATGCTTATATACAGGCTTTTATTGTCAAAAATGTGAGAGAGATTTTAATGATTGCGGTTTTTGCTTTTGCTGGCTCATCATATTTTTTACAGTGTAATGATTTTATATCTAGAGGTGCCGATTTGTTGGTGAAGTGAAAAAATATATGAAAGTGTAAGCCCGTGAAGACGCTAATCTGATCATCATTCGAGTTAAAGAATAATATATGGCACTCAGTCATGTCTTGCTGAGCAAAAACAGCTATTAATCTTATGATGGGCTGAAAAGAATTGTAGTTAAAACAATGAGAATTAATTAAAAATCGTAAATAATAAGAACTTAATTAGTTATTTTTATGGCATTTAATTTCCTAATTTCAATCATTCTAGTGTAGATTTTGGATAATAATTCTGCAAAAAAATTAATTGTCTCTAACACGTGTAGAATGAGTGTCTAGTATCTTGTTGTAGTCTAGTCGGCGCAAAGCTATAATTTCCAAATACCTTGAAAGAGGAATTGTATGTCTCTAAGGCCTTTCTGAATTTTGCTTTTCAACTAGTTGATAATTTGGTGATAGAGGTTTCGAAAAACAGAAAGATATGCAGATGTGAGATCTTAAGTTTTACGAGTGTGTATTGCTATAAGCATTGTACGTTAGGCGTTGAAGTATTTTGTTAGATTAATAGAATTATCGGACAACGATTGCCTGGAATGAGCCAATACTGTGCCGATAATTAAGAATGAAATCTTACGGGGAAGAAAAATTCTTTTAGGAGTCACTCTGGTCTGCATTGCTTGGTTTATGGAGAGAGCGGGGTTCTATTCTACCCGTTTTTTTTTTGTAGCTGTACTTAAGTGTATCAGATCTAGGAGTGCGAGCAGAAGTGCGAGAAGTCATTATGAGCGCTTCTGCCCTTAGTTTTTATCACGCTGCATCTCCTATGTAAGCGTTGTGCTTTCCGAAAGACCAAGTTTAAGGGGTCATATGTAAAGAAGGAGCGATATAACTGTTTGAGGAATGGAATAATCAGTGTGATTTGCTAACTTGTGCTCGTGGCAGACCTACTTTTTAGTTGGTCGCTTTTTGAGCGTTCAAGATACCTTAGCTTATAATTCAGCTGTTTGGGAATGGCTGTGATAATTTACTGTGGGCATATGCAGGGTTCTCTATTTGTCTCGTCCAGATGTCCCTTGGTAATGGGTTGTCGCTCTCAAGAGCTATGGACTTGAAGTATGGGTATCAGCATCTGGCTGAGTTTCAAGTGTGAATCTCAATCGCCTGGAATAGTTTTTTTGTGTCATCAAAAGTTTTTGTGCATTGCAGTATGTCAGGAGAATTTGCTTAGGTGGTCTTTCAGAGCAAGGGCGAACTGAATGGATGTGGCCCGTAATCATTATTCTTTGGAATATGTAAAGAAAATTTTTTTATTTATCAGATGTATTGATTTATAGAGTCGTGTGGTGAAAAAGTCTTATCACGCATGGCTCTAACTCAAGAACGTCCTAGACTCAGTTTCGCAGTATTATAGTCAATCATTTTTTCTAGATGGAAAAAAATGGGGGGAGTGGTCCAATTGCAGAAGCATGTTTTAAAAAGAGGAGGTCATTAAGTTTATGTGGGTTTCAGGCCCTATTTCGCTAATGTGTAGCCTAAAGATAAATTTTCTCATATTGGTATAACTACGTGTAGACTAGTGCTGAAATGTGATGAGTGAAGTGGCTCCGGCTTTGAAGGCTCCATGCCCAGAGGTATGATTATTTGCATTTCTTGGTCTAGCGGCCGTGGCTGATTATGCGCCTGCGCATGGATTTTCGCCCGGAGAAAAATTCAAAAAAGATATGGCGCTTATCGATTTTATATTTTGAGCTTTTGTTGAAAAAGATTGTCTCGATATCGCTTTGTATTTATTGTATTGTTTTGGTAAATGAAGTCGTAGGTAATCAGGATTTCTTGTCGGGGATTTGCGTAGATAGATGCAGAACGAAGTGGTAAAGATGCAAAAGCTTAGAACTAAAAGAAATAATTTCGATGTGCATTGTTTTGAGATAGTCCACCCTTAAAGTATCGTAGAAGTAGTTTGGTTTAGAATGGGACGACGAATGCAAGTTGAGTTAATTTGGTGCAGACTGGGTTGTTAGGATTAAGTCCGTTCGAGAATTGGCTAGAAAACAGACTATTGCAGGCCAGTAATACGCTTAGGTTCTAATTATCGATTATGACTATCCCTGTTTGCGGTTTAAGGTTAGTATCTGTTCTCTCTTTTACTATAGTTGAGAAAAATACTCGCAAATCTTACTCAATTGCCCTATTTTTTTGGGACACTAATGAATGCTTTTTCTCGCAAGAGCTATTGGTCACATGTAGGTGTGTCAATAGCGATTCGATTTTAGGGATCCAAAATACCAATGTTTCAATCAATGAAAACAAGTTTGTTTTGAGCCAGTTGTCTTGCTAATTGGGTGAAGGTTCCTGCGACGATCATGATGTTAATTTTACTGTATCCTGGGAGGAAGCGATAGTCTCAGGATGGTGAATATGCTGATTTACCATCGCAGCGATGTTTGTCCTTCAGGTGGAAGCTATTAATGCACTGTCCAGGTGACACAATTTGTGTGTCTGACCGTTATTTTCGTGGTGGGACGAATATTTTATGATGTGTCTGTTTGTTTCTCTCAATTATTTCGCTATATGATTCGAAACTGGAATTTTTGAGTACATCTCGAATCCTAATATCGATCGATAGTTCAACCGATTTTACATTTTTTTGAAATAATATACGGCATCTGCTGTTTATGCTTGTTTATTGCACATGTCGCTTTGGAATTATTACGATTCCTTTGAAAGTAGAGGGGGATTCCTTATCTTTTGAAATCGCAAATGATACGTCAATAATGCCGCAACAATCTGGGCGCAGGGCTTGGGCTCAGAGCACTTCAGACCGAAAGAAATCGCTATTGGTTGATCAATGATATCTGTGTCATCTGTCTTTTCGCAGATTTCGAAGACGGTATTATTGTATACCATCGAGAGGATTGGATCTTCTTCAGATTCGAGCCAGGACAAGGCATATAGCCAATATTTCTGGAGGGACCCTTGGATTATTTCGGAAGCTAACAAAACGCAGCCCGAATGGGATTTTCAACCATTTCGTTTATCGACGCAAAAAAGTGACGAAATCGCGCAAATCTTAAAAAAAAATTGGCGCCTTTTAGATTTCGTATTTTTGTGATAGGCAGTTTTGACAACTTGAGCTACTCGAGGTAGTGTGCAGAATATGCGTGTAAAAAGTACAATTTGATATTTACTGTAATAGCT
>Ga0163217_1090517_pt1 | contig 16668 bp, 13 predicted proteins | sample SynspAceP_FD_185933 | JGI IMG/M metagenome (GOLD analysis project Ga0163217, IMG submission 185933) | Saline lake microbial communities from Ace Lake in Antarctica - Synechococcus sp. Ace-P (PacBio error correction) | ecosystem: Environmental > Aquatic > Non-marine Saline and Alkaline > Saline ... | reverse complement strand
TTGTGATTTGAATAAAAATCTAAAAAACCTAAAATCCCGAAAAATTCTGATGTGAGGTATACTCAAGTCTATAAACTCAAAATTTATCAATTTCTTTTTTCCGCGTAAAAGTGTTTATAAATCTTATCTGGACTCTGGAATCTGAAGACAGGTAAAACTTATGCTCTTTTCAAATTGCTGCCTGTGCCAAAAAAGCTTTGGTGTCGTTGCGGGATGATGCGTTTCTTTGGCTTAGGCTTAACCTATTTTTTTCCTGAAGACGACCTCAGCAAGCTCTCTCCAGTTTTTTCGGGCATGATCCAGGGTTTTTAAATGTTAGAATTCTTTAAGTTCCGTAATGCCAATCGGCCAGCTTTCCACGTACGCAATACTCTGAAATCGCTATTGTACTGATGAACAATTCAAAGTCGTTTTTCTAAAAAGTATTTGAAATAACCCACAGCATTTTTATGAAGAGGATCCCGCTCATCCATGAGTTCGCGAATTAAAAAAGCTGGTTTGTCTTAAATAAACTCCTTGCTTAATCATAGCTGCCTCTTAATTTCGCGGGAAGCCCATTGCATCTTTGTCTTTCACAGGTTGACCAAGTCGGAATTGCTTTGGCAATCAAGTTAATTGAGATAAGGACTCATCGTATTTAGGCGAAATCTACCAAACTCTACCAAAATTTTTTAATGAGCTTGCTGTCGATTCTCCGGTTCAGAATGTTCTTACCGGTTGCACGGGACTTCCAAAATTTCGCTATAGAGGTAAATTGTCATCGTATTCCTTTGAGGAAATCAATGGTAGTTTGAATTCGCACGGTCCCATCTCCTCGTGGTAGATGTAGGTTGCTTATCTTTTCCAACCTGCATTCGTCACTTTGCCATTAAAATAGAATTCAGGCATCTGCCATACTGGCTCGGATCGTTTTAAAGTGAACTCTTTCTCGTAATGGTCAACTTCATTGGTTTTTGATAAGAGAAGTTTTTTAAAGAAAAAGGAATAATTTCATGCTTTAAGGCATTTCTTGAAGGTGTTCAAAGGCCTGCTGAATTAATTTTCCAAAAAAGTCTATTTGGCACTGAGTTACTTAATTCTCTCCCAGAAGGGGCATTTGAATCCAATGAATACTGCATGGACGGTCTTGAAGAGATGTAGAAACAGCATCCTTCCCTCATCTCATAGCTTACATAGGACGGTCTTTTTTACCTTTCAGGGAAAGTAACTTTTCTTACCGTCTCCAGCACCTCCTTCAGGCTTCCCGAATGTCATAGTATCCGGAGAAAGTTCCCAAATTGCCTTTCTTCCTGAATTCTTGCATTTCTATATGACCTATATTTTCCATTTGTTGGAATCTATGCATTTTCCTTAAAAATGTGATTTTTTCAGACAGGGATAAAATCTTTAATTCGATCTGGACCAATTTGTTTTTTGTGATTTTTTCCTTCAGCATAGATAAATGGAGTTTTTTTGCGATTTAAGGGATATCGATGCCCCAAAATTAAATAAATGATCCAGCCCAGATTGGATAGTTTGGAAAGTTTCTATTTGATTTAAATTCAAACGTGGAATTCAACCAAATATTGTTTACCTACAGACTGAAAAATCGCTATGTATTCACAAAGTTCATTCTCAATGATTCTCCTCAATCTTGACTCACCTCCGCAAAAAATTTGAGGAAAATTCTTTGCCATTCAGGCGGGGCTTTATATATTTCTCGATTCAATAAAAAACCAAAGTCTATTTTCTTTGTTTTCCAATGTGTCCCCTCCTTCTGATAAAATAATATCCACTACTAAAATTTTTCTCTTTGATCTACCTTTTCAAATGCATACTCAAAATCTTCTCGAACCAATTTGTTTTTAGCTAAATCAAACCGTTAATTGGCCTTAATCCAAGCGCTTTATATTCTGTTGGCGTTTATAAAGGATTTTGTTGCAAATGCCAAGCCAAAGCTGAAGAGTCTTAATAGTAACTCTTCAATCTTTGATTTAAATTTTAATCGTACGTAGGCATCTCAATAGAACGAGTTAATGAGCTTTTTTTCCCGACTCAATGTTTTTCCCTATCAGCATTCCTTCTCGTCAGCAATTAAATTTGGAAAATGGGAAAACAAACTTCTTGAGTTTTTGTGGCCATGTATCAGTCTTTCCGAAAGTCAATTATATTATCCATTAATCTCTTCAAAATTTAAACTTGCCATGGGTATATTTCTTCAACTTTATTGGAGAACTTCAGTGGTAGCATTTTACTAACCTTCGATCAAAAGTTATGAGATAACAATTATCCCTCGGACTTTACTGTTGGTTTCTTCTCTGTAAATTTCTGAATTTTGGATCATAAAAAAGGATTTATATTCTTGTTCCCAAACATGATGGTCACTCACAATGGAAGAAAGAATTCCGTTTGTGGAGAATATGAGAGTTAATCGATGGTTCGGCATAACCCGGATGAAAACAAGCCTTGATTTTTCCTCCAATTCCTTTTTTCTTACCACTCAACAAAAATCTTTGCTCTTTCCTTTATTCTAATTTAACCATTAGTCTCACTACTTTGAAATATATATCCTTTTTCAACTAACTTAATGTGTAAATACTCATTCTTATAATTTATCTGTTCAAAAATAGCTTCCATATGGTGTCTATTGATCAGTACATTTAATTATCATCATCCGTAATATAGGTGTAGCTGAAAGTTAAAATTTTCTTTTGGGAAAAACATCGATGGGTTATAAATCCGTATTTAAAAGACCCAGTGAAAAGGTTAATATTAAACCTAAGACAACCACCAAATTGATACTAATAAATAAGGCCCTGTCGGAACTTTTTTTTATTTTTTTCTATAATGTTTCTTATTTAATTCTTCAATAATTGTAATTTTGATGTTTTGAATTTATTAATTGCTCATTGGAAAAAAGAAACTAACTAATATTGACTATATCAATCTATCCTGTGATAATTTGAAAGAAAGTGGTTATGTAAATAATTTATTTTCTTACTTTTTTTCTCTTTCCTTGAAGTACGAAGTTGTTTTCGAGCAGTATATTCGACCAATTTTTCAATTAAAATTTTGAAAAAGTTTCTATCTGTTTCCATGTAAAATGTATTTTTGTTTTCAAAAATAAATTGAATGCTGCTTCCAACAAATTTTTTTTTAATAGCTTAATGCTATCACTTCACCTTTCCCCACAAACCCCCTCAAATAACTTTCAATAATTTCTTTAGTGACGCCATCGTCCAGGTTCGAAGTGATTTTGCTTGTCGCGCGCTGTCCTTGAGGAGAAAGCTCGAGGCTTCAGATTCTGTTAGGTTCCTTTTGGAGGCAGTCGGGAGAAGGCGAGGGTCTTCGCCAGGATTCGAGTCGGTCCGATCTGGGTTCGCAACTGCCTTCAGGAAGGGCATCAGGTTTAATTACTTCGGATCTTCCTACCGTAAAAGCATTCATGCGCATGCATGTAAACGCAGTACTTGGAAGGCTTCCCTTTCCTCAGGAGCGGTAAACAACCAATAAATCGGTTTCTTCTTATAGCGTCTGGCAGTGGTTTCTTTTCCAGTATTTTCTTCACCAAGATAGTTTTTCCAAGATCATCGTCGAGACATTCCTGTAGGAAGTTTTAGATATTCTGACGTGAGGGTGTCTGCGCCCAGACCGATCTCCAATAAGGACTTCACTCGGGTAAGGGCATCGTCGGAGAAGCTTGCTGCCGAACCCACAAACGGAATAATCCCTCTTCATCGATCTGGAAGGAATGCTCTTTATAGGCATAAACAGTCAGCTCTTCCGCAAGATGGATCCGGGATGTGCGATATGAAAAGTCCTGGGGGTATCGAGTCTGTATCTTCCCATATTCAGGCCAAATGGCGTAGGAAGATCAACTGGCTTCCATCACTATTTCCTTTTTGATTTTCGGTAAGTGAACCTGTTTCAGGATTCGCTAATCGCTGTGCCTCTTAATCTCATGTCCCTTTTCCTTAATTCCTTCCAGTCCAACTCATTCCTGCCAGAATTCCGTTGATCTCTGTAAGTGGAAACCTCAGGCGTCAATTCAGCGTTCCAAACCATAGATTCAATAAGATTTCGCGTTTTAAACTCTTCTTATTTTGATGCAATTCAAAAAAAGTCCTGAGTCACTTGCTTTTCCCAAGCATTTATAAAAAGCAGTTTTCAGATAAGGGATTGATTCAACAAGGCGGATTTTCTCAAAGTCCAAGAGGTTTCTCGAGTAGTCCCCATTTTTTTTTGGAGATTAATTCATTTTTTAAAGTGTTGATTATTAGTTTCTTTTGTAAAAAAGCCTTGTCAAAATAAATATGGGGACTTTTGCACATCCACCAGTGATTAAAATGAATATGTAGGGCAAAAGAGCTGAGGGAAAGAACGGCTCCCGCTTTTGAGTTTAGAAGTGATTATTAAAATATTTCATTAGGTATTGGTATTTTGAAAAAAAACCAATACCAACCACTATCAAATATGTATCCTGCTTTCAATTCTTACTGAAATTGGGCTCCACTTTGTATATCTCCCCAAGTTATCCCAGGGGAGAAAAAAAGTATTCAGTATTAAAACACCGTCTCGAATAATGTTTAGTTCTAGGGTCTTTGGGTTATTTACCCACCCAATCCTTAATTTCATTTGCCATTATTCTTTTCAGTTCACAACATGGTCAAATTCGGCATATCCCATCTACTTCCCCCGCCTTTATTATAAGGAAACCATTTCTTAATTCCTCTCGTCTGCTTCATCTGATCAATTGCATTTAAGCAAAAACGTTCAGTCAGATATTTTCATGCCAAAAAGCGAGAAAAACGGATATTGTCTGTAGTTGACATACCTGACTTTGGAAAGGCATAATCTTTTGAAATAAAAGGTCCTTTTTTCTATCAATATCACTAATTGTTTCACTCACCCAATAAGCAATAGGCGCTACCTGGGATTTTTTGAAAAGTTTGGTTGAGGGATCTGTCGGATAGAAGATTTTTTGACCAAGAATTCAGTGCCTTTTCAGGGAATCTCAGTTATTCCATCCTCTCCCCGATATTGACCAAAATCGTTACTTATAGTCAAGTTTTCCATTTGCTGTTAAAAGAGTTTTCAAATTATCCTCAAAGTAGCATGTGTTGGAAGTTCCGCTCATGCTAATCGAAGTAAGTCCCCTCGCATCCCTTATTTTTAGCCTTTAGAAACACCCAAAAAGCAACTGAACCGAAATCTATTCCAAAGATTCCTCTACCCATATGGAGCAGAGAATCAAATTGAATATTTTGAGACTTAGGGCATTTTCTAAGCTTTTCAAAGAAGAAAGCGAATAACCATGATGGAAGATTTGATCATCGCAAACTTTCCAGATTCTTTACCATGGGCAGGAATTGCCCTCCATGGAACCAACCGTCATCAAATCTGATTTGGATTCAAGCGATTTAGAACGGTAGCCACATAACTACTAAGTGCTTCCATTCATATTCCCACTTCCATGTAGGGAGGATTTGCAGCTACTCTCTTTCGTATTTGAATCGGTGAGAATCCCTGCTCATCTGTATATAGGAAAGTGATTCGATTTAGAAGTAGTTGGGTCGTAGATCTTTGGAGGGTTCTGATTTTTGTAATTCCTAAGCCTTTTTGCAGCATATATTTCCCGCCCACTTTTTTGCTCCAGTCGATTCATCATTGGTGCAGCCCAGGTTTTGGCTTCCCGCATGCATGAGTTTAAGAGAATCTGTCAGTTCTCTTCGTTACTAGTCCCAAGCCATTCCTTCCCAAGAAGTCCAAAATCTCCTGCCGGTTGAAAAAATACCGGAATCAGGCATGGCATGATTTGTTGCAATCCAATCCTTTGATCATGTACTTCAGGATAGTATTTGGCAGCCTTCAGTAAAGACGCGAATTCGTGCCAGTTGGGCAGCTCGGGATTCGATATCCAGTCCGCAGCAGCGTTTTTGTTCAAGGATACTTTTTACAGCTTCTCCGCCGCTATAGTATTCCTCCTGATTACATGGCATAGAGCCAGATCAAATCCTCGAACCAGAATATGTTCCCGATCCCACATTGCAGGATCGAGTTAGTTTCAGTTGGGCTGCTTCTGAGAGATGGGCGCTTGCTTCTAGCAGGATCATCGATCACGGTAAGCCATTTGGCTTTTGATGAACCGAAATCTGATAGATCCAGCCAGAGTTTTCCTACGTGTTTGCCACCATATACTTCACGATCCAGTTTGGTGTGAAAGATTCTGCGATTCGCAGCAGGAATATCTTTGGCTTCTGCTTTTATTCTTTTTAAAGCGAAGCCCAAAGACCTCATCTTTCCGCTCCGAGATGTAGAATGATAGAGCCACCGATGAGTTCTACTTTCTGGTAATCGCTGTCGCTGATCGCATCCGTGTATTCAGGAGATGGATTACCCGCTTTCTTCCAGACATATCTTCGGGCAGGAGCAGTTCGTTAATCATCCAGTCTTCCGAGATAGACTTTGAGGAGTTGATGATGTTTCGCAGTTAGCCCGTCAGGGAGTATGGCAAATGCTTCGCGCTTTCCTTTGCAATAATCTGTCAAAGACGACTTTGAAGTCGTTTTTTCTCTCCTGCCAAGCCAAGAACTCGGATTGAACTCTTCGGCCTCGTGTGAGCAGGGGTGGGAGTTTTGCTGTCTCCCTCGTATTCGAGTTGAGCCCGGATCGCTAGCTCGTTTTTAGAAAGAATACGGATCGCCATTGATTTCGGTCAAAAAACCAGGTATAGGCAGCTTCCTCGATTACCGATTCTATTCCTTTCTTTTGGATGCATTCTCTCAGTTTCCATTCCATTTGCCCGGTAATAGAAGAATCATCAAAAGCTTCTCCTCGCGTTACATAGCCGCCTTCGAGCGGTAGTAGGTTCCTCGGTTACCATTCCCCTTGGCATCAAAGCCCCAGTTATAGGAAGTTCTCTGCTATAACCGCGGATCATATTCTTCGGCTTTGCTTGCCGAAAAAAGTCTTTAAATCATTAAAAAATGGGCTTATTTTGATTAATTGATGGTTTATTCGCCTTTAAAGTAGTGCAGTCATATCTTTCTTGACACCGGTTTCAGGTAATCCTCAGGCTCTGCTTTCGTTCTGATCGTTGCCTTCCACATTTCGTTATGTAAATAGGCTATCCGGTTCATTCACTTTTCATTCCTTCACCCTGGAGCAGCTTGTTTTCTGACTGGCAAAATGTAGGAGTTTACTGAGTCCTCAGACTGAAAAGCGCAGCGCTTGAGACTTTCGAAGTTTCAATTGAGTAATCGAATGAAGCTTTTGGCATGTTCGCCAGCGTTTTTTCACGAATCCGCACATACTGCCGAATTCAGTCACTATCAGGCTGTTTGCTTCCGACCCAGTTCGTCAAAAGACTTTTCCATAACCGGCCAGTACTTCATCTCGGATTTGAGCTACCAGTCTTTTGATTTCCTCTTTTAGCTTTCCTTGTAGGCTTTGATTGATATGTCGCAGCTCATGGGCGCGGATCCTCACGCGTAGGAAGGCCTCGATCTTATCTGATTTCTCGATGGCCATCCGGATTTGAGTCGCGGATATTCTTCTTGATTGTTGCTGCTGGAAAATTCCCGAATGGCATCATAGTCCGCCTTGGCTCTGGACATGATGTACAGCCATTCCTTTAGCCAGATCAAAATTGTTTTGAGGATCCTCTTTATATCTCTAATCTTTTGAAAAGGCCTTGTTGGGATCCCGGGCAGTTTGGTGGTCTTCCAGCTTTCTTCGAAAGCTGATGAAAAAACATTTACGAATAATGGATAGCTTCCGTAAAAGTGTCCTCATCCTTTTTCCCAAAGGAAGCATAGATTTTTTTCCAACTCAGGCCTTCAATAAGTCAGAAAGCTCATTTCCATTGTAGATCTTGTGAAGGTTCTTTATTGAAAATGTATTTGAAATTATCCTGAACCTCATCGAGGAGGACTTTGCGGAAGCTCTTCCCCAATTTTACAATACATACCGATCGCTCAGAGGTCCGCATGCTTGGCTCGATAAAAGTCTTTTGGATTGATCGAGGCGTATTTGATAGACAAAAAACTCTTCGCTTTTTCTTGGCCTCCAATGGAATAGCTACCTGTTTAGCACTTGCTCAAAAATTTCCACCCAAAAAGGAGCTTCTCCGAAATGCTTGACAGTTTCTTTCAACGCTTCATTTCATTCCCCACGTGCTGTGATAACAAGTCATTGACTTCTTGCTCTGCAGTATCCAGGCTTTCCATCACTGGTTTGCACGCCCACGCTTCATCAAATTCTTCTTAGCTCACTTTGGCTCTTGACATAATTTTGCGGTGAGCTGATGCTTGCTGTAGAGTCGCTCCAGGTGTTTGGGTAATCGCCGTTTTTTGAGCCGCTCTTGTTGGCGATGAACCATTTATTTCCGGACGCATCGATGACGCGCTGCCCCATGATATAATCCGACTCAGTAAACTTATCCGTTTGATCTTTTCGGGTGATTTGGAAAAAGCAAAGCCTCATTTCTGACTTTAAAATTTATCGATGGTTTTTTGGCTCGTTCTCCAGAAGCAAAGAATTCAGAGTTGAAGGCAAAGAATTTTTGGTTTTTCACCATTACCAGTCCAAATTTCATTCTTTTTGAAGCGGTTTATCCGCCATGTACCAAAACTCGCACCCACCATCATATTCGTTGGCGCATTCATTAAGGGCTTTGCTATGAATAATCCCCGCTTTGTCAGTCATCAGGACTTTGATTTGGAAATCCCCATTTCTGGAAGATTTCCTTATCATCGATCCAGTAGGAAAAGCTTAAGTCGTGTTGAAAAAACTTTGAACTTGTTATTCAGTATTGACCAATCTCCTAAAAATTATATCAAACTCAGTGCCAATCGATCAATTCCAAGCTATAGACTTTGATTTTTGTATGTTAGTTTGCTACATCTATTCATCTTATTGAAGAAGAAAAATAGGCTTCCTTTTTTCTTCCCGGATAATACTTTTCCTCCGTCAGGGCCCTATCCAGGACCTCTTTGATTTGGTCTGAAGTTGGAGTTGTTTTGATCCAGGGTATCCATCATCAAAAAATGCCACAGATTGTCCACGGTTGGAACGGAAAGGTCATTTTGTTTGATCCGAAAGATTGGAGATCATTGAATAAAACTCGAACTACTCGCTGGGGCAATTCATTAGTTTTGTACATTAAATTCAGCTGTACGATTTGAAATGGCCCGAAGACCTCGCTGCGTAAGGTTTTGATCAAGTTGCTGATGTAGAACTTAATCGAACGAATGAATTGTTCCTACTTCGAGCATTTGGTTTTGCTTTTACGGTAAAGTGTCGTGATGCCAAGTAGCGATCGTTTCATTGCTTTGACCTGCTTGATGACATTTAGCCCCAGATTTGAAAAGCATCAAAAACACAAGGGAGAATCAACTTGAATTTGTAAGGCACCAAAAGGATAAAGCCAATTCAAAGGAATTTCAGGTCTTCATAGCCTTTATACAATTCATTGTGGAACCTTGGAATTGATTGTGAATGTAATCGGTGTTAGTCCGAATAGAGGTTTCCTAACACTTCTTACGCCTTGGCATTCTTCTCCAAAAATACGCCTTTCTGGGTGAGTAGAAGCAATCATTGCTCTGTAGCGGAAATTTTCCGGGTATTCAAATCGACCCAAGAGATTTTTCCCAATCATCTTTCACATCGCCGACGTCATCAATGCGTTTGAGAGACCTTCATCCAAGGTCTGCTGTGCAGTACAAGCGACTCCCAAAACCTGATTATTTAGATCTTGGCTTACTCGCTTCAATGATGTTTTGGATGGAAATGAGAAGAATCTCCTTGTTGGTGCCCCACATTATTGGAGATCTCATCGACGAGGAACAGTAGGGCGGAAGTTAAAGATCCTTTGTCCTTCAGGTAATCTTTTCAGTTCCAGGAATCAAGCACGCCTTCGATATCGGACTTTGAAGGAATCTGGATCTGTGAGTTTTGATGTTTTAGCGAAACGGCTATCCAATTCAGGAATTAGTCCGCTTTTTCCTATTTCAAGTTAAACTTTCGAGTTGGAATGAAGCAATAGTTGCAGCCTCAGAAGTCCAATCGGTCATAGCCCAGTTCTGAAGTTAACGAGAGGACTTGAAAATTCTTCGAGTTTACCTTTCTTATTCCAGATATTTCTCAAAAAGTATGGCAAGCAAATAAGGTCATTGGAATTGTATCCTCGTTGCTTTTTGAGCATGGTCCAGCCAGGACTCGTGTAAGTCGGTTGGACGTCGGTCCAACCATCAGCGTGAACATCTTTCCCACGTTGAAACATGCATGTCTCCAATATCGGTGCCTTGCGACTTTCCGCTCCAGAAGCTTAATATTAGAGGGGAGTGATGTTCTCTTGATTTCCACTTTGTAGTTATCGTATTTGGCTGCCAGCTTCAGCAAAATGGCAAATGCTTCAGCTGAATTTCCTTGCTCAGGCAATAGTGAGCGTATTTGGGATAAAGTGAGATTTTACCGGAGCCGTAATAGCCATTGATCCAGATTCCTGTCTCCCAGACCGCTTATTGAATAAACCGTGTCGAGTAGGATATAGAGGCTTTCGAGGATCTCATCCGTGAAGATGTGTATTCTCTTGGGATTTTCCTGCTTTACGGTATATCCGCATTTAATTACTGACTTACGACTGCCGAGTTGATCTCACGCTCAATTGCTTTTCAAAAATATCCTGATGATCATATTAATCATTGATAAAAGTAGTGGGCCCGGTTATAGATTTTCATCATTCACCAGACCAAAGAGCTGTACCTTGGTTACTTTTGCCGGGGATAAAAAAACAATTAGTTTATACTCCCCGATATTCTTTTCAAATTGTTTTCAAAAAAACTTGCTGGTCGGGAGATATGGAAAAATGGCTCCCCAACCATAAATGAATAACATAAGCAACTTCAAAAATCTGCAAAGAAGACTCGAGATGCTCTAGTATACCGTTGATGGATGTAGTCAAAGGAATTTGCCTCCGTTGCATTCCTTTTTTAATGCTTGGTTCGACTTTCTCAGGGTTTCTCAGGTCATTTCGAGAGGTTAGAAATCCAGCTTTTCCTTTTTCCAAAATTACTTGCCTCAAGAAAGTTTAGGAACTCTTGGAAGATATCCATAGTCATGCGTTAAGTAATTGCTTCGGACGATGAAGACGATCTCGGATATCCGGGATCTTCTTGTCTGATCTGGTATTCTTCCTTTGGGTTGTATCCATTACATATATTACTGGCCAAAAACAACTTCGCCGTTTGTAGTCCTGAAAAGTCCTTGCTTTCGCCAGCTTTTCGTATAGTCTTTTAACCGTCCACATGAGATTCCTTCTCTTTTTTCAACTTTGGGATAATAGGCAAAGCTTCAAGGAACCACCCTTTCACCCGATTTCTATAAAATATTTCCAAAACTCAGCTGTTGCTGAGGAAAGGCTTTTGAAGTTACCGCTTTTCAGCAAGCCTACTTCACGTAAGCATCTAAGAAAACAGTGATCACCTCGTCTCGTTAAGATGAGGGACCAACTTTCTATTTCTGAGCTTACTTGCAGGCTAATACATCACATTCTCATTCTGTAAATCAAATGCGTCCATATTGTTTTTCCAGTTTTTCCATTTGTTCAAAACAAACTTCAAATTTGAAAGTCTTTTTAGCGATTTCGTATGCTCTTTAAAAGAATGAAAAAATAACAAAATTCTCGTTGATCAGGAATTTGAAGGTTTTCATAAACGCTTCCAGATTATCGTATGGAAGGTCGCTGACTTCTACGTTTAATTTTCCGCGTAATGATTCGTTCCTTAGCCGCCTCAGTTTCACCTCATCAATCGCGTTCTCTTCGACTCTTCTAAAAGTGCCGCATCCAGATTTTTCCTCTCCAAGGGATTGGAAAGCAATTGATCAAAACTCATTGATTAACAGAGCGCCAGCATGGTGATTGGCTATTACTTCGGGGTATTCATGTTGGGACAATTAAGTTAAAAAATTAGGGTTTTGGTAGGGAAAAAGGAAGGAGTGATATAAAGCATTTTTAACTTTTTCAAATAGGTTAGATGGGGCAAGTTTTAAAATTGTTCTTAATCTTAATTAGTACTTGAAAAATTAAGTAGTTTAGTGGCTAATGATGTGACTTCTACTATTTACAGACCTGAAAAAATGAAATATTTTGACTTATTAAACTAATTAATCTGACGTGTTTACAATGATAAAATCTCTATCTAATCACCCTGTTATATACCATATTTCCATACTAATAGGGCTAGAAAAATTCCGGTTAATTCAAAGAAAGGACTGAATTTGAGTTGGCTCCCATCACTATTCTCACAGGGATTAATAATTCAGGAAGAAGCTCACTGATAAAGTCTTACAACTTTCAAAAGTAGCATCAAAGCTACCAGGAGGTTTTGGAATGAGCTCAATTTTTCTGGGGGGAGGCATAATTTTGGGTTCAATTCGAATCTACGTTGAATCGTAATCGCGATAAAAATGAGATGTTTCACGCTTTAATTTCCCTCTTTCCAATGATAAAAGAGAAGACTTTTTTATTTGAATTAACCTATGTCACTGCAATCAAAGTAACAAAGAATTTGGTCAAGCTTCTAAAATTTAATTATTGAAAACTGAGTTCTGGTCAAAATATTGTTACAGATCAAAATTTGATTTAAACCAGGTAATGAGAGTTTGCTTTTTTATTGATATTTGAATAGTTAAATGAGTTTTTCTCGAAAGAATTTTCACCTCAATTATTTTAAAACAAAAGAAGAGGTCTGAATATAGATGGAAATGCATCCAAATTTATCCATCGCAGATCTAAGCAAAAACTTAAGTAGCCCCCATCTCCCGCTGAAATTAGTTGGACTTGATTTAGTAGACGGGACAAATGGAGTCATTTTCTAGAAGTTTCTTCCAAAAAGAGAAAAAACGACATCATTTTGATTATGAAAATGATAAAAACAGTTTATCCAGTATATCCGTGGATTTGGTTATGCGTTTAAGTGAAGTTGATCAGAATGAATTTTCTTAGGTCGGGGAAAGATGTGAAAACTAAAGGTTTCTATTTTTAAGGCATTAAATGATTTTAATTTTGATTTCCACACTTTTGGAAGAGTCCTTTAAAATGCCTGGAATTTAATTTTAGATTTCCAGAATCCAAAAAACAGGAGCAACGAATTTGAATGTCTTCTATTATGAGATTTTGTTTTCAGGATTTTTAATGAGAGATTTGATCGGGCACTAAAGGCGGGTTTTTAGAAATCCTTCGAAAAAGGATTAGCTCGTTGTCCTCGGTGAGGGCTAAATTCAGAAAGACTTTTACTCCAATAACTCAAGACGTAGTAGATATAAATGCGACTGTTAATTGTTTTTCCAGAATTACGTTTAAAAAAAATCAGATCATGTTCCAAAAATTTCATTGATAAGATTCCTCAAGCTTTTTCAAAATTGGTTGATACAATCAAAATCAATTAGACATCAGGGGGTTGCAAGTGAGATTTTTGTAATAAGGGATTGGAGAAGAAGTTCTTTTTGGCAGATTTAGGTTTTGGATACACTCAATTTGCTACCTATAATTCTGAAAATAGGCTGTCTGCAGCCAAGAGAAGGAGAAATAAACGATTCCATTTTGGTCCATATTCTGGAAGTGTTTTCTTATTAGAAAGCCCGAAAGTTAATCTGCCACCCTTCCTATCAGTCTAAATTAGCCGAACTTGATTTTTTGATGCTGCAAACACTTTTTTAAACATCCAGTTTATTATTGAACGCGCATTAGTGCAGTATATGGATTCGGAATTTTCAAGTACTTAACAGCAACTCAAAGCCATTCCTTCAAATTGCCACAAAAATTTCACTATTTTCAACCAACCTGAATTCGAAGATTTCAAAAGAGTCCTTATCGAGAGATTGAAAATCATGAAGGATGCGGAGGCTTAGTCGTGAGTTGGTGAAGGTTTTTTTGATGAGATTCCGAAGTGTTGTTGCCATTTTGCTATAATTCAGTTCAAATTAATGAAAGCAATTCCTGCTCAAACTGTAATTGATGAGAGTTAATAAAAAAGACCTTGATGAATTTGACTAAAGGCCCTAAGTGCGATACTTCAAACTTTAAAATTCTTAGGGTGAATTCAATGAATTCCTTGGATACTTCAAAATCTCACTGTATTTGGTCCATCAAACATTACAAAGAATCAATAAAAGATAGCTTTTACCTGCGGAAATTATGATCAATCAGGTTCTGGGACGTAAGAATATTAAGTTGTTTAAGACTTCCGCAGATTGATCCATCCCTGCTAAATGACGGTCATTGATTAACTTTTGATGAATATATTAATTGGCTTCACCTGAAAACAGTGTGAACTGCATTATTTAGTTGATGGCTTAAGCTTAAAAGATATGCCTGATTCTTGGAGCTGCTTCCAAATAATAGAAAAAACAACCAAAGTTATTTGGTGGTGAACAACAATTTTTCAATCATGGGATGATTTCCGGTCTCAAGAAATTCCCAGTTTAAAATCCATAGTTATTATTTGAATCCTTATATTGTAAAAGGATTAAAGATTGAAATCAATTAAATTTGCCCAGAAAATTATGGATTGGTAAATCATGAGAACAGGAGACTATCCAGTAAACATCCTTCTTGTGGTAGCGATGAGGTTCCTAATAGGGTTTGACTTGATCTTTTGCTTCGAGGAATTCGAAGATTATCATTTTCGATTATAGATGAAAGTTAAGGATAAAAAATTCAAATCTCTGTAGCCCTACGTTAAAAGCGGGAGAGTATCTGCATGATCGGTTTATTTTTACCAATTATTATTATATGGATGCTGGAAAGGGGGTTTAATGTTTTTTCGAGCAAAGTCTGAATAAATGAAAAGAAGGCCGAATAAGGTTACTTTAAAGGTTTCTATTCAAGTTTCGATGCCTTCCGAGTTTTGAGGCAAGCTGCCACCAAAAATATTGTGGTGGATTTTTAACAAAAAAAGCATTAGTTAATTAGAGGGTAGCCATGAAGAAAGAGATTTTACAATTAGTTAATCAGAAGTGATATTCAATAGACTTCCATTCATTTTTGCCTAAAATAATTCGCTTAAATAGGTAGTTTGTAATATTGTTTATGGTCGTTGCCCATATATATGAGCCCATATTGAATAAAAACTTATAAAAGCCTCAACTCAATGAGAATTATTTCACCCTAAGAATAAACCATTGATGCAGATTCCTTGGGCAGGCAATTTTTACTTAAATACCAAGCATTTTCATCAGAATATCTGTGATAGAGGATGACCTTGGGATTACAGGGAAATCCATTTTATAAATGGATAATTGGTAAAAAAGCCTTTGCCTGATAGATGGAATGCTTTCCTCTTTTTGAGACCTGTATCCTATTGCTTGATTGCGAAGAGTAAGGTTTCATCAAGAAAAATATTCATGTGACAAGGGTGAGTGGTAGTCGATAATTCTTCACTTACTCCCAGAATTTTGGATTTTTTTATTGATTAATCCTCTTTGCTAGAAGGTTTTGGGTGATAATTCATTTCCTTGGCAAGATTCAAAAACAGCCCTTTTTGTTTCTTGACTTATTTCATTGGAGTTTTTTGGTAATGCTCTCGAAACAGTCGCCACCGAATATTCAGACTTTTTTTCGCAGATCCTTAATGCGTAATTGCGGCTTTTTCAACGAGATCGGTTTTGAGAAGGTGCTTTTCAGGGCCTAATGAAAGGGCTTAAGTTAGGAGCAACCCACCTTTATATTCAATGCCCATTATACGACTTATTTTCCTATCAGGATAATTTTAGGACAATCAGAACTTCATTTTGTAGAAATGTATGATTATCGATTTTTCAAACAAAATCATTGAATTTCTTTATTGGAATTTTTCAAAATGCAAACGTTCTCGATAACGTTTTGGCCCCCGATATTAAAAATGAATTTAATTTTAACAAAAAGCAAGATTTATATTTTTTATTTTCAGCTTACATTCGTCAAATATCTTTTTTCGTCAGGATAGCTAAATCACGAAAAGGGTATTCTGTCAAATTTCTTATCCAATAAACCATTGACCCAATTATGAAACAGAAAAACTTATTTATGGCTTAGCCTTTTTTTTTTCTGAGTATTAAGTATTCCAAATGGCATTTGCCCGCAAACGAATTGACCAGGTAAGGCGGGTTGTCACGGGTGAAAATTCAGGCTTTGCTCTCTTACCCGCGTGCCCAAACCCATTTTGCTGATCAAAAGGAACCTCCAGTGGAGTGGAACCCATTACAGATATCGATGGCTCCTTTTCGCTATCAGTGGGAAAGTGAAAAGTTGCTATCTTGTATTTTTCGTATTCTGGATATTTTCCCCAGGGAAATCAAAGCGGAAGGCCCCAATATTGGGCAAAAATAAGTCTAAAAGGCTGATGCATCTTTTGGGATGAAGTTGTAAATTTAGTGGGGATTATTGGTTACCGCAAAAAAAAGAAGCAGTTTAACAGGCTGGCTGGTGGCGTCCAAGTTTTCTTGCTGCTGGATTTTTTAATTAAAAAAACAACCTTTTAAGGTTTAATTGTGAGTCCAAAGCTTTTACCCAAGGTGGGGCTTTGCCGGGAGGGTTTTCCAAGTGACCACCCAAAAAACCCAAAGCGTTATTCCCCCAAGGGCTTGGTGATTTTTTAAAAAAAATTAGAAAAAATTTTTTTTTTTTTCCAAATTCTCCTTTCCTCTTAA
>Ga0163217_1021908_pt1 | contig 16670 bp, 9 predicted proteins | sample SynspAceP_FD_185933 | JGI IMG/M metagenome (GOLD analysis project Ga0163217, IMG submission 185933) | Saline lake microbial communities from Ace Lake in Antarctica - Synechococcus sp. Ace-P (PacBio error correction) | ecosystem: Environmental > Aquatic > Non-marine Saline and Alkaline > Saline ... | reverse complement strand
GGTGCCGTGACAAACAAATCCAAACCCTTACACGAACGAGTTGTTGCAAGTTTGCTGGAAAGAATATTTGCATCATTTTTATCAGATTCGTTAAGCAGTAGCCAGACGGCGGTTTGTGTCGATTTGGGGCCCTGTAGACGATCATAAATGCCCGAGAAACAAGAGCCGCGGCGATCATTTGGCGGCTTTCGTCTTGGCGAACTTTGTTGTATTCAGCCAGAAGCTTTAATCTGATCTTGCTGCAAATTACATGATCCATATTTGGTTCCCCTCACAGCTATTTGCGTTCTATTTCTGAGTTGTCGTATGTATTCAGGATGCCTTGTGCTGTTGGAAAAAATTGGCAATCTGAATGGTTACCGGGCAAAGCACTGCTTATCTGCGTTTTTGGCCAAAAATTGCGCTGGCGACCTATGCCGATTTTTATCCGTTTATCGTCAATGATGCCGGCGAAGGCGCGCAAGCCAAACCCCGTCTCACTCAAGATATTGATCATTATTTGCCGCGAATGACGCGAGCTGAAAATGTACGCGACTGGCTGATCAGGAAAACCTAGGACGATATTACAAGCCATATCGCGGATGTTCCGCGGAGTGCTCCGAAACAAATCGAAAAAAAGTCAAGGAATCCCATTGTTAGAAGCTTACTATTGTCAAAAACGTGTGAGCAGTAACGCGATACGTATGAGTTTGGTATACATATTTATGGAGATTAAAAGACAATTCGTCATCTGTTTGGCATCCCTTGGAGTACCGTAAAGACAAGTTTTGGCCACACGATAGGTGCGTATTGCCGTTTACATCGGAACGAGATAACAGCCAAAGTATTTTGCCATGACTAGATGAATAAACTCTTGAGTCTCACGCTTTATCGCGATATTGACCCTATGCAAGCTACGAATCCTTGTGGGGTATACAACTACGCATTTATTAGTGGTGTATCCCCGATTGGCGAAACCATACGGACACCAAGACGCTCGAATTATTCGCCAAGAAATGATGCAGAGCGTATTGATTCAAGTCATTCTACAGATGAATGCAACGTCTTTCCGAAACCGCGGTGCGGCTTCCGTTATGATAAAAACCTTGATGCTGGCGTTGAAAAAGCCGAAACCCCGATGAATTCAGGCCTTGTTATGGTTAGCCGGTGCTTTATGCACGGGCAAAGCGGTGCGCCAACACGTGGCTCGATTATATACTTGCGACAGGAGTTAATTTTACTCTGTTAACAAACGAGCGATTTCCATCGCCTGCGGTGGGCCATTGTCAGATCCGCGAGCTGTTGTTACACACATTTACTAAAGAGCTGGTGATTTATCGAAGACTGTTGTTTCTGTTATGGGGCACGGCGACCATGCGTTACACGATGCGATGTATTGCGCAAGTTTGCCATGATGGCGTCTCCCATTTGGCCCGGGTTCGAATCGCTTAACGGTTTGAAATGCTCTGTATGCAAATGGGGCTGTCCCAGATTGATGACCTTGGCGTATCGGCTTTCTTCCGTGATTGCGTTTCTATGTTATGCGCTGTACGACGCGCGTGCAAAGGCTCGCAGAGTATAGACCTGGGAATGCAATACCGATTCGCTGCAATGTTCAAGCTAGAAACAACTTGCTTGGCAAGATGGCGCAGAACGCCAGCCGCAAGATTCTTTATCGGTGTTTGGCAGCAAACCAGGTTTACGGCGCAGCTTTACAAGGTAATAATCGCCTTGAGCGTTGTTGGACACGAATCGGACTTGCCCGAAGGCGGCTATGTAAACTGGGAGTGGTTACGCTTATGTGGCAACTTCCAATCAGACAAGACCTGGTAAAGCAATGACTTCGTGATCGTTTGTCTCAGCTTGTTGTGTGGTGCAAATCAAACAATCGCAGCGATATTGTATTCCGACCGACTATTATCAGTTCAATCGGATAGACTTAACGCTGTAACGAGTTAGTTGGCAGCCCTAGTGTTTATATATGATCATTCTAATCCAAGAAGTCTCCGAAAATTTGTATCGCTTAAAAAGAATTAATCTGTCGTTCGATCACGGTATGAACCCTAATGATCGAAGCATGCAACTATGGTTAAAGCGCGTTTGAAAATGACCGCTACAGTTGATTATTCTGTTGCTATGATCGCGACGACCTAGTCGCCGATTATTCTAATGAACAGGTGACCTAATGTGATGTTAACTGAAGAAAACAGTTTATGCCGATTATCTCACGCTTGGAAGAATGGGCGAGCGTCTTTTAGAGCGATTCAGTGTATGCAGAGAGAAGGCCACAGAGAAAATCAGTCTTGTGCTGATTCTATCCAGCCACAAAGACAACGCCCAGTGTTTTCATCAGGCTTGAGCAGAGTTTGTTGATAATAAGTTAACGGACGACGATATCAGAGTCGTTACAAAAGAGAGAGACAATAGCAATACAAACCAGTTCAAACAAGGATTAGATTTGTGGGTCCGGTACCTGATAAAACCAGAGTGATTTGTTAGTCGCAAAAGGGTTTAAAAGATGCGTTCTCCCACATCTACTGTGATACCCGGTTTTGATTTTCACCGCACCGAATTTCACATGGATCAAAAGCTTATTTGTCCAAGGTTTGAGGAATTTACGGCATGCGGATGTTGTTTGTTGCGAACACCGCGAAAAACGACATTCCTTCTGACTGACGACGTACGAAGAAAGAAGCGTCTCACATTTACTTATGTAGTAGCTTGTTTACAGCACATGATAGAGCTTTCATCAACGCGCATTTATGAAATCGCTTGGCGATCCACAAATCCCACCAAAACTTATTACGACTTATTATTCGTTGTGGTCGCGAATTCTGATACATCGCTAATGCCCGAGCTGCAAACTGAACGATCAAGTCAGTGAAAAATGGTTTAGTGTCGGTACCGTTATTTGGCGTGACTTACGTCTGTGGGCGTAGGCGTTAGAAACCAATGAAGTTGGTAATAACCAATTGTTGTGCGCTTATTTTTAATCACGGCCGATAATTAAACGTATTCAAGTTGTGGACAAGTGCGAAACCAACCCACCATTGAATTACTTCAAACCTACTTGAGCATTATCAGTATCGACGCTTTCAGCATCGAGTAGTAAAATTATGAAGGCAAGTTGCCAAACCCGCGAAGAAAACCTATTTCTTATCAGGCGTCTTGTGCTGGCGAATCGATGTCCATCACATCCGCCGAATTGTTGATCTTCAGACGATCGCAAGGTTTGTCTGATTTGCCTTAACACACGCCGGTGGTCTCGAAGGGGAACTTCCATTTTCCGTAATTGAAACCTCATGGTCATTATCATGTCATTCCCTATACGACCATGGCCTCCAAATCATGACTCGGATTACACCCCGCTTCAACACATCTGTCCACCCAAGACCAAACCTGATATGTGAAGTATCTGTGTTGCCTCAGGACATTCACCGATGAATTTAGAGAAAAAAAGACATATAACGGGACTTATAAATACGGCTTTTGTCAAGAAAGTGAATTTTCTTGATTGGAATGCCAGCCGATGCTGGGCATTTTGTGTTATTTTAATCATGTTATTCGTTATTCCGTTTTCTTTTTCGTATTCCGTTATTCCTTATGGTTTTTCAGTTTGTTTTGCTCAGGCTAACGTTGTTTCAGTTCAACGCGTGCCGGTTGTTCAGTTTGGCACTGTTCTTCATTTCTTATCTTGGATTGACATGTTCATGCGGCCTTGTTTTGCTTTAGCGGCTTTTCTATTGTCTTTTTCTTGTGTTCTTTTCCGCAAGGATTTTTTCACTCACTAATTCAGGTAAGAGAGTGTTTTTCTTTCCCAAAAGCTCAGCCATACATTCTGTGGTTTTAGTTTTTACGATGTGTCAGTAAAATGAACGACTCTTCTTGATCTTTTAGTTGCTTTCGAATGATGTCACAATCTCTTCCTTTCTTCAAGCCAAGATAACGATATTTCTGTGCAGAGCCTGCTTATATCAATTAGATTTTTCAGTGATAGAATCTTCGTATCTTTGGAGGTAGGCTTAGTTTTTGCGTTGTGGCAATTTGCTCTCTTCTTTATTGAAAACATTTTGCTTCTTGAAGCTTTTTAATTTATTTTTATCAATGTTCTGGTTCGCGGCAATAAAAGCGGTCGCTCGGTTATGAGCAGACCTGAGACCCAAGTTTTGTGCTTGTGCTGTTTTGCTTTAAAATTATCTAACCTCTTTTACATCGCAGTAGATAGTCGTCCTGTTCTTTATTTCGATTGCGCAGTTGTTTGCTTACCAAGGAGTTGCCTTAATCGCTTCTTTCAACTTTGCCTTGGGGACTTGGTCTAGAGTTTATTTAGGTCAGCTTCAGCTCTTTACTGTTTTCGCGGGGAAATATTTTTCGCTCAATTTTTTTAAGCTGAGTACGGTAATCAAATGGTCGGATGGCGATAATGCGGCGCTTTATCGTTGCGGCTTTCTGATATGTATTAATATAGACACTTCTTTGATGCTCAGTTTGTCATGGAACTAAAAACCCCGTACTTGCTGTTGCTTCTGATGGTTCAAATTCAAACTTTGCCATTAGTATCTTTTGTTTCTCTTAAGGCCTTGTCTGCTTCGTCAACTTCTTCTGTGTGCAAAACCAATTAGCTCACTTCTTCCTTGCATACTAGATTATCAGCCGCATCAATGTTGTTTAGCTCGTTGATTTGGTGATTTTCAGTTGTTTGATCGGCCAAGATGAAGCAGAGTCTGGTTTATGCAAGCCGCAGCTTAAGGTATTTATCTATATTGCTGCTATTCGAGTTCCTTTTGCATAAAATATTCGGTTTTGATTCAAGGTAAAAAGTGTATGATATTGTAAGATTTCATCTTTGTTTAAGCTAGAGTGGCGTATTACTTTAAACGAAATATGCATAAAAATAACCCGCAAGCGAGGTTATTTTTGATCTTTATGACATCTAAAAAAGTATTATTAAAAATATGAAGGCGTCGCCGTTTTTCGTCTTTAATGCGGTCCCGTAACCCATTCGTTAGTAAACTAGGAAAGGCCTTGGATCAAGTTGTCACGATTACGCATTTCTTCGAACGTCCAGTCCATAGCAACAAGAATCGCGCTGCAACAAGGGCGGTACACCACGTGTATGAAATACTTGGCTGCAATTCGTTGTAGCGTCCTTTGTGATCAGCACGTTGTACGATTAAAGACTTCTTTCATCTTTACCTCTTTAATTACTTTTTTACCACATCGCATACGGTTTTTGCTTGTGTGTTAGGGGCAAGCGAAGAAGGGCTGGCAGTACCGCTTTACTTTAAGCGGAATGACTTCTAGGCCTTCTGCGTTTTAACCGGTTGCTCAGACAGTAACCTAGACTTGATAATACCGTAAAGACATTTTTGTAGTGTTCGCCAAAGCATCAAAGCGTACGTTTGCAGTCTAGTTTGCAGAGGAAGAGTAACTTCATCGTGCTGTCTATAGCCTTGCTTACCTCACGACGGGATCATTGTTCGCTATTCGAAACATTTGTTTGTCTTTGCCATTGCGGGTTGCCAAGAATAACACTTCCGTTAATTCGCGGAGTTTTTCCAGGATCAAAGTTGGTAGCGAGTATTACCATGGCTACCCTGTTTGATGTCGATAATGTCGATGTCGTTCACTTATCGGAAATAATCATTGTATGCAAGGCGGCATACGCGTTTACCACCCCGGTCAAACTACGCAAGAAATCTGCACGCTTTCTTTAAAATTCGCGGCGTTTCCATTCGTGTTTGCTACCCATGTGTGTTTCACAGATTTTTCGGGAGGTTTCATGGATCGCTGTGTCATAGGTAGGCCCCCTTTCATACCGCTTTCTATACAGACATTTATGAGGATGAACCAAACGTTTCCATTTTCTGTTTCGTTATCATTGTACCGTTGCAGGCTAATCAAGTGCTAGGCGAATGCTTGATACGGCCTCTACTTTTTCATGATGCCTTTGTCGGGACACTGATACAAATGTCGATTCTAACGCTGCGCGAAGCAATTGCCGATATTGCCCATGTGTTCTTGGTTGGCATTGTTGGCCGTTAAACCGAAGCACGCCCACCGCCCGATGATTAATCATTTTTTTCATGTAAACGCATCTCCCAAATTTAGTCTACGATTAGACAGATTTGTCAAAATCGTGGTAATTATCTGACTACGAGATTCGTCTGCCTCTAATTGAGCGTATCGCAAGGACGATTTTACTCCTTGAACCATTTTTTTGCACCATTGTGAACCGTGCGTCTTCGAAAGACAGGCGGTCACCGACTTTAGTGTTTTTTGATTATAAATTAACAATATCGCCAATAACAACTTACCACATCAAGGTATTCATTTCACATCACAAGGGCGCATTTGCACTTTCACGGTAGAATCAGCAGCTCTAGAGTGAGTTCAATGGACTTCACAACTAAGTTTTTGCCTTGGATAGTATCTAATCTACTTCTCGTTGTACTTTGTTAATGATGCTTCGCTGGCTCTAAATACATTGGATATAGATTTTCAGATAAGCTTTAAAACGTTTGGCAGAATGTCAATGGGTAATCTTCCCGTAAATGAATACCCACCGCCCCAAGGCTTTCCATGACGTGAATAAATGGACCAAGCGTTCTTCGTCAAAGGAAGTGTTTCATCAAAGCGTTCAATTCTGTTTCACAATTGTTGTGGACTAAATCGAAACTCTGCTTAATGCGGTTTTCGATTTTTGAAGGTCCATTCCGCCATACGACTAAAGGTCTTTGGTCGGCATTAAAAATTCAAACGATGCTGTTGTGTTAAACACTTTTAACACGTGTTGCCCTTCACTAATGTCTTTAAGCGCTTAATTGTCATGATAAAATTTTTTGTCTGAATGATCCAAGACTTCGCGATTTCTCGTCGGAATTACGCCACACAGTAAGCTGGTTCACCTTTAATTGAGTGCTTACCCAGTTGATTGCTATAAGGAAGGATGTAGTGCCATCAATATTCTTGCATTATCGAATACGGACCAAGTAGCAAACATTTAAGGGCCTATGACTTGCTTCCGACTTTGCGCACAATAAGCCGTCTTCTCTAATCTTAGAAGGCCCATTTATTTAATGAGGTTAATACGGTAGTCTTTATGGCACTTCCAGGTTCAAAACGCTGTATTCTAGAAAAGGGGGTGTCGGCTTTCAGGCTTAAAATAGGATTTATGAGCCTTTTCTGTTCATTTGACGATCTTTTCTTATTCCTTACATGCTCCGTTTTCTTTTTATTACCCAGTATGCCCTTTATTGAGTGATCATGAGATTTCACTTTGTGGAGATAATAGGTAACTGTTGCTTAATTCTGCTTTAAAATCCTTTACAATGATTTTTGTTTACGTTTAAGCTCGTGTATTCCATATTATTTTTAAAGAGTTAAGACATCTAGATATTTTTTAGTTATTGTCTTGTCGCTATTTTTCTGGCATGGATTCTTCGTTTGTTGCCCTAATGGCGTGAAAAACAAGTATGGGCAGGTTAAAAAGGTGTTATGCGTTGCTATTGCGTTTTGATTATACTTTGTGGCAAGCACTTCATGTTATGGGTAATGCATGCGTGTGGCCATTTGTTTCTTGTTTCCCCTGTTTGGACGCGTCATTGCTGGGTTACTGTATGTCGCTTTTCTTTGTTTCTCATTAGTACAACACATCATGAACAGAAAAGAGGTACCATTGTTGTTGGAATAAAAAATTGGGTTGCTCATTAATCAGTAACGTTACGTGGTGATTGTGAATTATCTGAAGTTTCTTAGTGTGTCGATTGAGTTTTGCCGCTATCGCCGTAGTGATAGAAACGGGTGTTGTGTATGTAACTTCGTGAGAGTCCCAGTGTTCGTCTATTATTGTTTCTTTTTGCGTATGATCTCATTGGTTACGATCGTTTATCTACATGAACTGTATCGTGTACTCACTTAGTTAATATGTTGCTAATAAGACAATTACGAATGACCTTTGATCATATACCGTGTTTTATAATAACGTCCTACCGGTTAGTTTGTACTTTAAGTCTTTTGTTATCGTCGCGCCCTTTTATATTAGCGGATAGTAAGAAATAATCATTTTGTATTTGTTGGAACATCGAATTGTGCATTAGGCATTGTGCATGATCGTCTTGGTATTGTCGCGTTTAGAGGAGATATACTTTTTACCTTCCGCTGTCCTTTTAATCGTGATTAATCTTGAGCTCGTTGGCAAACATTCAAGGTTTTCACAGTCACGAAAACCTTTGCAGACTGCCGTCAATATGCCCTTAACGCTGCCTAACGTGCTCGTGAGAAGACATTGCTGATGACGAATCAAACCCTATTGTTTGTCGGCTGGTTCGATGATATTTCATGGCGAAGAAGGTAATTTTAAAAATCACCTAAATCCTTTTAGGTGGTTGGCAGGATTGGGCAAGAGCAATCCATTTTTCTTTTGAGGAGGTTGTCCGTGATGATGCAAACATCAAACAACGTGCTGAAAAAGGAAGCTTGGTGCAGGGACAGTTATAATACTTGATGTTCGACCAGTAAACTTTCAGGCATTGCTTGTAGTGGATATCGTTCAAAGGCATTAGGATTTAACACAGCGGCAGCGAGATTTTAAGAATTGAATCTGTATGAAACCGTTGCACGGTTTAACTTGGAGAGTGCCATGACCGAAAACAACGGTTACTGGGTGTGACATCGCCCGTGGTACCACTGACTTTGCCTGGTCTATGGGACCTGGTTATGTCAAGAAAGAGACATAGCATGATTTTTTCTGGCGGATACGGTGAACGATCGGCCGTAATATTTGGATACAAATTGCGGGCAAACATTTTAGCCGCTGTTTGGTTTATTGATTCTATCTCAAAACAAACTGGTTTCCAATGCCAACGAATGTATTAAATGCCATTACAACCAAACATTGTATCGCCTTGCGACCTCTTTTAATGATGGAAACTAAGAATTAAATACAATTCTAATTTGCGTTGGATGCGTCAGAACCCAATAACGAACTTTCCGCCGAATGGCGAGAAAAAAGCAACTCAATTTGCGCAGTGCAGAGAGGCCAAATATAGCTTATCGATCTAGAGTACCTTGCTTCATTGGATTACATTTGGAGCCGTCGCTAGAGGCACATTACTCGCGACGAGTTGGCTAAATCGATGACTTCACCACTCGAAAAAATGTTGACTTGATGTCTTACGCGATAGAAGCAAGGTGAAAATGCCAGATTTGATTTATTGCGGTGGTTCGGCAAGTCTCTGTTATCTGACGCGATCACAAACTATTGAGATATTTCCTGTATGGTATTTGACCTGAGTGCGGCAGTTTAACGGTTTGTTGAAGTATTTTTAATTAAAATTTAACCCGAAAAAGCTTTAATAAAGTACCAGATAACATTTTGATCCAGTCTGCTTAAAAAACATCACTTATAAAAAACAGTGACTAGTCACTGCTTTTTTCTTGAGTGAAAAAGTTTATCCCCAGTCTTATTTTTCTCGTTTGTTAGCTTAATTCGCTTTAAACCGTTACCTTCCACTTTCTGATAATGCTTATTACGGCCTTATCTCTGAAACGGTGCCAGTTTTACTGGTGAACGGAAATAGGTGTGTAAAACCCTTTACTGCCCGCCGGTAAATTAATGGTGTGTTTTATTACTTACTCTCACTGTCCTTTTTGATGGGAAGATGAGCTTAGAAAATGGGCAGTGTTTTGCCTAACGCTTATGAGTCGGAGCGCCTTCATTGATTAGGATTTTTGCTTATACATCGTGCTAGTCGAGAGCTCTTTATTGAATTATACGGTAATGACGCTTTTTGGAGGAATGTGCATATTGCCAGGTTGTTGAGCGCCAAAATTTTGATTACCTACGCGTTAGCTGCTTGTTATTTTCTGCAAAAGGTCTCCATGATTAAAGAGTCTGTGTCTTAATCGGAGCACGCATAACACTTATTCTCTTTATTCTTTCAGTTGATGCCCCAGCGGTAAGGGTATCTAAGTTCACTTTTATCTTGTCTGTATTATTTTTATGTTTGGTCTGCAGCGCGTCATGTTTGTATCGGATTATTGTGCAGGTCTATTTTTTGCCCCGATCGAACCTTCAAATATGGCATTGAAGTCACAACCTTATTATTTCCTCTGTTTGCTATGTCTGTCGTCGCGTGTATCATTTCGAACAACGGCTTACGTGATATTTTTATACAGGCATTAAAACTGTCTTAAGTTTTCAAGATGATCGTTGCTTGGGCGTGCGTTGTGCGTTTACGACAGTTTGGTGCTGAAAATATGATGCGTCAAAGTAGCGACGTTGCTTGCATATGAGTTTGTGTTGCTTGAGCTGTTGTTAGATCTTGCCTACTAGCAGGGAGCAAAAGTTGAAATCGCATTAAAATTTATATTTGAAGGCCCCGGCGGGGGGGGGGGGGGGGGGGCACTTGTCCACTAAGTCGAAATGAGTTGATCAGCACGAACTAAATAACAATGCCCACTTTTTTATAGGAAAATAGAGAAAGAGCTGGGCATTTTTTATATTACGTCATTGCCATCTTTCGCAATGGCATATTCAGCAAGACTTCTCCATGTTCCATCAGCCAGCAATCTAAGCGATGGACTGATTGTTGAGCATCATGATTTTCTGTGCAGGGTTTATAGCAAGAGGCAAGATTGATGTCGTTATGATTCTAGCTGTGTTGCGGTGGCGTTTGAAACAACGATTCAAGGTAATCACGTTTTATTGGCTAAGAATGCCTGTGTTGTTTCAGTAACGACGGGTGTCATTGAGTACGCTGGTAAACCGTTTTCTCAATGACATAGCTAAGGTATTTTAGAATGCCAGTTATGAAGAGAACGTATCGAAATATCATTCAATTGATCGTTCAATGATAAAGCGGACTGAAAATCGAGCACGCAAGCCGTGTTTATTCAAGGTCGTAATCTGTGCCTTTTATGTAGTCCCCCCCGAATACGAAAAACCGGAATTTTCTCTGTGTCTAGACCAACGGCAAATGAACAAACCTGAACAGTAGATCCATGTGAAGTGTATCAGGACAAATTCGATGAATCTATCAAATATAGTAACCGTTCAGCCAGTTAGGATGACCCGCGTCATTCATAGTCCAGCCAAGCATCGGAATGCGATTCAAGAATGCAGGTTCATCGCGAACTTATATTGTTTTAGCTACGTTACATGCGCGCCCATCAAGCCCCCAAACAGTAACTTACCAAGACATTAAACTGAGCCAAGAATGTCAGAAAATTCAACATTAATTATTTTCCTCTTTATATTCGTCATTTCTTCAAAATTTTACGAACGGCTAGACAGTAATGAAGTAACTAATTAAGTGAAGAACACGAACGTCATCACAAGTTGGTTTATTGTTTATATGCATGATCAGCCCGGTCTGTTTTGATTTGGAAGAGGCGAATGCTGTTGGTTCGAGTAAGTCGCGCCTCGATATCGGGTAGCAGTCACAGGCTCGTTATAATGTTGGCGTGAGTGTTTAGTATCTACCTTATTTCAATTAAGCATAAATCTTTGCCTTAATCGCATGCGGCGTAATTCTCTTATCCATTGACGATGGACTTTTGTTTTTCTAGCAGGTCGATTTTCTTGCCAATTCCGCTAGCGCAATCGTTCGCTTGCCATTAGGAAAAGAACCAGCTGCTGACGTCTTGGATCCGCTTCGCTCAATTGTATGTGATTTTCGTTACCGTTGCCAATCGCGACAAAGGTGGTTGCAATCCATTAGTTTGGCGACGGTCTAAAGTGCTTCAGTATTTAAACCATTGGCGTACGCCGGTAAACAGAGTCTTTGCCGCATGCCGAAAGCCCGCTGAGATAAATGCCTTACTATAGTTGTCCTGTTTATTTATCAAATACTTATTCTCAACTTTTTTCGATTAGACGCTTTATTCATCAATGTTTAAAGGCCCGTCTGGCCGTTTTTCCAGACTTTTCATTGGACAGATTCTCATTTAAGGTATCCAATTCAAGTAGCTTTTTTGCGACAGCATTGACTCTGTCGTTTAAAACTCGCTTTTGCACAGGTTTAGGGCTGACAATATGGCTTTAGCACATCTAGCATTGTTGTCTAACTGACGATTGAAAAAGCGGGACTCTATAGGCTCGAGAATAATCACGAGATAAAATGTCCAACCCCGCGTTGGCCAGTTCATGGGCCGCAAATGTGCCCGAGTAGAGACACCACGACCAACATTTGCGCGCCCATTAGGACACTCATTCCCTTGCTGGAGGCTTTGCGCTCAGCCTGGTCTGATCTGCAATCACATTTTGAATGATCATTCTTCACGTGCTCTATGGCTCGTCGTGGCTGCGAGGGGGATATTTATTCTGACAGGTCGCTCAAATATTCTCTAAACGTCGATGTACGTTGACTAGCATCAACTGACGGTAATAAACGCTCCATTTCGCATCATAGCTACTGTATTACCTTGAGTAATTACGCGATATTTCCATTTTAGCGAATTACGTTGCCGGATGCCAAACAGACAATGTGTACAGGGGGTTGTTTCAACAGCTCTTGAAATATCTTTAAGTGTCTTAATGGTGACTTCACAGCAGCTAATGTAAAAAGTGATCGCCACGGGTTAAACCACCGCTCACGGGATTCTAATCGCAATGACCATGCGGCTTAGTCATTGTTAATCGTCGCTGCCTTGATTAAATCGCCCATGAACGCATCGATACCGAAGGGTGATTCCTGCGCTATCATTTGAGCATATGGACTTTTAACGCTTGATCGCAGGCCAAATTCCCTGGTCTCGTGTGAAATGTCTCATCCATTTTGGTCTGTCGTGCCCATTACGACACATACCACTGGATCAAAGTAACCATTGTGGCCAAATTCAATGGCGCCAGCAAAGAACACGTGCATGTCATATGTTGAGACGCCCTCGTTATCACTAACTGTGCTTTAAATGACTCATTGCAGAAATTTGTGATCTGTTTTTAAAATCATGATACTTCTCCAAATTATTAGTTTAGGACTGGTCTGGTCTTTGGATACTGAGTGTTGTGAGGTTTTTTCGTCGAGGAAAATTACTTAATCAGCGACGCATTACGCACTTGGCTATAATGAGAATACGACCACGGCGATATTTTTGCCAGTGACAGTTTTTTGCACAATTGTACGACACTTCTTGAATTTTTTTGATCCCTAAGCGCGGTTGTCATACCAATTAATAAAATTGATAATCTTGAATAAAGCACGAACGATGTTTACTCCACGCTTGTTCGCCCCCCGAAAGTTCTAGGCGTTAAGCACATAAACGCTCTGGGACTCTGGAATATTGAGCGTTGCAACAAAGTTGTGCTCTGTTCGGCTTCGTTCGTCGGCCACGCACGTTCTTCAGTGTTGCTTGACACATCAATGTGAAAACCTTGGATGACTCCTTAAAAATTGCTACGTAACCAATGTGTGGTCTTAGTCTAATAATTCATGGCTAGTTGCCGGGTAAATCAGCTGCGCCTGAGACTAACATAAATGCCCCTGAATGTATGTTACTATAAGTACGCTTAAGGATACTCTGTCACTTTCCATGTAATACGTTGCATTGACGCAGAAATCTGCAGATCGACTTGTTTAAAATGGCAGCATGTATGCCGCCCTGATTGTGCCGGGTGATATTTTACTGAGGTTATCACTTGAATCATATGTTTTGCTGTTTACTATATGTGGCACTGGTCACGCTAAATACCTTTGAAATGGATAACGGTGGTTAAGCAGCTATTGGTTAAGGAGGTCGCACCGTACCTAATAGCGGGTGTGTTAGCGTTGTGGTTGTCGAGCACTGGCGTTAAACCGGTTTCACAATCTTCCGTGAGCATACAATTAGCGCTTAGCCAAAACCGACACGGCAACAATGATTGACGATCACCACGGCAAGGTTCATTCGTTTACCAAGGTACGCAGTAATCATAGGGCGCGCTTGAACGACACGTCATTCCGCCGTGGGGTTCGTTCCATAAAGATACGACTCTGGGTGAGCACCAGATTCGGGCAATTGCAGGCGTTGCTGCATACCTCCAGAATAGGTAGACGGTTTATCATCATCGGCTGTATGTCCAGCTCCACATCTTCCAATTCCCACGCAAGCTTTATCGCGATCTGCCGTAATGGCGTTCGCAAACGGCCATAAACGCTCGCTTATTATCAGCCAGAACCCATTGGAAACCATCACGAGGTGTGATGTCCACGGCCCATTCGGTTCTCAATAAATAACGCGTTTCTGTTCTGAAAGTTATAAAGATAGCCAGTATTGTCACGATTAAGATGAAAGAATTCCCTGCGTTTGGGCCAAAGACGAGCAGATAAATGTCAATAAGGTTGATTTTCTGAACACGATCCCGACAATGCCATACTTTCGGGTATAAGATCAAACTGATGTCTGCAACCTTGCCCGGTGGTATACGACGTCGTTTGTCACTTTTAGAAGTGTTCATTCAATCATTGCTCATTGTGTTGATTTAGTCTATTATGTTTTCAGCATGAGCAGTGTCTATTCATGATTTTCTCTCCCAGTTGTGGCTGCGCTCTGTTCTTATCGAACTGCTGTCGCAGTCTGTGGTCCTAGCATTAATAGCTCGGAGAGCCTTGATCATCAATAATACAATTGTCTAGAAGCTGCTCTGGAGGCACACTGCGCCAGCTTCTTCCCAGTTGAATTCAAAGGATGATCTTCAAAGTCCAAACTTTCGACTTTGTTGTAAGGTGGAACGCGTAGATACGTTTTTATCGTCCCGCCGTCAAACAGTTTGCCGGTCATTTGATGCATTTTTGGATTATCAATTTTGGCATAGCGGACATCCTAATGTATCTGTCTTACTCGCCACAGTAGGTATTGTGGCGTATGACCGAAAGGGCGATGTCTATCATAGAGTTTTACGCCTGCATACACCGTAGCTTCTAACGCGTGAATTTTGCGGTTTCACTTCGCTCGTTCGATAAGCGCAGCGTTTCGAATCGGTACTTGTAAATCAAAATTATCGCGCTTAATGGTGGTTTCAGGATACTGTGACGGTTTGAATCAATGGCGTCTACCGTTTTCGGTGTTTTACACATAATTCCTTAAAGGGCTCGATACTTGACGGCATTGTAGTGCATCTTCGCCCTACTTCGATTATTTTAGATTCCTTTCACATTCCGCGCCGGTAGCTGGAATTGCCGCCGGTCCCCATAAGGATGGGCATTTCACGAACGCCCACCAAAGGGACTTAACGGGAATCGACCACGATTTTAAGTAACGCCGGCGATCATGCGATTGGTTTGCTCGGTAGTTACGATTGTATCGTTTTATGGGTCAAGGGTGACGTCAATTATGCAGGATTGACGTGTTTGTGAAAAATACGCTCATGCTTGTTCCTTTTTTTCCGGTATTGGCGTTTTTTATCGCCTGTTCTTTCGTAAAGCGACCGCTAACAGTTCCAATCAGATGGAAATCACGTAGTGGGGGAGTTTTTAAATGGAAACAAACCCGACGCTGTACTTGTCATCCAATGTATTAACGATAATTTTTCTTGTGAGCAAGGGACGCGGTTTCCGTCTACGTTCGCCTGTAGGCGCTCTTATGCCATGATAGGCTTTCGGTTCATTTGGCCAACCAGTCCATTAAGCCTCGATGAATTTATATCTCGTTCTAGCTTGCTTAAGCCGTGATAATTCGCATTCGGTCAACTTGATGCTGCCATATCCGACGCTAAACCGGGTCATCTGGCGGTGATAATACGATCTACTTCGCTGTTCGAATCTCTCCTGCCAAACGGTGTTACGCCGTACCACGCTGGTGAATAGCCAGTGCGAGTAAAGAAAGCTCTGCAACCACAGAGGATTGCAGCGGCACTGCGATACGGGTAGACGGCGATCTAGTTATATCGCAGGGTATGTTAGTCCTTCTTACTCGATCGCTTCCCTCGAGCATTTGGCAAACACGATCATGCTTCATGTTCTCTTCTATTTTATGACGTATATTTTCTAAACTCTTGGCGGGTTACTCACGCTAAATAATAGGCTAATCAAGCAGTCATGGGTGTAAATCGAAGGATCCTAAAAGTTGGCGCAGTAATCTTAAAAGTTCGCGAGATTCGGCCTTCTATGTGCATTGTTGTATCAATCGCTCACTGCCCAATAAAACGACTTAGCGTAGTCCGATAAGCAGCGTTAATAAAGTGGCTTCGACTAATCCCCAGCAAGTTTTTGATGGCCAATTGCCCAGGTGGGTCAAATGGAACCTTCACCCAGTCAATTACCCGAGCGAAGCAGAGGGAGATGTTCACTGATTTGGCGACGTGAATTTCAGAATTTGTAGAATCACGCGAGTTTTTTACGACATTGTGTGCGTTGTATGCCCCCGGTTTATCCGGCCTTTACGGGGCCCGTTACATTTTAAAAAGCACCTCACTTGAGTTGGTCGGGGTAGGACAAACGAAGTTGTTTTTTTGTCGATAAAAAAAATTCTAAACGATGGGGAAAAGGACCGCATTTTGGTTCTCTTTGGATTCAACAAGTAGTTTTTTCAAACAGTGGCCGGTGGAAGGTCCAAACTGATGGGAAAACCAGTTGCGCGTCCTTCCGATTGGTTTGCGGGCGGTGAGGACTGAGCAAATTAACCCGGCCCTTCTTGAAATTATATACGCTATTTTGCAATTTGGAAAAAATCTCCTTTTATTTTTTTTTTGATTTTGTTTTTTTTTTTTCAAT
>Ga0163217_1042821_pt1 | contig 16671 bp, 9 predicted proteins | sample SynspAceP_FD_185933 | JGI IMG/M metagenome (GOLD analysis project Ga0163217, IMG submission 185933) | Saline lake microbial communities from Ace Lake in Antarctica - Synechococcus sp. Ace-P (PacBio error correction) | ecosystem: Environmental > Aquatic > Non-marine Saline and Alkaline > Saline ... | reverse complement strand
AGTTGACTGAACTCAACCAATATCGCTGGATAACGATTTCTGGCAAAACTATCATGAAATGAAAACCGAAGTGAATAGTGCATTAGAAAATAGCGCGTAATGAAAAAAGAACTATGGCGGTTCGCTTGAAGCCAAAGTCATTGTTTATGTTGAAGCAGAAAAAAGCCGAGTTGCTTGCGAAATTAAAAGACGAGGTTGCGTTTTGTTGCAAATTACCTCTGAGCGAAGTGAAGAGCTAAGTGAAAAAACTAACACAGCAATCGCATGATTGAATGCATTCAGATGTATTTATTGATGTTTAGTCGCCGACGTGCGAAAAATCGCTGCACGTGTTGGCACCATAAACCCGAAGTGGCAAACGATTCCTAAACACCCTGAACTGTGTAACAGATGTAACGATAATGTGGCATTGGTGAGGGGAATGTGCGCGAATATGCTTAATCTTTTTAAGACGACGGAATGCGATTTATTTGGATTCGCTTATTATTTGTGGTGTTGATCAGTGGACCAAGCAGGCGCGATTGTAAACTCAATGCAATTGTATGAATCTATTCAATCGTCCCGGTTTTTTAATTTTACTTATGCTGCATTAACTACGGTGCGCATTTCAGTATCCTTTATGACGCTGGCGGCTGGCAACCGGTATTTCCTTAGCTGCAATTGCGTTCAGGTGTCAGGCTGGCTTAATTTATTGTGGATGGTTGAAAAGTACAAGCGACAACAATATTACTGCCGGTCGCTTTTTTCATTCATTTTGGGCGGGCGCGTTTAGGTAACGTTTACGATCGTATATTGCATGGTTATGTAATTGATTTTTCTGATTTATATATGGCGTCTTCAACACTGGCCTGCATTTAACATTGCAATTTCTGCAATTATTTATAGGCGCGCGTTTTACTTATCATTGATATGTATATAACAAAGAGCAAATGAAGTTGACAAATATTAACCCTAGCCATTGGAGATAACTGCGAAGTTATTTTACATTTCGACTAAAACTTTCAGAGGTTCAGCTGCTGACAGCACTAGTTAATAACAAGCCTGCAAAAAAATGGTGATGGGCGATGGCAGTCTTTACCAAAAATTTTGAAGACTGTTTACGCGGCCTTATTGCAGGTGACAAAAGTCCTTTTTTGTTTGAATGCTAAGATGCGTTTGGGAATGCCTAATCCTGATAACATATATTTATGTGACCGCGCCAAAATTTATGCGGATACACCTGTGGAAGAAGGGATGATAATGCTTTTTGCACAGCCCGGACGGGTTCTGAACTTCCTGGTGTTATTCCGAAGTATTCGCTGGGCAATCAAGGTTACGTTATTTCAATCACCCCCTCGCAGGACAAAACGTCACCTTTGATGTAGGATTATAGAAGTAAGAGACACAGGAGCGAAGATTAAAGTGCGGAAGATCATTTAGCCCAATCCAAGAGGTTTCTGCGCAGGAGTCGATTCGCGCTATTACGATAGCTAGAACGTGGCCGCTAGAAATGTTTGGGCCTTCCTATTTACGTGCGTCACGAAAAAAAAAATGTTGTCACCAATAAAATTTGTGTCGATTGGCTTAAAATCGAGGTGCTGTTTTTGTCGATAACTAAAGAAGCTTCCAGACGACACTTATTGTTATTATTTTCGCACATGGAGTGTCACAAGCTGTTCGTGCAGAAGCTTGAACAACGCGGCCAAGGGTTTGAGACAACATGCCCATTGGTAACAAAAGTGCATATGGAAGAGTTGCGTGCCAGCAAAAAAGGCACTATGAGTGTGTTTTGATTGGACACCAAGGACACCCTGAAGTTGAAGGAACAATGGGGCAATATAATAATCCTGATGGTGGGATATATCTAGTTGAATCAATTGACGATGTAGCAAACCCTTTGTGGTTAATAATCCAGATGCACTTTTACTATTGTAGCCAAACGACCTGTCGGTAGACGACACTGCCGACGTCATCGCATGCATTGCCGTAAAAAGTTTCCCAAAAAATTGATGGTCCACGTAAAAGATGACATCTGCTACGCAAACCAAAATAGACAAAGATGCCGGTAGAGAACTTGCTAGTGATTGCGATATCTCTATTTGTAGTGGGCGCACAAAAATAGTTCCAACTCAAATAGATTGAGAGAATTTAGCTTTCTTTGAAAAAATTGGTGGTGCGAAAGCCTATCTGATTGCTGATGCACAGTGTAATTCAGAAAAAAATGGTTCAGTTAACGTTAAAACACATTGGCGTAAACTGCTGTGCTTTTCAGCACCAGAAATATTAGTTAAAGGAGTCGTTGATAAACTTACTTACGTTGGGGGCTGTTAATTCATCTTGAGCGCTCCTGGACGCGAAGAAACAATTGAATTTGCTGTGCCAAAAGAGCGCTACGTATAAGCAAATATAAGTAAAAATAAAAATTAACAAACTAGCGTGAAGCACCCTACCCATAAGGCTTTTTCGCTAACTCTTCGCTACAAACCTACTTTAGTTCAGTTCGATAGCCTTATTTAATACGTTAGACTTATTCACGATAACCAACTTCATGCACTCATGTAAGCTTGCATGACATGGAACAGCTGTTTTGAAAACTATGAAGCCGATAAAATTACTAGTCGGATCAGTAAGAAAATCAAACCTTGTCTCAGAAGGGCTTGGTATGTCGAAAGTATTAGTAAACTCTTTTTTATTCTTATCGATAGGATGCTTGCGTTGCCATCGCTGCAATTGTCGGTTTCGTTTCCAACGCTGGACGCCTTGAAATCGCACTCAAGCTGTTTTCGAGCTCAGCAATTTAGCGAACGTTTTAACTGCAAATGCGATGCCATCTGATGTTTTGCGGACGGCTTTGTTGTTGACAATGCTTATTTTGATGAAGACATATATAAACTTCAACAACCTGGACTTTGCTCAACCAACAGATGCAAGTCCCTATGATTGCTATTGTAAAGCGCACCATCGGCTGTGCTAATTGCCAAGCTGGCGATTGTGATGCAGCTCAATTGCTGGAGTTCGTATGGCTATCAAAGTGGTCGTGTGCAGCGTGCGCAGTAATCCTAATGCTCACAATAAAGTCTGACATGCGCCAGATAAGAACTTAGGTGATACTGATTTATGCACCGCAGGTTCTATTCATGCAAGTCATCGTTCAGTTGGCCTGTTGCGCAGCTTGGCAGAGCAGCGAGAGAGTGTTAAATACGGCTTGTAATAAGACTGCAGCAGATCCAATGACTGCGTTTGTAATTGAGGTTGCCTTATGAATTTATTTTATCAACGAAAGCCACTATAAAAAGAATCAAAAAGCATTCACTTTAGTCGAAATAATGGATTTCGATGGGCATTAGGTCTCGTTATTTCAGGTGCGGTTATTCAATAATGTCAGCAATCGGTAACCGGAAAATTTTAAACAGAGCAAGCATGGCATCTACGCAAGAAAGGTGGACGGTTTATTATTAATCGTTTTGCGCTGGCGAGATTGTTAATGGGTGGGGTTTATACAACCAAATGAATCCAAAATTAAATATGATGTGGATTGTTGTCAACGAAAAAACAATTTGCTGCGCAATTCACCCCGTAATATTACTAAACGAATTTGCAGTTGAAGAACAAGTTTAGGCACTACTCAAGGCAAGTAGTGGCGGATCGGAACGATAACATTAGTCGTTAGCTTTGCCCAAAAGCAACATGAATTGCAGGGGCCTACGCCCTCGGTTATGCTAACGATGAAGAATTGTTACGTGGTTACGAAGTATTTCGTAGAGACAATAAATTAAAGTGTAGAGGCTTTGATGGCCCCGCCTATTTACGCGGGGCAGAAGCGGCTGAAGGGGCACAACAGTCATAACTCAATACTATCTTAGACGATTGTCGCCAATTTTCAAGGACCTATGGCCGTTACCGACTTCAGCTATCTACTTAGCGGTCAGCAATTCCCACTCGCCTTTATTTACTGCTGTATGCATTTCAAAATGCAATTGATAACGGTAAAGCAAATTGTGGCATTGCGAATATGCCTGGCTCGTGGCGCGCAGATAGTACATTACGGTTGAGCAGAAGCCGTCGTTTAGGGTTACTCAATGAAGCAAAGTTATACCCAAGCGATTAATGCCTGATATAGAGTCGTTCGAAACAACAATAACATTAAAGAAATTATTGAAAATTTCGGAAGGAGAATGCCCCATGAAGAAATCAGCAAGGTGTTGTTATGGTGTTCGCACTGTTTGGTGCTGATGTTCATTAAACTATTCTAGGTGTTGCCTTCAGTTTCTAGCTTGGCATTCTTACAACTAAAATGGCTGCCTCACTAGAACGCCTAATCATTCGCCTTTGATGCGGCTGGAGGCTTGCACTTCGCCGGGCTTGTAGTTTATGAGTCAGAAGATGAATCATTATTATCCCAATTCCCCTTAAATTCAGCATCACTGTCGGAGGCAGGCAATTAAATGCATTGGGATTTAGCAAACGATGAATTAAGTTTTTTGATAATGATCGCACTGACCGCTTTATTACAATTGATGGGTTAACGGCGCGGAAAGATGCATACAAACTCAGGGTGATTTCAGAAAACTAATCCTGCAAACAACCAGCTGGTCTAAAAAGGTTTTCGTTCGAGAGGAGGGCATGTAGAGCGAATCAAGTAACGTTATTGGAGGCAGTAATATTAGCTGTCACATTTTAACATGGTTAGAGGTGTGGAAAAACTGCGGGGAAGCAATTACGCCGTCGCAAATAACACTTGAGTCAGCTGTCTTTTGCACCAGCATCGAATTGCAGCGTATTAGGTATGTCAATCAAGAGGAATTACAATTCGGTCATGTGTGCCTTCCTATTCACTGTCCTGATCAGCCGGTATGAGGCGCCATGGGAGACGACCTCGAGATATATTTAGGCACAGGAGGAACGTCGAATATTTATAATCCTAATGTATCGTTTATTATGTATAGCTCTGGCTCCATGGGATCCAAGTGCGTTACGATGAGACTAGAATGCCCTGGCAAAATCAGAAAAACCCGCTATTTAGGTTCAGCAACAATATCAACGCCAGTCTGCATCCGTTTCAGATTTTGGAGGACCCGTTTTTATTTCCCGTTTGCGCGCAAATAGACTCTCCCGGTTAACTCCTGAGATTATTATTCAATTATCTCAGGCTCGATGATGGATATGAAATTAACGATGACGTTACTAAATCCTCAATGAGATTGAATTAACTAGTGGAAAACAGACACTGTACTAGGGCTTACGTTTTCAGGGCAGCGAATTCAAGAGGAGCGTAATTTACTAGTGCTAAAGCTGCGTTTTACATTCTAGTACGCTAATACGTCAGACGCCACTTTATCATTTAGGCGAGAACAGTTGGCAACTCAACTACCTTCAAAGATGAAAGATAATGATATTTCGAATCGTTCAATGACTAGTGCGGAAGTGATTTGGAACACTGATAATAGCCTTTCCCTATTCCTCTGAAAATATTTTTATCAAACCAGGAATTAGCGCTTGTGTTACAAGAAGTTATTAAACCGAGCGGTGATTTGGTGCGGTGGTAATAGCCTTAACCTGATTATAGAAGGCACCAGTGTGTCTGACTTCAAGTGGTCGCAAAAGCCTCATCATTGGAATCTGGTTGATGGTGTAACCCCTCAATTAATTGTCACCATGCTGAAACTACGCAACAGGTTGTATGGCGTGAACGTTTGATATATCAAATTAAACAGCAAGCGGAGAATGCAGAAAGAAAAAGTCAAATGGTTATCAAAGTACAGGGCAAGAGCTAACTTTAATGACAATTCGAATGAATTTACATTGGCTTTGCCCGCTTTGCTATGTGAAACATTCCAAAAATGCCCACTATTTTAGATGCCTATCTTGAATTTACCGCTTATCAAAACGGGACTTCCAGCCAAGCATCCATGATCATTCAGGGGTAAAACGAAGACCATCCGAATGACTTTAATCCCTATATCGATTATATGCAGCGTAACAAAAGTAAAAACGTCAGCGGTTTAACTGGAGCAATATTGAATCGTGGTATCGACATCGTGGACTACAAAAGTCGTCTTATTCTAACATTGTTCAGACCACGTAAATCGCTCTTGGTTGGGACAACTTGGATAATAAGATGATGTTCATTTATGCGAATTTCACTAATTCTAGTCGACGGTGGCTTACACTCATGCGCGGCAAAGCATCCGGCGCAGCCAGGGATTTTTTAGTTGCGGTTTTTGGAAAAAATTTTTTTGATTTGGGGAAGGGTAACGCCACGCCAGCGTTCTTCAGCAAAACTGTTCGCCAACATCTCATTGAGTAAAGTTGATGAACTGACGGCAAATGGTATGACACCGATGTTGATACGTTGTTCCGAAGCAACACAGGTATTTCGCTGGCCGTAGCCCAGTTTACATGGCAGAAAACGCGGTTGAGGCCTCGGGTAATAACAGTTCAGACGTAGCACAAGAGTAAGTCCCGTGCTCATATATTGGGGAGATGACGCGATCCGCCCCTCTGGCTGCTTGATGAAGACCAATTTAAGTGAGTTCGCGATTGCCGTTCAGGAGTTTATACCTGCAGGCGGCTAATTACATTGTCTCCCGTAACAGACCTGCAGTGTCAGGTAAACAATCATATTGTTGCTTGCTTATCGGATGGCCAAGGCCCAATAACAACCATAGTGATGGTGAATAGAAACATTGCTCGGTAGCAGTGTTCAGGCAGTGGTGGTGAGAAGTTGTGGAGTCGGACTTAGTTAAAAAAATATAAGCGATGCAGGCTGACTCTTCAGCAATTGATGCTAGGTAATACTACACACCAATTGGTTTCTGCAGGCTAAATAGCACTGCAAATAACTCCTAAATCAACTTGCTTTGCAAGGAGGAGGAGGCTTTTTACAGGCGGACAATAGTGATGACTTTAGTACAAGCATTTCAAAGTATTCTGCGCAGCGTGAAAGATGTTAATGCGACCTTCGTGTCTCCTGGTGTTGCCGAAACCAATTAAACCGGTTTAACGCACAGAGATGAATTGATTTGAGCCTTGTTCAAACCTTCTGAAGGTACCAAAGCTGGCCAGGTAATCTGAAAAAATTACCGAATTAGTGGTGACCAAGTTCTTGATAAAAATGGTACTTAAGCGCGTAGGAACAGTGGCATCAGGCTTTTTCTTCTGAAAGCTCACATTCTTATTTGGTCAACTGGTGGAAGATGGTAATGATGTGAGAGCTGGTGGCGCTGCTAGCCGCCTAGATTTAGTCAGGAAATGTATATTTTTTTGATTAGTGTAGGCTCTGCATTTATTTCCCTATAAAAATCAAGTTTCTGAAAGTAATAGCGAGATTACTGATGCCTGACTTAGCCTTAAATTCCGCTTACCGATCCAGCTTGGCACCAGAGAGTTAGTTTCTCAAATGGGACACGACGGCTTGTCGATGTTAGAGATGACGATGCGGGGATGACGGTTCTATAACAGATTGTGCGTTTGCAGATGCGGTGATCGATACATTCGCAACCTGTTATTGTCAATTATAGTGCAACTGCATAGTGCTGTTTTGTTGCAACTAACCATGGTTTCCTACATTCGATTGACGCTGAAACAGCGTGAAGAAAACTTTGCATAATGCCCAGAGAATTAATGCAAAACCTGATGATTTGTATCGCAACGCGTAGTTCATTTAACCATATATTATGGACTAGATGGCGACATGCGTTTACCGTGCAGAAAACGAGGGCGGTAAAAAAATATATTATATTGGTATGCGCGAAGGCGGTAATAATTATTATTGTTGTGATGTACCGAAAAATGAACCCCAAGATCGTATTACTGGAGCGTGGACAAGGAGATTATGCGAAAATGGGTCATGTCATGGTCAAAGACCGACTATTACTAAAATTAATATTGGTGGCGTAGTCAAAGACGTCATGATCATCGGCGCTGGTTTATGATGAAGACCAGGATGCAAAAGTAAATCGTTAGTGCAGATGTCGTGGGTATTAATGCCAACATTATAATTATTGATGACAAATACAGCGATTTTACTTGTGGTCTGCTAGTAATTGAAACGCTATCTAACGCTAAGCGATATGCAATATAGTATTCCTGCAAGGATATCGGTAATGAAATCGTGACAACGTATGGATTTAGCTGACATATGATGTGGCTGATATGGCGGACAGATATTTCGTTTAGATATCTATAATGGCGAGTCAGCGAGTAACCTTGGTTAGTGGCGGATGTTAAGCGCAATGAAGTGGAACCCTACCGGAACAAAATCGCCGTTTTCTATTACGCACCCGATTATTGCTGAAATTTCCACCACAGACCGAGCATTATTTGCCAATTGCTATAGCCTCTGGTTTTAGAGCTGGACCTTTGAACACGCACCGTGAAGATATTTTCTTTTATGGGTAAAGACAAAGGTTGATTGTGCGTGATGAGTCGCGTAAATTCCTACTGCCGGATACGGCCTCGTTAGTCTTTCAAAACCCTATATGATGCTACGGATCATTTTATTAACAGTTGATAATGTTTTGACGAAAAAAGCGCTACAAAGCAGTCTGTTCGCATCAAAATATGGTTGCGATGATTAGGTTAACGCAAAATGGTGAAAAAGTGTTTTGGCGTCGCACCCTGATCCTTGATTATAAAATATTTTCTTTACCACTTACCTTTCCTGCTAGTCTAGTGCAAGTTCTGTGCTCCGCACACAGGAAACCAGCAGAGCGTATTTAGTTAACCTTATTGATGGTAATGCGTTGAAGACTTAAATGATTAATGATCAAAAAGATGCGACGGACAGGTTTTGCGTTACCAAGCAAACGGGAATTTTCCCCCCCCCGGGCCCCCCCCCCGGGGGGATTAAAACTAGATACTGATAGAGAATATTCGTCTAAAACCGTGTTTGTTTTAGGCTGCTGAATGCCGTGTCTGCAGTCATAGAAATAGATGAAAATGCGTTCAAATTGTTTCTGCGGGCCTCTGACTTGAAATGTTTAGGCTAGAAACATATACGGTAAATTTGAGCGATGTTCAGAAAAATACTTGGAAAACTTGAAGTGTGGAGCGCTGATAAATGAAATACCTTACAACTCAGCGTGGATTTCACCGTTGACTTGAACTGATTGCATTGTAGTTAGCCATCATAGGGATAATTAGTGCAATTGCGTTTCCAAGTTATCAAAATTGATTAAGTGGTGCGGCGAGAATACAGGGGCCAAGCTGATCTTATGGCTTCGCTGCCAGCAATGTGAGAGAATCATGCCTCTTAGTTTTTCGTACAAAAGGTGCAGTTGTAAGTGGCGCCGAATACAGGGAACCTAATTATATTTTCCTCACATTCACCCTAGTTCTGAACCGGCATCAAATAGAAGTTACGATTTGACCATAGATGACGTGTACTCGAACGGTCCACTTTTCGTTGAAGGCAACGCCAATCTCAGGAGGCTCGTTATCAAGCGATGGTTTGCACTTTTCATTTATAGTGATTGGACGCAAGGCTTGGGATTTTAGACAATAATGGCAGTTATTGCTACAATCGCGGGAATTTTGTTGGACCTGCTAGTAATTTTTAATCCTCTATTACAAACTACATTATACAGCCTGTGGTATCTGAATATACATGGCTCAAAAGTAGTCCCTTTCTTTGCGGTTATAAAGAATCACACGGCCGCTTTGCATGAAATCACTTGGCATGTTACCCAAGTAGCTTAATGCTGCACCGAGGCTTTTAGGTTGGGTTTTAAGATGACTTCATCTCCCCGTTGAAGATGTCGACTTACCGACACATCAAATCGATACTCTTTTGGAATTCCAACCGCTTGGCTGTTACCGGACTGAATAAATTTTGGCTTTCATAGTTAACTCCCAGAGTAATTGTTTAAATCCATTGGTGCATATTACATCTAAGCGTGGTAAGTAATATATTAATTTCAGCCAAAACATTGCTCAACGAATTATTTCCCAGTAAAGAAAAAAACATTAATTTTAAGCGCGGAGAATGGAAATAGCTATTTAGATAAACTGAATTTGCAAACTTATCATTTAATAAACCGTAACTGTACTCATCAGAATTTTATTGTTTACGAAACGACATTGCGATGCTACTTTATAGTGATAGAAGCCCAATTATACTCAAAGAAAATTAAACCTATCCTTTTTGATAAATCGCTTCTAGGGAGAGTTTATTCAATGTTGCTAAATAGCAATACAATTGATTATTTTCGTTTAATTGCAGGTTAGTTCCACTCCATCCATATCTTCGTGTGTACCCATTGTTGCTCTGAATCAGTACTCACTTTTACTCGCCTTGTAAGGACACTGAAAGTTGCTCGTGCCCAAAAGTCTCGCTTTGTTGATTGAATATGTGAATACTGAAACGATTGACTGGCCAGCACCTGAACCTTTGAAATGAATTATTTTCGTGCTTGGACCTGTGATTGTTGTCGAATTGGACGACTTTAGATGGTTAGTTACTAAAAGTTCTTCACCTGAGCTTCTATTGCCCATCCCATCAGTATCAATAAACACAATTTTCGGATTGTTTCCAATTCGTTCCACATCCTCAAAGTCGAAGAAGGACATTTTACAACACGTTGGTTTGCTCATCGATAGCTAGATGGCGAGCATATGAATTATTCCGCTGAGCGTTTCATTAATTCACCGGTAATCCTGTTTTTTAAGTTAGGACAATTTTGCATACTGGGCGCGACAATCGTTAATACAATCGCTAATATCGCTATCGTGATCATCATTCAAGAAGCGTAACGCCTTTTGAGTTTGGTTTTTACTAGCTCGCGCTCGGTAATCTTGATTATCTTAACACTGGACCCCCGATAAAAATTAAACACAACTATACGCTATTTCTATTTTAGGTTGCGTATACACTAACCAACGCTCGTTAGCGTAGTTAATACCTTTGTATTAATGTTATAATAACTTAACGTGGATGATGAGCGCCATTATGCAGCGTAACTCGCTTCATTTTATTATCTCGAGTTTACATTTTATAATGAATATAGCTTGGTTAGAAAAAAAAAGAGGAAGAGCCATGTTGAAGTCTGAAGTTAATCGAAGAATGCGTGTATTACCATGAAAATAGATGTTGACATGAGATTACAGCGCAGGAACTCAATTCATTAAAGATAAGCTAATCGAGTCAGGTTGCATAGTTTAGTGTTAGGAATTAGCGGTGGAATGACTTCATGTAACATTGGGTCCGTTTAGCACAATTAGCAGTTAATCAATTGAATTCAAGAATTCTTGCTGCATGAATATTCAGTTTATGCGGTAAGGTTGCCGTTATGGTGCTCTAAGCGGATGAAGATGATGCCCAAGCGTCTATTTTGATTTCATTCAACCTAGTTTACAAGTCACATCGAATATTAAAGCAGGCGCAGTATGTTATACATTGAAAGCGCAATAGCAGGATTATTAAGCTGCCGGCGTAATCGAGTTTCTCAGCTGAAAAGACGTGATTTTTGAAAAGGGTAATTACCAAGGCAAGAACAAGAATTGGCGAACTCAATTTGATAGCAGCCGGATTGATGAATGGATTGGTATTATGGTACGCGATCATCTGCAGAAAATTATTACGCGGTTTCTTACACAAAAGTTTGGTTGATGGTGCATGCTGATTAGCGCCCTTGTTCGGTTGAATTAAGCGCCAAGTTCGCAGCGTAGCAAAACAAATCCTTGGGGTACCAGGGACAATATTTAAAATACAAAACCACCCACAGCAGATTCTAGAGACGTTAACACACAAAAAATCGGATGAATTCATCATTGGGCTTAAAACATTATGACCAAAATCGCATGACTTTTTTAGAAGGTAAAGCACGATAAGTTGCCGACGATAAAACTATTAAGCTATATACTTTAAAAAACGCGACATAAACGAACTTTCCTATCCCTACCTGTTTATGACCATGAATAAGGAAAACTCAAATTCTAATGAAAAAAATTGAAGCCTATCATAAAGCCGGTTTTAAGCTGGATGACGTTCGAGAAGGGACTATCTTCAATCGCGTGTTAGTGCATCACAATGACTGAGGTTCGAGGTTTGGAAGGCAGAAGGTCATAAAGAACTGTATCGATGGTGCAGAAGTATAATGTCGACTTTCTACCTAAAGATAAAAATAGAGCTGGTGCGTCCCAGATGACTTGGTAGAATAGAGCTGTTGGAAACTATTTAGTGCATTGCAAAACAGCGCAAAATAGGCGATGGAAAAATATTTGTTTTTGACGCTTGAACAAGTTGCGGATCCGCACGGCGAACTGACGAAGGACTGCTTATATAGCGCCTTCTCGAAAACATGTATTGTAAGGGCAGGTTGGAATACTGCCTACAGTATTAAATGTCATTTTGGATGCGTTCATCTCAATAGATTTACACATAACTTAGTGGACAATGCTTAGTGTGAATGCCGCAAACCACCTTTCACCGTGCACATGGCCATGTTTTATTTCATCTGCAGTTGCTTCGGCGTACGTCAAACAACTTTCAACCTTCAGAAGGCTATATTGACATTACCCGGCTAATGTTCTGATTACCATCGACCGTCACGGTTGTGTCTGTTTTTATCAATAATCATGACTGATTGTTCGCCATCATCCGTCGTTGCTCTAAAGTCATACCTACATCAACGTCCATATCATCAAACATATCAGATGAAACTTCTGAATTAAATCGTTCAATGGCGGTCACCCGTAAGCTTTGTCGGGGTCAACAGCCACTGCGAAACTTGTCACCTTTTTACTTTCCCAACCAATGCTTCTTCAATGCTTCCAATCATAAAAGACTACCTTGCAGAAATGACATAGTGCCGCTTCATAAGAGACGTTCAATGACATCTCCCTCTGTGGACTTACAGTGTAATGAAGTGTTACGACATTATCTTCTGTATTTGCATCTTCTGTATTCCTATTATTAATCTTAATTTATAAGGTTAGAGCGCTTAACTTCAAACGTATGCTCTCGGTAACGCTTTCAATCTTAAACACATCACCTGTTTGCGTGTCATTGCAAGAATCAGCAAACACGGACGTTTGTCGTTTAAGCACTGCACTTGCAAAACGTCCCGCCGCTACCGCCAGTTTTACCGCGCTTGTTTTTCCAACGCCATCCCCTGGGTTACTGTCTCAGATATATCAACTCCTTGATGAATCAGTATATAAGAAGCTCTTTTGTTGCGGCCTAAGGGATTTTGTCGCGCCCCACGGTTCTGTGACCCAATGTAGCACCCCTTATCAAAATCGATACCTGCGACAGGCTTGTAAATTAAGCATTTGGGGAACAAATTGGTTATAGTTTGAGCTTCCACATAGGGATATACCGTCCAAATATATCCATAGCCTCCAGTGACTTTCATCCTCATAATTATCAGCTTAATTAGTTTATTAAGCAAGGTAGAACCGGCTTATGTTTAACCCGAACAATATCGTGGTGTGCTTCTGTTCAGACAAATTGCACTTACCAAATTTGGTTACTAGTAACGCCCTAAGGGTGGCTCACTAGCTCTTGCAAACAATGCTTTAACAAGGGTCAATGTTTGCTTCCTGCTGACGGCCGAAGAAGCTCATTCTTCGCCCGATTGCTGAATGTCTACTTAGAAAAAACCACATATTTTTGAATTCGGCTAGACTTTTTTCTAGCGCAGATCGCGCATTAATTAAATGAAAAACCTCCCCATCATTAGTTGTAAAAACGCAGTAAAATACCGACCAAGTTTTACCCATTAAAGTCACAATGCGCCACCGAATCTTGCCGCATTAGCATCCATTTTTTTTTACATCTAACAGTTCACCCTGGACCTTGCAAAATAGTTTTTAGCTTGTCGGTCCTGAAAATGTTGATACAGCCGAGGCTGTTTAATTTTACATAAAGGTCGTTTTGAGATGACATTTGTAGCCCAATGCTGTCGAGATTGCTTATTGTAAACAATAATATGCAAATTAATGCGCGCATATTACAAAGGATATTTGGGATGTGTACGCTTACTGTTGCCAAGATTGATGTTCGGCTTCAAAGGCGATATTAACTGGAATTTTTTTGGCCTACTATATCGACTTTTTTAATATCTTTGATCAGTTCTTGCATCCTTCACGGTTATGCTATTATTAAAATGAAATAAAGCATAAGGTTTACCAATGTTTTACAGCAAAAGAGTCGCTAGGTTGAGATGGGCATGCCGACGGGGAATTGTTAGAATTGGATGTAACTATTTCTTCCTTTTGTTGAGCAAGCTTGATGGAATTTGCCGGATGGCGAGAAAGTAGTTTTCTGAACCGATTGTTAACCTGCCGATGACCCGATTTGTTTGCCTTGGTTCATGGGGGCATAAAAAATGTGACGATCCAGATTTGGGCCTACATGCGTTTCACCCAAAGTGTTTGCAAAGAGTGAGTGTAGTTCGATATTCCAATATCGTGACATCGTTGTGACTCGATATGAGTGTGGTTTAATTGAATTTTTTAACGGCTACGTTGTACCACTCATTTTTATGCTGGTCGTTGCCATTCGGCTAAACTTTATATATTGCAGTTAGTTTTACCGCTGGTCTTAGGCATTTGGTTCGGGTTTCAAATTTTCTGTTAATACTATATTTGGCGACACATTTTTTTGATTCTGACTGGGTCAACAAGAACGGATGCTTTGTAAATATTCTGGGGGCAGATGTTCAGGTGACAATGGTCACGAAGCGGCCAAATGCATGAGCAATCTGCGCGGAGGCAAAAGTGCCCGTTGTTTACCAAATTCTTCCCGCGCTCGACGGTTGCCGCAGTTGTGTATTTTTCTTAATATTAGGAATCTAAGCAGGGAAAATATACTTAAGCTCAGGTGCGTTGTTGGTCACAGGACCGATAATGATGCGCAGGACCACTGCGCGCATTATTACCTCACTATCTTATTTAAGTGGCAGACCACAAGAAAGTCACTACCGGGCACTGGCTTCTGCACATGCCCAACATAAAAAACCAGCAAGCTAAAATGGACTATCAGCGTTGTTCAGTTGACATAAAAACTTAATCTAGGAAAGACCAACGTAGATGATGATATGGGCTTATTAAACGGTGTTGTATAACCCACAACCCCTGATTGTGAGTATACCTATGGTTGCCCGCAAGCAGTCTTCAAAAGAAATCCAAATTAGACACCAGGTCACTTTGTGGAACGTTACACAAGACCGGTCAATGGAAGCTTTGGTATCGCATCTGTATACACCCCAGTTTATTTGCAAGTACTTACCCTGCCAATGCCCAACTGGAGATGATGGTTAATAAACCGTTTCCTTTTAAACCTATGGGCATGTGCATTAGCCAATTTCATATCGAGGTAATTGGTGCCCGATACAACAATCAAATTGTGGCTTAAAACATCGTTTAACGGGACTAACTAAACACAAAAAGGATGGGTTTTTGCGTCTTGAGTTGAGGTTTTGTGGGGTGATAAGTTAGCCCTGTCTGGCACGTCTTACTATTTGTCGAGGCAACGACACAGGCCAGAGAATGAAAGTAGGCGTGTGATTGCTGATATATGAGGCACCGTTGAGCTAAAACTCAAAGCTCAGAGCGCAGAACAAATGCCTTCTGCATGCCCATAGTAAACAGCCGTTCACGCCACCATTTGATAGTACTTCAGAACTGACTTTCCCGCTTGGGATAGGGCGCAATATGCCCGAGTATCGGGTGACTTTTACCCGATAACACTTAAACTCGCTGGAGCGCAAAATTCATGGGGTTTTTAGGCAAGCATAGCACGATGGAATGTATTCAAAGCACTTTGCTTATCAGCGGTAATTAAAGCAACAAACGCAGAACAGCCCAATTGGCATTGGCACAAACACCGATTTGCAATTTTCCTACACAATTTATGCAACCTATTTATTTGCCAAACGCCTGTGAGTTAACAGTCATTGTGGCATGAGTCGAATAGACTTTTCGCCTCACATTCACACAGTCGCCTCCAAAGAAAGAAGAAGCACTGCGCACCAGTGATATGATTGGTTAGAACGTCATTCATTGCCGCTGTTATTAAGTTTTCTTCTGAATAATAGTTGGCTCGGCTTCTCTAGCATATTAGGGTAATCCAGATGTAATGCTATATCCTTCGCTTTCTTTTCTTTGCAAGCCACACGTCCACAATTATTGCGCTACGCAAACCAGATTACGCAACTTCCAACATATTATTGCTCACCTTGAATTACTGTAATCACTCAGTTTCAATTTTTGTTTCAGTAGATTATGCGCCTCAAAAGCACGATTCTGTCGCTTATTTGTGCGCACGATACCAACATAATTCCCACATTAAAAAGCCTAAGTTCGCTGCCAATTATGTTGAATAAGACTAGTTCATCTGAATCAATTACTCGGCTCTTTCAACCCAAGCTTGTATTGGCTCATCAATCCAGTTTCCGTCTATTACGATTACCCAATATGTTGGCAGCTGCATTGAGCAAATACAATGCATTCTAGCAGGCGAATGCTGGCCATTCGGTTGCCACCATGCAAGCCTGTGTATGCGTCTCAACCAATGGCATAACATTCTCTAAGTTAGTGCGGCTCAAAATCGAGTTAACAACGCCTCCACAAGTTATAATGCGCAGCGGGCACAACCGTATTGGGTGAGACGTAATATACTATGCCTTAAATGAAGACAACGCGATAAATATTAGGAAAGTGCTTTTGGATGAAAATCAGTAGATTTGT
>Ga0163217_1106186_pt1 | contig 16675 bp, 22 predicted proteins | sample SynspAceP_FD_185933 | JGI IMG/M metagenome (GOLD analysis project Ga0163217, IMG submission 185933) | Saline lake microbial communities from Ace Lake in Antarctica - Synechococcus sp. Ace-P (PacBio error correction) | ecosystem: Environmental > Aquatic > Non-marine Saline and Alkaline > Saline ... | reverse complement strand
CTGGGCACGAATGGCCGATGATATGGCCGCAACGCGACTGGGCGCGGATGGACGGCGTTCACGATCATTCCCTCGGGGCCCGCATCTCGAACGGCGCGAGCGAGGCGCATTGTTCGGAATCTCAGGTGCAATCGCGCATTTCAGGCGTTAGCAAGCATAGGCTTTGGGCAAGGCCATTCGGGCAGTTGATACCCTTTTTGTCACGGGCGAGGTGCCTGCAAAGTCGCTAATGATGCGGTCTTGCTCGATGGTCGCGTGACCTTGAGCGTGATCGGCGTATCAAAGCCATCGGGACGGCATCTCGCCTGTGCGGTCGTTGCGTGGGCAAGGCGGGCGATCCGTCCAAGGTCGCGCGGCGAGGAGTTGTCGAGGAATTGAACGCCGCGATCCCCGTCGCAGCGTATCCAGCCCGAATTCATGTCATCATCTCGGCCAATCGCCGGTTGCCCAATCTCGTTGCAACTGGCCAGCGCTACATATCGCCGCCAAACTGATCCGGCTCGCGGCACCATTGCCTCGCAACGATCCGCAGCAAAGGTCGTATCGACCACGGCCGCGTTCGGACCCCAAATTCATGATCGGCAGATACAGGCATTCCTCGCGTGGACTCTGGCCCGTCCGCCCCGAAAGCCCGCGGCCCGCCGATACGACGGAATGGGGCGGTGCAAGCGAAGAACCCCACCAGCGCGCCGCGATGGAACGAGGCGCAGTGACCATGGTGATGTCGTGCAGGATTGCCCGGTGCCTTCCCACGGATCGGTTGGTGATGTAGATGTCGCCTTCAAAGATGTTCTCGCGCCCGATCGGCGGGATTGAAATGGGCCACCGCATCCGGCCATCGCGTTCACATGTCCGCGGCGTGCGGTGAGGCTTGGGCGAGCATCTGGCCTTCGTGTCATAGACGCCTGGCAGACAAATTCCCCGGCTTCGCGCACGGTGAGGGTCGAGAACGCGGTGCGCACCAGCGCTTGGCCTGTTCTTCTACACCGAGATTCAGCCTTGTTCCACATCACTTGATGGCGACGTTTGATGGGTTCATGACCGCTGTTCCGTCTTGAGCGTGATGTCGATGCAGCCGTCGGGTTGCCGGACAGCTAGACGGCTGGAGGGGATGGATGATGTCGTTTCATCTCGGTGATCGCGGCGGGCCTTCGACGCAGCCGCCGGAAAGCCATTGCGTTACGCGCTTTCGACCACGCGGCGTCGGTGAAATTGCTGATAGGGCGGGGTCGAATAATTGGCGTCTGGCGGCGATAGGGGCGGGGCTGCCCCTTCACGCGCCAGCGTAACCGGGATCAACCGCCTCGGACGGGCGTTTCGTCGCGTTCACTGACCAGACGGTGATTCCGACTATCATGCCCGCGGACGGGTGCGACCGACGTTTGGTATTACTCGGCCTCAAAACAGCCGCTCAAACTCTGCCGCATCGGGTTGCCATGGCTTGAGCTTCGTGAGGTGACCGGGATTTCCCAGCCTTGACCTGCGTAAAACGCATAATAAGACTTGAAGGCGCATGCGGATGGGGCGCGTCCGCATCGCAAACTGCGCACAAGCCCGCCGGTCGGTTCTGCAACTCGGCCAACAGCGTCTTGATCAGTCCGGCGCGAAGCAGATAAGGGCTTTCATATAGAACCGAGCGGCGTCGCCTCGAAGCTAAAACGGCGCGCGCAGGAAACCGATGGCCGAGGCCGACGCCTGCAACCGGGTGCACCAGCAGCCGCGTGATGCCGATGTTTTTCGCATAGCCGTCCGATGCAGCGGCGCAGCTCGGCCAAACGCGATCGATGGTTAGAGTCGCTGAAGGTCTTCGCCAATTCTCGACGCAGGAACGCGCGCGGCATGGCCATGTTTTCATCCACACCTTCGGGCAGCCCGAAGGCGGCGGTTTTGGCGTCCATTTCAAGCGGGGTGGCCCAGCACAGGGACTGAGGGGCTTGTTTCGGATTGATCGGGGTTGCAGTTGATCGTGCCACCTGCGAAGTTCTTCTTGCTTCCAGCCGCCCCAGCACCAGATCGCAATCGGTCACCGCGGGGGCGCGCACCACGCGGCCCGTAGCAGGACTTGGGTCCCGGTCGGACCCCGCACTTTCTGGCCCGACGCGGATTTGGCGCAGGAATCAACATGGGCGAGGCTGCCCGCCGCCGCACCGATCTCGACCATATCAATGACGGGGATCGAGATCGGCATCCCCGATCCCTTTTTGAAGCGGATTAGGGTGCGCGCGACCTCGAACACGCGAGAGGTCTTTTTGGCGTCTTGGTCTTTTGATCAGGCCAAATCTTCGCCGTCGGTGCCGCCATACGAAAGCTGCAGGCACCTTTTTCAGGCCGTAACGCGCAGGCGATATGCGCGGGCAAACCGCCCCGCCCGCGGCCCGGATTCGACCAACCGCACCGGGAAACTCTGCCGCCACTGAATCGCGAGATAATCCCACCGCCCGGATGTGCATGAGGAAGACGCGGCAGGCACTCCTTTCGGCGCGCAACCGCCCTTCGAGCCTCGTCCCAGATAGGACTTCATAGGGGCTTGATATAGGCGTTGGCGACGACGGTATTGAAGCGCTCGTATTCGCGCATCTGCGGGGTGACCCACAATGACAGCGACCACCATGATTATCCGTAGGCTGCGCGCGCGGCCCAGCACGTCGCGCACAAAGTCGCTCATGCGCCTCGTTCAGATACGATGGATCAGCCCGACGGCGGGGACGCGTCATAGCCTGCGGCAATGAAATCTGATCGACCACCGCTTCCAACTCGGCCGCGTCCATGGACCAGGCTCTTGGCGAGCGCGTCGTATGCGCCTTGCACGGTGTAAGCGGCGCTGGACGCGGAAGCAGCGGGTTCGGGCAGGGTTGATGGTTTAGATTCGTATTGCTCAAACCGCATTCGGTGCGCATTTCGATCACGTCGCGAAAGCCTGCGTGGTGATCAGGGCGCGTTCTTTGCCCCGCGCCGTTCGATCAGCGCGTTTGTGGCCAGCGTGGTCCAGATGGATGATCTGGCCGATGTTCCGACGGCGCAATCCCTGCCTTGGCGCAGACGAGATGTGTGCAGCCCGTCGATTGATCGCTCCTCGGGGGCTTGTTCGTGGTCCAGCACCTTGGTTGGAGAAACCGCGCCACCGCGTTCCCAGCACAACGTCCGTAAACGTTGCCGCCGATATCACGCCCAGTCGGTTTGTCTCAGGTCATCGCCGTCCCCTGCAAAGTCAGGCCAGGACTAGACGATTGCATCAAGGGACAATCCAACGAATTATTGTGACGTGGTCAGATCGCGGATTGAGGGAGGGCGCGCCGGGATTAGGGGAAACCCCCTTCCGGCGCGCCCAGTTTAAGTCTGCGGTCCAGCAGAGACGGATTTGACTTCTAGGGAAGTCCTCCAGCCCCAAACGCCGCTTTCGCGCCCGTTTTGCCCGATGCTTGTAGGCGCCAAACGGAGAGCCTTGCGCCGGCGTGATTTTGCCGTTCATTTTCGGACCATGCCGAGCGCAAGCGGGACGGCCACGCGGCTGACGCTTGTCCGTATTCTGGGGACTGGACGAAGTTGTTCAGGCGTTTATGGCGTGTCATTTGGCGATGCGCCACGGCGGTTCCTCTTCGGTGATCGAACGGCATCATTGCCAGCACCGGACCGAAGATTCCTCGGCTTCGATGATCATCTTGGTTGTTGGTGTCGGCAAAAGACCGTTGGGGCGCACAAAGTCAGCCCCGGTTCGACCTCGGGGCCGCCCAACGCCGCCTTGCAACCACGCCCTCGCTTATCGATGCCCTCTTGGATCAGGCCTTGGATCTTGTTGAAACTGCGCTCGGCACGACGGGCCCATTATCCGCCCTCCTCGTTTTGGCGCACGCCAACGCGGACGCTGTTGGCCAGTCTCGGCGGCGGATGGTCGACGGGCTTTGTCGTAGATCGGACCGTCTAACGGCATTCGGGTCGGACGCATTGCAGGACTGGCCTGAGTTGTTCACTTCACCCGCAGCACTCCGCGTTTGAACAAGCGTCCTCAGTCGCGTCGGCGAAGATTGATGTTTGGCCCCTTGCGCCCAGCTCAAGACTGACGCGCATTGATCGTGTCGGCGGCGGGCCTTGTGATAGCCAATACCGCGCGGGTCGATCGGTGAATGAGATCATGTCCACATTCCGGGTTGCGTGGCTCAGGCGCGAGCCCACGCCAGACCGTCGCCATTGGACGAAGTTGAAGGACGCCTTTGGGAAAGCCCGCCTCGTCGATCATCTCGGCAACCAAGTGCCGACAGGGGGGAAACCCTCAGATGGTTTCAAGATCATCGTGCAGCGGACGGCAAGCGCCGGGATGGCCTCAAGGGATCTGGTTCATCGGCCAAGTTCTCCAGGCTGTGTCATGCCTACGACACCCACAGGCTCGTAGAGCACGCATTGTCAGGCGCGCGATTCATGTAGGGGACGCGTGTGTCGAAGTCTTTGGCGGGCGCGCAGGAACGTCTGATATTGCGCAAGGCCGGTCGTGGACCTGCTGGGTGCGGGCTGAGATCAATCGGGCGCGCCCATTTCCATAGAGATCGCCTTGGGCCATATCTTCGGCACGCGCGGTGTAGAATCGAGCAGTTTCTGGGATCCAGGGCAGACGTCGGCTGGGTCGGTCATCATCCAGCCCTCAAAGGGCTTTTTGGGGCCCCCCCCCCCGGGGCGGGGGGGGGGGCTTTTTGGGGTCACGGCCGCCGGTGTCTTGACGCCCCCAGGCGAGATTACGGGCGCAAGGCCTCCTCGGTCGCTGGATTGATCCACCTCGCATGGCGTGCCATCGGATCGGGGCAACCCATGTGCCATTTATTGTTAAAATTTTGCGCTTCTTCGATCATTCGGAGACCTCCATTAAAATTCGCGGGCACCCTGTCACCCTCGCCTTTTCCTTGCAAGCTGGGAGTGCGTTCGTAATATGTCTTAAGACATACTGCCAAAGGAGGCCCCATGGCTTACGGCATTAACGACATCGTCCCCAATTTTTCGGCTTGAAACCACAATGGAGCGATCCAGTTTCATGACTGGCTCGACGGGGAAATGGGCGATCCTATTCTCGCACCCCAAAGATTTCACCCCAGTTTGCCGGAACCGAGTTCGCGTGCCGTGGCGCAAATGGGCGATGTTGGGCCAAGCGCGATACCAAAGTTATCGGGAATCTCAAGTCGATGGGGTGAGGTCCACAAGAAGTGAAAAGGCGATATTTCGCTTTTCTGCAGTGTGGCCCCCGCGACCTTCCCGATTCATCGCGGATGAAAGCCTGAGGTGTCCAAGATGTATCGACATGCTGCCAGGCCCGAGGGCCTATCTGCCCGACGGTCGCCCACACCAGCTGATTTCAGCCACAGTGCGGGTCCGGTCTTCTCATTGCCCCGACAAGCAGCTGAACTGTCGATGAACTATTTTCCAATTGACTGTTGGGGCGGTAACTTCGGCGAGTGCGCGCGCGTTGATGCGGTTGCAGGCCAGCGCAAAACGTGTGGCGAGGCCCGCGAACTGGACCGAAGGCGCAGATGTGATCATTCCCGTACGAGCGTGTCCGACGGGATGCGACCGCGAAATCGGCGCGTTTACAACGCACTTCCCGTATTCTGCGGACCACCAAACTCCTAGCTAGTCCTCTTGGCAATTCCTGCAATCCGGTGGGATTGCCTTTTGATTCACCGCGCCTGTGAGGCCCATGTGTTAGGTATGACAAATCAATCAGTAGCTCATTGTTTGAGGGTCGCGCTATCGGCCCCATTACGCCCATTTACGGTCGCCGTTCTCACTTCTGGTTCGCGCTTTTGGATGTTGGAGTTGGTCTTTGCCGCCCTTGGGGCAACGATGGTCGGGATGGTCCTGATCTGATGTTCGAAAATCGAATCCCGGAATTGCCGGACCTGGACGGATTTCGCCTCGATCCCGGCGAATTTGATCTACCGAGTCGGCGATGGCGTTTTGAAGTTGCCTCGGGTGACGTTGGCGCGTTGTCATGGCTCGGTATCGGTCCAAATGCCATTCGTTATCTGGCGGCCCACAATATGCTTTGGCTTCGGCCTGCGCTGGCGGTTGATCCTGCAATCTGTGGCGACGGACCCTGTTCGGCGCGCCACTGCCAGCCTTTCCTTCGCCCGTCGGCTCCGTCGCGTGCGATCCTTTCGCCCGCATGCTTTGCGCGTTTTCGCGCGTGTTGGCTGCCAAAGACCGAGACCTCATCGATGTCCGAGCGCGGTCCCTAAGCGGTCGGCGCGGAATTGTCAAGCCAAGGCACGGCGCGCGCGGCAATCTGCGCAGGTCCGTAATTACCGACCGCCACGGCAACTTCCATTTTCGTCCGGGTACACCGCTGGCAGGTGATCCCGACCTTCCTCAGGGGCACCGAAGTGCTCGTCTGCGCAATCGACGCAGCGGGCGCGTTTCACTGCCGTCGTTCTAAGCGATTAACCAACCTTTCAGAGAGACCTATATGACGCTCGAATCGTACTCACAATCGTGGTGGCCCTGGGTCGCCCTTATCGTCAATCATCGGCCTCGTTCTTGGGCGGCTCTTTTAGGACGTGCAACACGTGAAGTCAGCCTTTGTGCAGGGACGGTTTTTGCGGCAAGAAAGTTCATCATGGATGGCGGAAACATCGTGATCCCGCTGGCTTGCAGGAAATCAGCCCGGTTGAACATGAAAAACCCTCCGTCTTGAGGGCAGCGTTTTGGGCGCGAGCGGCCTTGAATTCACAAAGACCGGATATGCGCGTTCGATGTGGGCGTGGGAATTTCTACGTGTCGGTTCCAATGCGACATCGAAGGCATTAGTCGCGCGCCCAAAACGCTCGGCGATCGGACGTTCTATGTGGATCAGTGCGCGAAATGATTCGAGGGTAAGCTATGGTTGACGTTTGCGCGCTTGTGGCCGCGCAGATGGGACGAATGGACGAGTTTGCATGAACCGCGCTGAGTTCGTTCAGGAGAGTGCAAAATTGCCGTCTCCGAAGACTTGCTGAAGAAACGGTCTTGAGTTGGAGTCTGTTCTCGGCTGACAGCCTCGATCAGACGCCGTTTGAAGCCGCTCGACGAGAACAACGCGTTTAACGCTGTGGTATGCGCTGGCTGGCGAGGTGATTGCAACCTCGAAAGAAGGGGACGCGCCAGATTGCATGCGGATGCGGAGGTGTCTGTGAGGCCCGGCCGCGATGGAGCGCATTAAGATGAAGTATATGATCCAGCGCGGACGAAAGGCCGCTTGAGATCGCGCAGCAGGAGAGCTTGCAACCTTGCGCGCGGCCCAAGAAGCCGAGATTGACGACGCCGGATGAGGATGCGGAGAAAGAGAAAGACAAGCTCGCAATTCCGGCGTTGAGAAGCGATCCCGGTTCGTTCTGACATGCCGCGAACGCGCAATCAAAGAGGCGAGATTCAACCGTGATCGCGAGTTGGGAAGTAGCTGGACCAAGAACGCAAAATCATCGTTTGCGCAAAAGTCCCGAGAAGAAGCCGTGCGCGTGCGTCCGCCGATCTGGCGCGGGCCGAAGGCGACGAAGGCGCCGAGTCTGTGGAAACTGCGCGCCGGCCAACGCTTGAGGCGAACGCGGGTGAAGGCATTGCCCTGATCGCAGGCCGCGCGGCGAAGCCGAACGTGCAGGACCCGCGTGCGTCTGAAGCCGGTTGCCGAGAAGGACGCCGCTGCTGACCGGCCGGATGCGCGGCGCCAGGAGGCGCAAGGTTGCATGATCCGACTCGATCAGATCCGGGCGAGGCCAAGAAGAAAGACCTGGCTGGCCGAAGCCGAAGGTCGCCGCGCGGATGTAGAGGCTGAAAATGCTATCCTCCCAGGAGATTCGTCGATATGAAGGTCGACCTTCGACGGTTGAAGCGCTGCTGAGATCGTGGCGCAGATATGGTCAAGCCTGCCGAGAAGATCGACTCGATTCAAGATCCATTCAGGTCACGGGTCTCGGTGGGGCAAGCGGTATTGGTGGCGGCGGCGGTGGCGACAAGCCGGTGATTCAACCAAGCACTCGACTCGATTCCTCGGGATGGCGGTGCAAAAGCCCGCGCTGAGAGCTGTGGCGAAGAAAGCTTGCGTGTCCGCTTGAGGGGGGCTTGCCCAAGTCGCCAACGAGGCGATGAACGTTTAAGCCGAAGCCCGAGCTGAGGTTCTGGCTGACGCGACACCCGAGGCGGTTCAAACCATGCCGCAGAGTTGATCCCGAAGCGGTCTAGAAGGCGAATGGAAAGCCTCGGGATCGCTCGGGGCCTTTATCCTTCGCAAATTATGCAAATCCAAGTATGTAAACCGGAAGATCGGAGCCGACGCCGTATTGCATATGCCATCTCGACACCTATCTGCAGCGAAGCGACGCTTGACCGATGCGTGGTTTTGGCCCATTCCGGTCGTCGCCAAATGGAATGGGCGTAAACGGCCCCCGCCGGTGCGCGCGATGTGGGGCGCGACGTGCTTAGCGCGGTGAGTATTGGCGTGTGTTGTTCGTGTTTCGGTCGTCTCGCTGCGGACATGGCAGGAAGATTTGGCATCCGAGGTTTTAAGAAAACCCTAAAGTGCTGCATAAGGCGGCGCGCACAGGGCGATCGATTCCTACAGTGGCGCTGCTGGAGAAGGAAGTTGGACCGCGACTTCACCGCCCCGCAGATCGCCGGCGTTCTTGCGCCGTTGCTGGAGCAGCAAGCGCGGCAAAGCCTGTCGCGAAAGGTGTCTTGCTGGGTGTGTGGGCCTAATTCCAAAGCAACCGAAGATGCCGAAATACGGGGTTTTGGGATTTGGCTGACTTGCACGGGTTGCGCCAAGAGGGCGAGGGCCCGAGGCCGTTTGTGAGACCGGGATTGCGGGCAATCGCGCAGGTCGGATCCGGCCGGCCTAGCTTGGCAGGATCCGCGGTTGGCGGTGGGACAAAGGTTAGGGCTTTCGACGCGGCAACCAGACGGGCTTACGAAGCTTTGGGCGTCAGGGTTGCGGCAGGCCGGTATGCGCCTCAGCACAATGACCGACTTGACCGAGGCGTGCCAGCAGATCGTGGATCGCGGGCGATGGTATCGGCAGGCGGCGGCTCAAGCAGCTCAAGGCATGGGCCATCACCGTCACACTGGGCCGCGGTCGGCACGGCTGGGGCGAAAGCGCATTCGGTGCCTGCGAAATTTCTTGGTCTCGAAGTGCACATTATGCGCGCCGTCACAAAACGCGCCGGGCGCCAACGCGCGTGGCACCGGTTCCCAGAGCAGCTTCAATCGGCTGTGCAAAATCCGGTCGTATTCGGTGTCTGATTTGGAAGCTTTGATCGGCGGGGCAAGGCTAAGACATGCGTGACGTTGAGAGCCAGGACCTTGCGGCGTCGCGTCGCCGCCAGTGGCCACGGTGTGGAGGGCCAGCCTTTCGCAGTGAGGGCGGCTGCGTCGCGCCGAAGTCAGGATGCCCGCAGCTTGCGCGGAACAACGAGCGCGTTGCGTTGGCCCTTGCCAAAAGCCAGAGGAAACCGCCGCGAGGGGTCGGCGAGACTTGCTCGAGCAGCTCCATCTCGCGGGGCGAGGGCCGGGCGGTTATGTCTAGGGTTTGGATGTGTGCGTTTCTCAGCAGCTCATGGCTCTTGCCACAATTTTCAAGAAAGGCTCGGGAACGCATACATCCCCGGTGCACACGTCCGGCGGGCGGGCCACAATGATTCGTCAGGACTCCCTGCATATCGACCAGTTGTTGGTAAACGCCGTTGCTGTTGCGGCGGGATGCCTGAGTTACTGTTTTTGAAGCGGTTTATTTTCGGAAGATCGGGTTGGCAAAAGATGTAGTCGAGCGCATCGGTCGGACCATCTAGAGCCGCAACACATCGCGGAACCGCTCTCCACATGTTTCCTCATGTGGATTTGATCTGGTTGATGGTCGTTGATGTTTGCCCTCAGCTTGCGCGCAGGAATCGCGGTGCAAAAGAAGGCGCACCAGTCGGACCATTCTTGATGCGACGAGACGCGCCGCAAAAACCGATCAATGTATTTCGTCTTTTGTTCTTGCTCGAAAAGGAAGTCACTTACGAAAAAATGCGGAGGGCACTGAGCAGCCCTTGTCGCCACACATTAGGCGGGTCAGCATCGGCCCAATCGCCGTTTGCCGTCTCAAACGGATGCAGAGGCTCGATCTGCTATGAACGAGATGCAACACGCAAACAAAGGCAAACATTGTCGTCGTCAGCTCGGGTCGCATTGGCGAAGGTGAAAAGCTTTCCCATACCCCAGCAAGTGTGTTCGGCGCAGGCACTTGGGATGTAGTCGATCGCCGGCGCGGCGCTCTCCGATTGTAGGTTTTGTTCGGTTTTGTAGTCGCCGGATGGTTCTTTGCCCACACGGCCCGTGATAGAAGTGTCTTATGCGCGTTCTGGATAAAACGTAACCGACAGCCCGTTAGCCGTCGCGCAGCGCACTTCTGCCTGTTTGTATTGACGGGCATATAGGGCCCGAACCTCTAGCCCTTGCTTCGGGCGGCCCCTTGGCGGGCAGGGACCTTCCTCATTCGGCGTCGGCCTCTAGTCGCAAGACTTCCTCCCAACGTGGAGATTGTGCCCTTCCATCCGCCGACGAGGAACTTACGGCGTCTGTGCTCTGAGGGGGCTGGCGCAGAGCCAAACAGCTCGCTGCGCCGGCAACTGCTTTAGTTCGGTAGTCAACTGGACAAGTGCCATTGCTGCGTCTCGGTTTGCGGGTCCGATCAGTTTGTGGATGGGGTCCGAGTGCGCCCGGCGGAAAAGCTATCCATCGCGGATGGAAAACCGCGTTTGTGGTGTTCATATTGTGTGTTGTGTATGGAGATCGTGCGTTGGGCATCATAACGAGCCGTTGTGTATGGAATTGCATCAGCTGTCAAGTTTGTGATTTGGCTTAACTTGGGTTGTCTATACACAACGGTTGTTGTTTTTTGGTGAAATGGCGCGCAAATGGCTTTGTCTGTATGGTCCGCACCCCAACACGACACGCAAAAAAGCCCCGGCCGTTTCCACACGGGGCATTCGTTTTTGTGACCTACTAAGGAGGCGAGAGGGTTACTCGCGCCTTTCCTCTTTCGCCATTTCTTCACCGGTCTCCTGGTTCACCAAATCTTCGATGGCCAACCGGACCCTTTACCGCGATCATCAAAAGCCCAGAAAGCTTAACCTTAACTTCCTGACCTTCCTTGAGCACATCCGACGGATGCGTTCAGGCGGCGGTTCTCGATCTGGGGGACACGTGGGACCAGGCCGTTTTCGCGCTTACCCGAAGAAGTTACGACGCACCGAAGGCGACGTCTTCACCACGGTTCCGGTGTAGATCTTTGCCTTCCTCAGGCTCCGGCCACGAATGGAGTGGAATCAACTTCGTAGGCTTTCTTGATCGCCTTCGCCATTGGCGGAGGGCGTCTTGATGATTGCCGTCGTCGTTTTGATGTCCACTTTCGCGCCCGAAAGTTCTACGATCTCGCGGATGACCTTACCGCCCGACCCGATCACTTCACGGATTTTTGTTCGACTGGGGTGTTGCATCGTCTCGTTCCGTTGGAGGCGTGTCGGAGGAACTCCGTGCCGGGCCTTCGGTAGGCGCGTTGGGCCATTCAGCAAGGATATTGGCAAACGACCGGCTTTCGCTTGGCTCGAGGGCCTTTTCCATGATTGTCAGGCGTTGATGCCCGCGTCTTGATGTCCATCTGAGGGACGTGATGCCCGCCATCTGCTACCAGCAACTTTGAAAGTCCATTGTTTCGCCAAGCGGTGATTTCGTCGCCAAGATGGTCCGACAGAACGCGTTAGGAAAACCGGTCGTCTTTCCAGGATCAGAACCCATGGCCCACACCAGCAACTGGTGATTTCAGCGGAACGCCCGCATTCCATCATCGACAAGAAGCCACCGCAAACAGATGCCATCGAGGACGAGGCCGTTGACTCGGTGATCTCAGGACACAAAACGCGGATGGTGTTGGGAAGTCGGTTGCCCGCAGCAGACCGCCTGAAGCGCGCGCCATGCAAACTTGCCGTGAACCGATTTCGCGGCGTTCCGGTGAAGCCAAAGCGACCCACTTCGCAAAACCGGTAGGGTGGGAAGTATGTTAGTTGCAGCATGAAGTTCGACCGATTACGTGCCTTTCAGCGCCGTCGATCATCCTGCTCGTCGTCGCCGGTGCCCAGAGATGGTCACAAAACCAGACCTTGGTCTTCGCCACGGGGTGAACAGGCGGCAGCCCGTGTGCCGGGGCCAGGATTGCCAAAACTTCTGAGACGATCGGGTGGCGGAATCTCGTTCGAGCTACGCCGTCGATGCGCACACCGTTCTTGGACCCACGTCGCCGCGGCAAAAATCGAGGATTCCAGCTTCTTGAAGCAGGTGCCCAGGTGGCGGTCGGTTGATCGTCGTTCTGACAGCGAGGGCGCGGATTGCGTCACGCGCGCCAGAGATTGCCGCAGTACGTTCCTGCTTGTCGCTGATTTCGCGAAAGGCGGCACGCATCTGTGGTTCGCCAGGCCGCTTGGACCTTGCCATACAGCTCGGAATAATCGGGGCGCCTTGGAAGTTGACGGCTTCTTTGGCTGCGTCTTCGGCCAGATCGATGATCAGGTCGAGGCGGCTGCATCTGCTCGTGACGGAACTTAACAGCACGAGCATTTCGGCTTCAGAACAGCTCATAGGCTTCGGATTCCACCATCATGACGGCGTCTTTTGGTGCCAGCAACTACAACGGTCCAAAAACGCTGGTCTGGGTTCTTTGCGCAGCTCGTGCATGTCGTCCGACAGGTCGGGATTCAGGACGTACTCGCCATCCTCAAAGCCAAACGCTTGCAGGCAGCATTCGGACCATAAACGGAACGCCGGAAATGTCAGCGGCCGCGGAGGGCCGCGATTCATGCGGACGACGTCGGGATCGTTGTCGAGGTCGTGGCTAAGCACGGTACAGATCACGAGGACTTCGTTCTTGAAGCCATCGGACGAACAGCGGTGCGGATACGGACGGTCGCATGAGCGCCGAGGTCAGCGTTCTCTTTCTCGGTCGGGCAGCGCTTCACGACTCTGAAGAAGCCACCTGAGGATCTTACCAGCGGCGTAATACTTTTCGTTTGTAGTGCACGGTCAGGGGGAGAAAATCCTGGCCCGGCTTTTGGGCGCCGTGCGTAAGTCACGGCGGCCCAACACGGAAGTTTTCGCCATACGTGGCAATGACGCAAACCGTCTGCTTTGGCGAGCAATCTTGCCGTTTCCAGAGTGAGCGTATCTTCGGCCCCACTCTATCGACTTCTTTACTGTGGTGAAAAATCCTAAAACATTTCCTGTCAGGGAGCACTCCCGGCCCTCCGGGTTCTCCCATTAAAAATAGCGGCCCCCATTGGCCGCCGACCCTGTCCTTCTTGCGCACGCCGGGGGTTCAGAGCGTGTCGTCTCAGATGAAGCCGCGGCTTACACGTTTTGGCTGTGGATGAAAAGGGGAGGGGTCCAACTGCGCGGGTACCGTTGGTTACCCGCCCCGTTTCACATTGGCCTCGTTGGACCGCTTGCATTCCGCCGATCTACCATTTGTCGCTGACCTCCGCGGCATGGGGTCGTAGCGGCCGCGACGACCTCAGCGTCTCGGACGTCTGGATCAGGACGACGCCCGTATCGGTGAATCGATTCTCGGTTGTTGATTGCTGGCCGGCGTTCGAACCAAGATTGTCGAGTGTTGGGCTTTTGGATGAAGATCATGTGGATCTCGCCCCATATCTACTCGGTCGATCATGCCGATAATCGTGGCCGTCAGCACACGAGCAGTTTCGGGTCTCCCGACATTGTGATCGTGCGGTGCCATTGGGGAGGTTTTCCACCTCGGTCGTGATGTCCCGAAACCACGACACATTGATGGCCAGCTCTTCGCTTTCCAACTCGGTCGCATCGGGCCGGCGCAACCCGGCATGTTTCATTCTCGTCATGGGTGGCAACTGCCGTCACCGTGGCCGTTGCATCCCGGTGCCATGGTGGGACCATCTTGAGCCGTTAGGCGACAGAATAACCTAGCAAAGAAAACGAGCGCTGAGGACAACCCCGACACCCGACCAAACCCGATGATCAAAAGCCTATTGCGAAACAAGCGCGGCAATTCTTGCAATAAGCTGTGGGACGTTGGCATGAAATGGAGCTTTCTAAAAAAATGAAAAGAGTGCAGGTGGCACATCGGTCACAGAGGACTGTCGCCAGGCACTATGATCTCAGCCAAGTGACCGTGTCTTTCACATATATGACGCAACCCGGCCTCGCTAAGGGGTGCGTGCTGCGGACAAATGCGGCGACCTGCATCCAGGTGCCTTGCGGAAGTCGCCATGCCCATCCTGAAACGTGCCGCTCAGCACGGAGATTTCTCGCCGCCCCAATGCGGTGTGCGGGTTGTGAACTTTGGTGCCCGCCGCCCGCGCACAAGCGCGCAGCTTTCGGTCCCTAAGCCTGTGCAGGGCAGCACAGACAGACGGGGGCTTAGCCGGGCGGAAGTGCGTGTACGGATGGGTTGATGCTGGAAATGCGCCTGATCGTACTGGCGCGAATCTGCTGCAGTTGACGACGATCGTTGGCAAGCCTGCGTCCGTATGCGGTTATGTGCGGAGGTACCAAATGGGGTTACGCACTAAGACCCGGCCGGGAATCCCCCGGTTTCTCCGAGGAATACACCGTCGAGCACAGGAAAAACTTCGCCGCCGCCATGATCGTGGGGTGGGAAGTCTGAACCCGGCGCAACAGCGGACCAGCGAATGGTGGCACGCGCAACGTTCGTCGCGACGCGGTCGAGCATACAGCGCTCTACCCCTCCGGCGGGCCGAGGGCACCCAGCTCGGTTGCCTCGGGGCGGCGATCACGGACTTTTGGTCAAAATTCGGCATTGATACGCATGGGGGCTGTCCTTTGCGGCTGAAACCTGCCCCTAAGCGTTTCGGTCTGTGGGGCAAGACAAGGTTTCGCGCGACCCCTACTTCGACTTTGGCTTTTGGGCGATCATCTGATCGCCAGCGCTTGGGCAGCAGGGGGTATAGACCACAGTTCATTCAAGGACGCGCAGCATCCGGTCATTAATCACGATCAACTCGCCCTCATCATCGCATACATAGCGAAAACCGCGCCACGGTATCGGCCTGCGCGCCGCCGGCCCTTGACCATTCGCCGTGCCCTCAAGGTTTGGCGGCCTTGGCAAACCCAGGTCTCGACATAGCCTCGTGCAGGCACGGTTGGAGGGTGGACGGCTTTGGCAGATCAGTTCCTGGTTAATGCTTGGCTGAACGAGTTTCCGAAACGCCTTGGTCGCAAAAATAGACCGGCCTTGATTGGGGCGGGCGCGAGCCTGCGGTGGAATCCACTTGCCAGAGATCTTGCGCGCCTTGCTTGACCATATTCGCTTGGCAAAGCGGTGCGTCAGGGTCACCCAGCGCGCCGATATTGAGGTCAATCATGGCATGCTCGTCGCTTCAGGTCGCGCTCGCATTATGGGATGCCATGCCCGCCGAAGCCTCGCGTTCTGATTCAAGATAATCGACCTGCCGCCCAAGGCTTTGGACCGCCGCGTAAAGCGCGTGTCCGCCCGCCAGGCCGACCAGATCGAGGGGCGATGAGATGGGCTGTGATGCCATGCGCTGCTTCAAGTTCGGCCTTCACGCCTCAAGCGCGTGGCTGCGGCGGGCGGTGATGATAACGTCCACCCCCTTTGGGGCATGATTAGCGCGCAAATTCAGCGGCCAGCCGGAGGAGGCACCAGTTGATCAGGAAGCAGTGTTCGACATGAGAAAAAGGTTCCATTCGGAAAAAGGTAAGTTCAGCAGGTGGTTGACGCTGAGAAAGGGAGGTGAGCCATGCGAGGCGGCCAACTCAGCCTTTTCAACGCTTGCGGAAAAGATCATGGGTTCTGCGGGGTTTGCGAGCATTCGAGGCGCCAGTTTCGCAAGCTGCTCGCCGCTGCCATTCACCCCCTGAAACGCAAAACGCCGCCCCGGAGGGCGCGCCGCGTCGTCTCACCTAATCGCTCGTTTAAGGCCGACGCAGGCCCAGACGCTGATTAAGGTTCGGCATAACGGGGCCTCGTCTTTAACCGGCGGCACGTAGGTCCAGCAGCTTACGACGCTGGGCAAACCATCATGAGAAGGACCCGACGGGAGTGGTTATCTTTCTTATGGGTTTTTGAAGGGCTCCGGTTTCCAGGGGTCGCAATACGCGATTGACAGAACGGCAAACCTGGGAACTTCTGGCGAAAAAACGTTGTCGCGTTTCTTTGTTTCGTATTCCTTCATTTTTCAGGGCCGGGTTTTTTCTTCTGGGCGTAATCGACATCGGGGGTCTCCTTAAGAGGTGAGGAAATTGGCCGCAGGCCGGGATGTCGTTCCAAGCAAAGGGCCATGGAGAGTAGAGGTTCCGCAGATGCGGAATGGGCGCCGTATAGGCGGGTTAAAAAGGGACGGAAAGGAAAGAAGGGCCCATTTCCGGGGGCGCAAAATTCGGTTGGAAAAAAAAACGGTGTGGTTTTACGCGGAGGGCATCGCGCGGCGCGCGCTTCTCGGCCTTAGATTGCATTAAAAAACAAAGGGACGCGGACCAAAGGGGGCTACAAAAGATTGCGTTTCATTTCTTTTTTTCAAACTCAGGAGGGGCCTCCGCTTATGTTGGTTATTTCTTCCTTTTTGGCGAGCTTCTTTTTTGCTTCCCCCGCTTTCGGCGGAAATCTGGCTCCCTTTTGTTA
>Ga0163217_1008534_pt1 | contig 16675 bp, 23 predicted proteins | sample SynspAceP_FD_185933 | JGI IMG/M metagenome (GOLD analysis project Ga0163217, IMG submission 185933) | Saline lake microbial communities from Ace Lake in Antarctica - Synechococcus sp. Ace-P (PacBio error correction) | ecosystem: Environmental > Aquatic > Non-marine Saline and Alkaline > Saline ... | reverse complement strand
CTAGACCCGCTCCGGGCCTTTACCCCGGCTCAGCTGCAGGGAGATCATCGTGGCCGCTACCGGTGAAGGCCAGCTTCAGAGAGCGCAAGGGCCGGCTGGCTACGGCGGCAGGGCACTCAGCCGGCCCAGCCAGCGGCCGCAGGGGGCGCAGGCGACCGGGAAAAAAGGCGTTCCCCAGGGCATGGCTCGCCGGCAAAGGCCGGGTTTCAGTGCCACAGCGAGGGCGACCATCTCGGTGCCGTAAATAGAGCGGGCGCACCCGGCAGCAGGACCAGGAGCAGCAGGGCCAGGGCAGGGCCTTCCCGGTCGCCCGCCGAGCCACATGCAGGGCCCGGGGGGTGTCATGGCTTCAAGGCAGGTTGAGCTGGCAGCGGTTGATCGCCGGGCCGTACCAAACCAGCACCTCCCTTCAAACCTGGCGCGGCAAGCCGGCCTGATCCAGGGGCTGGTAGGGGGCTCGGGCAGGGCCGGCAGGCCGCAGTGAGCCGGCACCTTGCCTGGCGCCGGACCCAGCCGAGGATCGCCCAGGCAGGGTAGTTCATCGTGCCGTCGAACAGCCCGCTCTGCAGCCAGGGGCGGGCGTCGCGCCAGAGCTCGCCGACGGATCCAGGCGTCGGGCCGCTCAGCGCGCACCACCGCCGGAACTCCGCCAGAGTCGTCGGGTACCTTCATCGGGCACATCCAGCCGCCAGCCATCCACCCCGGCGGAATCCAGTGCCGCGCCACCGCAGCAGATAGGCCCGCACCGCCGGGTTGGCGTTGGTTGAAAAAGCTGGGCATGGGCCGGATCGTTCCACAGCAGCTGGTGCACAAGAGCGTCCTTTGCAGCAGCGCCACCGCCACCACCACCGCCACTCGCCGTAGGGGGCTTCAGTGGCAGTGCTCCACGTGGAACCATCCACGTAGGGCGAGAGCGCCCGATTCTCGAGGCAGTTGATGGAAGGCCCAGAAGCCGCGGCCGCAGTGGGTTGAAAGGGACGCCATCGAGGATCAGGCGCATGCCGCGGGCGATGCAGCTCCGTTCAACCAGAGCGGCCAGGGCGCCGTTGCCCCCCAGGCAGGGGTCCACCATGGAAAATTACTCGAAGAGTGTGATAGCGGTAGGTTGCGGCTGAGCGAAGACGGATGGATAGGAGGCAGGGCTGGCGCCAAGTCTGGAGATCGGATCGAGCGCCCGATCACGCCGTAGAGATCACCTGCCTTGAAACCCTGCGGCGGCCGGGTCCTTCCCCCCACTGCTGCAGGGCGCAGCCCCTTGCTGGGCCGCCACCTTGCCGCTGCGGCGAAAAGCGTCGGGGGAGATCTGCACGATCCACGGCATCGAACCCACCCAGTCAGGGCGGCTGGCGGGGTGGCTGGCGGGGCGGCTAGCCGTGTCGTCGTTTTCGTGATCAACCGCATCGACAGGCCTGAACATTTGCGCTCAACAGCGCTGCACGGACAAAACGGAAGCCCCATTGCCCCAACGACGCCCTCCTTCTGACGCTCGGGGACCAGAGGCACCACCAGCTCAGAAGGGCCTCCCTCCACCCCGCCGCAGCCAGAGGCTGCTCAGCTCGCATGCGCTCCCCTGAGCTTGGCCGGCACCCCGCCGACGGCTGGGTCGAGTAGGGACGGCGAAGAGATCTGGGCCAGCCAGGCTGGCGCCCTCCAAGGCCGTGGAGCAGGCGATCAGCCCGGAGCAACGCCGCGCTCGTGGCGGTGCCTCCGCCTGCATCGGCCAACCAGCGGGGAGACCACCCTGCTCTGCATCGCCGCAAGCGGGGCACTGCTGGGGCACGGCGATCGTTCTGGCAGGACGGCCGCACCGCCGGCCTTGCGGCCGACTGGGAAACGCAACGGCCTGAGCCGTTTGGTGCGGGGCCGCACCGGCCTGCTGCTGGATCCTATCAGCGCGGCAGCGATCGTCTGCTGGCTGCGCGAGGCAGCCGCAGGCGGCGGCCGCTTGCTGCGCGGGGAGCTCTGCTTTGGCACGTTTCAACAGCTGGCTTTGCTCTGGCGGCCTCACCCGGCGGCCAGGTGCATGCCACCGACCGCAAGCAAAACGCCAGCCGCACCCTGCTTGATGGACCTGGAGCGGTGGTCAGTGGGATCGGAACTCTGTGACCGCCTTCGGGTGCCGGCCGGCCTGCCTGGCCGGAGCTGCGCCCCTGCCACGCCGACTTCGGCGCGCAAGTCACTGCGAGCTTGCCTTCGCCGGTGTGCCGATCCGGGCCATGCTCGGCGATCAACAGGCCCAACCCTGGGTCAAACTGCTGCAGCCGGTGAAGCCAAATGGCACCTACGGCACCGGCGCCTTTCTGGTGATCACACCGGCAGCAGCATCGGTGCGCCCAGCGACGGAGGCCCTGCTGAGCCACTCCGGCTGGTGCGGCTGTCCGGACGGCTCCGCACCTACTGCCTGGAGGGCAGCCATAGGCGACCAATTGCGTTGCTCAATGCCGGACCGCCATCAGTGCTGCGTGCACGGGTGCGGAGCCTGATCGGAGAGTATCGCGAGTTCGATGCTGCTGGCGGCAACAGCTTCCACGGCCGGGCAGCGGCCTGATGCTGGTACGCCTTACCAGGCTGGGGAACGCCCCACTCTGGGTCCCCACGGCCGCGGCCTGCTAATCGGCATCACCCGCGACACCGGCGGCGGCGCCATCGGCCCGGGCCACCCCTCGAGAGGCATCGCCTGGCCGTGGCCACCTGGCTGGAGCTGGCCACCGAAGCCCTGCGGAAGCTCCGCTGAAGGGAGCTTGGAAACCGATGGCGGCGCCGCCGCCGCCACGATGGGCTGCTGCAGGCCCAGGGCCGAACAGGCGTGCGGCCTGGAGGTTGCGCTCGCCGCGCCTCGGATCTCGAGAGCACCAGCGGGGCGTGGCCCCTGCTTCGCCGCCCTCGATGCGGTTTTTGCGTGCCTGGCCTTGAGGGCCTGGGCGGACCAATCCCGGCGACACCAGCCGCCGCCGGCTTCAACCAAGCCTCAGCGAAGCGGACCGCCAGCGGTGGATGAAGGCGCTGGCGGCGGGCGGTGCGTTCGCAGTTTGGGCGGTATGCGCCAACCCTGAGGAGAGGCCCAGAGCCGCCCAGGGACCGCACCTTCCGCCAGAGAAATCCTTGCCGATTCGCCAAAAGGAATGTTCTTCTCCTGGCCCCAACCATTTCAGGCCAGTCACGGCCCTGGACCAGAACCCTGGCCACGACCCGGACAAGGTCTTCGATCTGCTGGTTGATCGGCGCCGGCGCCACGGCGCCACCATCGCCTTGGAAGGCCGTGCGCCGAAGGCCTCTTCAGGTGGTTGCTGGTGGAGGGCAAGTGACATCGCCTCGGGCACCAGCAGGCCGCAGCCACCAAGTTGCTGCATGGCGCGTGCGCTATTTTGGAGTGGCCGTTCAAAACCTTTGATCTGCGCCGGCTGCAGGCTGATGTGCGCGAAGCTTCTGGCAGCGAGCGCGGGCCACTGGCTGGCAGGCCGATGCCGTTCATGGCCAGCCCCTGGAGCTGCTGCTGCCCAGCCCGCGAAACCCGCTGGCCAACCGCCCTACTACGGCGCCGCCTGGCGCGTCTACGACCTGCTGGCCGCGCCGGCGGCGCGATCAGCGCCAGCGCCTGCCTGGCTCGCGCCAGTGAGGTTCTGAAGCCGCCCAGATTGCCCGAGCTGGCGCCGGCCACGGCGGCGTCGCATTACGCCGATGCCCGCTTTTCGACGACGCCCGCCTCAACCTGCTATCGCCCGCAGCGCCGCCCCTCGCCGGCGGCCGCTGTCAGCACCGCAGCGCCGTCGGTGGAGGCTGCTCCGCGGACGGCCAGGGCCAGCTGAATGGGCGCCGTTGATCGCAAGCGGAGCCGGATGGCGCAGGCAGCGGCTGCGCGCCCGGGTGGTCGTGTGAACGCCACCGGCATCGGCGGCCAGGACGCCCTGCGCCGCATGGCCCAGGCCGTCGCCGCCCAGGTCTGCAGGGAAGCCCCGGGACCATGCACGTTTGGTGCTCGACGACACCTCTGCCCGGGCGGCCTTGGGCCTGCTGGTGCCCGCCACCGACGACGGTCGGGTGCTGTTCATGCTGCCCTTCCTTCGGCCGCACGCTTGGTGGGCACCACCGGACACCGCCTGCCCCTGCCCGAAGCGAGCGGCCCGCGCCAACGAAGCAGGCCCTACTCTTGCTCGACTACGTGCAGCGCTGGTTCCTCAGATACTCCACAGCCAGGTGAGCAGCCGCTGGGCCGGCGGGCCGCCCGCTGCTTGTGCCCGAACAGCTGGCGGAAGCGGCCGCCGGCACGGGCGGGTCGAGTGCGGGAGCACGCGGTGGAGCGGCTCAGCCTGCGGTCTTTGTCAAGCGTGGATGGGCGGCAAGTGGACCACCTGCCGCAGCAATGGCCATCGACGCCCTGGCCGCTTGGTGGCCGAGCAGCTACGGCCGGCCCTTGGGGGAGCCTGTCGCCGGAGCGATCCTGCGGTGCCGCCAGCGACCCCGGCCGCAGCGCACGCGAGCTGGCCGCCCTGGCACAAAGCTCAGCACGAGCTGGAGGCCCACTGCGCGGCGCCACCTGATCGCAGCCATGCCTGGAGGCCCCCCGGTGCTCCGCCTGCGCCGCCGATTGCCAGCGAGCGCACCCCCCTCAGCGACGTATCCCCATGACCGCGCGGAGGTGCGGCCACATGGGCCGCCCATTGAGTGGGCCCGGCCAAACCGGAGGATGTGCTGTGCCCGCCGCTGCCGGCTGGCCTGGTTGTCGATTCAGGCCGAGGCCGACCCGGCTGGAGGGCGACGGGGGCGATGCTGCATCGGAGCAGGAAGCCGCGGCGGCCTACTCGCTCTACCAGCCACAGAAGAACCCAGTAGGCTGGGCAGGTTATTGACGAGACCACTCCGGGCTCGCCGGCGGCCAACTCACAAACCCCAGAGTCGTTTCGCGCATGCGATCGGGTCCCTTGCCACTGACGCTGAACGGTCGAGCGGGTGGAGGCGCCCTTGCCGAGAGGTTGGCGGCCACGATCACCGTCATCGCCGACAGGGGTTTCCTCGCCCATCGCTGCGCTCCTGGCAAGGAACGGGCGTTAGCAGAGCACGCTGGAGGTGGCGCGCTCTTCGATCTCACCAGTCGCCGTAGCGCAGGAGCCGGTAGCAACCGGGCGACTGGTGAGCATTCTGCGGAGGTGCCAGTGAGCAGGAGAGCCGAGAGCTTTGCTGCTGCCACCTCCACGTTGACCACGCGGTATCAAAAAACCGGGTGAAGTGTGATCGGCCGGCAGCACCAGCAAGGGGTCTGGAGCGCTTTGGAGAAACCACCGTTGGGGGCGTGTAGCCAACGATCGGGGGGGGGCTGGGGCCCCCGGCATCAGGCCATCGGTAGTGCGGTTGGGGTCGCGGTCGCGACAGTCCCGGCCAGTCGCCCATTTCCCAGCTCTCATCGCCGTAAATAGAGGCAGGCAGGCCGGGCAGGCGTAGATGAGGCAATGTTAGCAGGGTGTTGGGGCCTGGCATCCGCACATTGAGCAGGGGGGACCAGGCCGCGGTTGCATTCCCAGTTCAGCAGTGGATCACGTTGCGTCGGAAAGCATTGAGGAGGTTGGCCTCCACACCCGCACTCGGGCACAGGTGACCTCCCCGAGCCAGAGCTCATTCGTGTGTGCGCAGCGGCCAGGGCCAGCGGCAGCCGACACCATCTCCTGGGCAGTGGTGAGGGCAATCGCGCAGGGCATCGCTGACCGCCATTGGGCCCACGGCCGCGAACAGGTGGGCCGTGAGGCCGAAGTTCGAAGGCGGCATGCAGTTCATCGATGGCCAGGTAGGGCGGCCGACTCATCGGACCGGCTGGTCGCCTTCGGCCAACAGGCTCAGCAATCCCCCCGCTGGCCTCCTAACCCGGGCCCTCAACCCGCCGCAGGAAGGCGTGAGTTTCGGCAGGCCCTCGCAGCGGCTGCCTCGCATCGGAACAGGAAGGGCACGGCATCGAGGCGAAAGCCCGTCGGCCCCCCATGTCCAGCCAGGAAGTCCGACCACCTTCAGGCATCTCCTCCTGCACCTCGGGTATTGGGCGTAGTTGAGATCGGGGCTGGATGGCGCAGGAACGGTGCAGTAGAACTGGCCCGCACCTTCGTTCCATTCCCAGTTCGCGAGGCTTCGAAGGTGCGGAACAGCACCGCGCATCGGCATAGCCCTGGTCGTCGTCGCGGCCAGGACGTTAAAAAATCACGCTACGCTGCTGCCCTGGGCGCCCAGAGGGCGCGCTGAAACCAGGGAGTGCAAAACGCTTGGTGTGGCGTTCAACACCAGGTCGAGGATCACGCGGATGCCCGTGGATGTGGGCCCCTACTCCAGCAACAGGCCCCACGTCGCGAAGATCGCCGAGATCGGGGTGACGCTGGTTGACAGTCGGTTGATGTCGTAACCGCCATCGCGCAGCGGGCGAGGAGACTAGATCGGCGTCAGCCAGATCGCATCGAACCCGAGCCACTCCAGGTAAGGAAATTCTGGGGTGATACGGCCAGGTCACCGATGCCATTTGCCGTCGGCGTCGTGGAAGCTTGCGCGGCATCAACTGATAGAGATGACGCCCACCCCCACAGCCTTCCCACAGGGAGGTTTGGCTTTCGGCATGACAGGTGAATGGAGAGGGTGAATGGAGGGGGTGGGATCGAAGGAAGAATTGGTGGTTCAGCGTCAGACCCGGCCGCCGGGCCGCAAATCGAATGCTCACTGTTGTGCTCCCAGGCGATGCGCACGGGCATCGCCGATGCTCGCCCGCCACGCAGACCCAGCGCGGGGGTCCGCGGGCTGGTGTCGAGCTGCAGTTGCTGGCTGGCGCCCTTGCCAATCCCGAACCCTCACCACCCGAACCTGCGTCCACCTTCCCGCACGGCAGGAGGTGTTCGGGCCCGCACGGCCAGCCAGGCTGCCATCGGGTTCTTGGAGCACGTTGATCTGGGGCCGACGATGAAACTGGGCCACAACGCGTGCGGGCGGTGGTAGAGCTCGCGAGCGTGTCCGCACTGCTGCAGGCGGGCCGGGATCGAGCACGGGCGATTGCCGACGGCGATGCCCATGGCTTCTTGCTGGTCATGGGTGACGTTAGACCACCGGCCGCCCCACGGCCGCAGAGGATCGCGCGCAGCTTGGCGGCCGCAGTCCTCGCGCAGCTGGGGCGTCGAGGTTGCTCATCGGTTTTCTTCATCGAGCAGGACAACCTGCGGGCGCGCAGCAGGGCCCGAGGCAGGGCCACCGCTGGCGCTGGCCGCCGAATGAGATCGGCGGGGCCGCCTTTGGGCGCAGCTCACGAGCTGCAGCAGGCCTTCAGCACGGCATCGAGCCGTCAGCGGGCGATGGTGGCCGCATCGACGCGCGGATCTCCATCCCAGCGAAAGGTTGCGGGCACGCTCAGGTGGGGATTAGAGCGCGTAGCTCTGAAACACATCGCCACCTGGACGGCGGGCCGGCAGGCAGGGCCGGTGATGTCCCGCGCTTCGCCGAGCAGGGATTGCGGCCCCGGTCGGGGGAATCGAGGCGGAGTCAAGGCGACGGGTGCTGCTTCTTGCCGCCAACCGCTGGGGCCGCAGCAGGGCCAGGCACTCGCGGGGCTCACCGTCAGATCGAGATCTTCGAGGATCGTGCGCGGCAGCCTATGCGGCGGCCTGATCCCTCAACTGCCAACGCGCCGCGTTGCAAGCGCTGGTGGTGGTGCTGGGAAAATCGTTGCTGGAAAAGCGGTCATCGGGCGGGAGCGGCGGACAGGCAGGTTCAAACCCTTGATTGGCGTCCCTGGGTGATGCGGCCACGAATTCCGGCCGACTGAAAGACCAGCAGTAGCAGCAGCAATGGCACCCGCTGCCAGCACCGTGGCCGCAGGCGAAGCGGCCATTAGGGAACGAGAAACACGAGGAACCGGCGATGCGGGGCCATGGCGGCGCCAGGGTGAGCAAGCTCCGAAGCGGCTCAGCCATGGTGAGGCGATCGGGAACTCATTCGCTGAACAGAAACACGAGCACGGCCGTGCTTCGCCACCGCCGGGGCCGAGCAGGGGCACCAGGATCCAGCGCAGACGCTGCCAGAGGCCAAAGCCCTCCAGCAGTGCGCTCTCTTCGAGGCTCGCGGGGGCCAATTTTCGGCAAAGGCCGCCTCCAAGCAGCACACCGCCAGGGGAAGCAAAGCCCGGCATAGGGCAGACAGAAGCGCCAGCAGGTTGTTGGCCAGGACCGAACTGGACGCGCCAGCTGCAGCAGCGCCAGGAAACAGCAGCACGAGGGGAAGGGCGGCCGGACCACCAGGGCAGGGCCCCATCCACCAAGCTGGCCCGCTGCAGGCCGCCGCGCCGCTGCAGGGGCGTAGGCGGCAGGGGATGGCCAGCAGCAGGGATCAGCAGCGTTGTTCCCACCCCCACCAGGGTGCTGATTTGCAGCAGGTTAGCGCCCAGAAGGGCGGATCGCTGAGGACTGGCCGTAGGCAGTCCAGCCCCGGACCGATCGCCGGCCAGGCCCGCCCAGCAGGGAATCGGGGGCGCCGGGTAGAGCGGAGAATGCAGTGAGCATCGGCGCGAGGCTCAGGGAATCAGCAGCAACGCCACCAGGGTCCAGCGGCGCGGGGTTTCTGCCCCCTCATGTGAGGCGATCGGTTGGCAGGACGCGAAGAGGCATCGGATGCGGGGTGACTTGACAAAAAAACTCGAGTGCAAGAAAGAAGGGACGCGGGGCAGCTCAAGCCCTGGCAGGACGGCGCAAACAAGCAAACAAAACCACGCCCCCCAGCAGCAGGCAGCACGCCAAAATGCGATCATCACGGTTGGCGCTGTAGGCCGAAATCGAGGAAGCGCATTGGCATTGAAAGATAGCGTAGCCCGCCACACTCTCGGTGCTGCTGGCAGCCGACCGCCGGTGAAGCACCACGATCAGATCGAAGACGCCCAGGGCCTGGGCAGGCGGGGAACAGCAGCACGCAGCAAGCAGGTAGCGGCCTGTAGCAGGGGCAGCGGTGATGCGCAGCAAGGCCTGACGGGCGCTTGCCACCTCCAGCGCCAGCGCCTCGTAGAGATCGGCGGCGGATCATCTGCAGCCCGGCCAGCCGCAACAGGGGCCACGAAAAGGCGCGCTCTCAGTTCGGCAAAAACCACGGGCCAGCCAGGCCGGAGGGGGAGCGAGGGCGTGCTGCCGGTGAGGCAGCGATTTCACGCCGTTGATCGGGACCGCTTGGGGTCGTTGAGATCCAAGCGCCAGCCAGGGCCATCACCGTGGTGGGGCAGGGCCCAGGGCAGCAGCGGTGAGGCTTGCGCACCAGCGCGACCGCGCCAGCGCTGATTGAGCAAGCAGGGCCATGGCCAGGCCCAGCCCAGCTCCAACGACCACCGACCCAACGCGAAGCGCGGTGTCTGGGCCGCGCCTTGCCAGAAGCGGGGCATCGGACCCAGGGCCGGTGCCAATTGAGCATCCCCACCGGAACGGGGGCTGGAGATCCGGTGAAACAGGTTCTGGCGTGGAAACTCAGCCCAGGTAAGAGGCCATCGGCCAGAGGGAACACAGCAGCAACGCAGCAGGGCCGGGCCGTCAGCACCACGCCCATCAGGACCGCCTCCACGCCACTGGACGTTGAGCACGCCCGGCTGGCTGCGTCCGGCCCGCCCATCGCCACTATCAGGGGCCGTCCCGCCGGTGATCGCCGTCGCTGGAGTTGCGGCTGAGGATGTCGCTGAGTTGGCACTAGCCGGGTGATCGGCCGCAAGGCCGCCACCTTCCAGGCTCTGGCGCAGGGCGGGGCAGCAGGGGGCCAGGGCCGCACCTTGCAGCTCGGGGTATCTGTCGAACAGGAGAGGCCGAGCGTGGGCGGTTGTAGCCCCAATCACGGGGTGCGCAGCCGGGCCGCTTGTGCTCTGCTCACCTGTGAGGGCCTGCAGCACCGCACACGGCTTCGTGGCCGATGGGCACTTGCCGCGCAGCACCGACAGCCTCCCAGCTTGGGCTCCTGGGTGGCGCCGGCGACTGGCCCGGCTCCGCACCATCGTTCGTGATCGGCCACCTTGCCGGCACGGCACTGCCCAGGTTTTCTGCAGCTCTTTCCAGGCGCTAGGGCCAATTGCGCATGAAGCGGCACTCGCCAACTGGCGAAAGGCCGCAGGCTTTCGGGTTCGGCGAATCGGCCCACCGACGCGGGACGTCACACCCGTTTCGACCAGCTGGCGCAGGCCAGGGAGCGCCGGCCGCTGCGGCCTGGGGTGAGTCCAGGCCGATGCCGCTGGCCGCCGCCCCGCCCCACTGGCCGCCGAAAGCCACGCAACACTTCGAGGAACACACAGCTGAGGCCCTCGTTACTGACGCCCTGCCAGACGTACCCCCAGCGCACTAAGCCCTGCCCTCTTGCGCTCTTTAGAGCGATTCACCAACTCGGGGGCGTGGCGCGCGCCGCGCCTCGCCATCAGATCGGGTGCGCCATAGAGCAGGCCCCTTCGAGAGCCAGCATCGGTCAGGCGCAGAGCTGGCCATCGAGGCGATTGCCTCGCGCGGCACGGGCACAACATCGGACAGCGCGGATCGCCCGTCGAGCCAGTTCGTCGAGGGGAAGCAGCCAGCCGGCGGGCCGGCGTATTTGGCCGTCAGTGACTATCCATCATTCAAGCAGGTTCGTAGGGGGCTGCTCGCCCGCGCAGGCTGCTGATCTCAGGATCCGACACCGCCTCAGTTTCACAACGGTCGCGGGCACGCGATGCGTCAGCGACGGGATGGGTACGCGGTTGAAGGCCGCCACCGTGTCAGCGGTGGCATTCAAGCGGAAGGGAGGCGGGCATCAGCACGGTGATCGGGTCAGCGGGCGGGCCCGCCCAGGCCACGGGCAGCGCAGCAGGGACCAGGATCCAGCCAGGGGACGATCGCCAGGCCAGCGCCGGGGCCTGGCTCTGGCACGGCCCACGATCACAGAACGTGATTCCCCAGCTGCTGAGCTCGGCAGTGCTCCACGAGTGGAAACTCCTCGGACGGGCCTGGTTCATCGTCACCCATGCGCGTCGCACTGTTTCAGGCTTGGGCTCACCAGGGCTTCGCAATGGCCCGGTCCCATGCTGCCGTAGGGAGTATGGTTGGGCGAGCACCGCCCCTGCAGTTCCACCGACCGTGCTCCGATGAATTCGGAGAGCACCAGCACCCATTCGCGAACCCCGCCGGGCCGCACGTATATCTTGGCCACCAGGTGCAGGGCCGATCGCGGCAGGGGGTGATCCAGCAAACATCGCATCGCCGATACCAGGCCACGCACTCTTTCGTAGGGAATCCGCCGGGTCGGAGAGGCGCACCGGCTGTCAGTCGATGCGGCAAAGCGGCCGGTTGATGCGGCCGACGGATTTCTTCCACCGCCGCTGGGATGTCGTCGTAGAGACGCATGCCACCGGCAGCCGCCCACTGCAGCACAGGGAACGAGCTTCAACCTTGCCGTGCCAGGTCTTGTCGGCTTCCAGCAAACGCTCGTAGGCGGCAGCCTCTCCTCGTTTGCGCCGTGGTGTAATACCACCCGGAGGCGGAGAGGATCAGCTTGCGGTCGGAATTGCTTGCTCCGGATCGTGCTTCCGACATTTGGCGCAGATCCGGGAATGGACGCAATGCGGGCGGATCTGATCGGGGGAGGGTGCCACGGCGATCGGCGACGATGCGCACGCGCGGCCCTTCATTGCATCAGGTAAGGAACAAACGACGGTTGCGGCCAGGGCGCTGCCCGTTAACGACGGGAACTTTCCTCGGCGGACCGGCACCGGATCCACCCCCTTCACGGCGCGGAGGCTGACGGCCGAGCGGGCGAAGTTGTTGGCGTAACGGGGAATGTGGAAACCGACTAAATACAACAGAGCAGGCTGTCGAGGATTTTCTTTCCCGCCAGGGAAGATGCTGAAGACGTCTGTGGACGGATGGGCGTGTGGTGGAAAAAGGGCGATCCGCACATCGGCGGTTCCTTGCGGATGTAAGCGGGCGCGAGCCAGGATTTGTAATATGAATCCATGATCGTGGCCCCCGGTTGCGGCCTTTCAGGCAGGTCCGCCTGGCGAGGAGGCATTCAACCTCCTCAAAGATGCACCAGCGGAATTGTCAACGTCTGAAATGGCTGGGAAAGGACGTGCAGAATCGGCCGAAGGATTCCTTCTGACGTTGACGTGATAGAAGCTGGATAATTTTGTTGGTGGTCTCCCGCTCAAAAAAAAATCGGCAGGACGCACGCAACATGAAGTCGTTGGGGGGGGATCCATCTGGCGGACCAGTTCGTCGTCTGACGGGCCCCTCTTCGTCTTGGCGGGCGCCAGGCCACCCAGGTGCCTGAGCGCTGGCTGCGAAACAGGTTCCTGAGGGTGGGAATGATGCCCGCTTGGGCTCTCTGCATCCACCAATGCCGGGTTCCATCGGCATCGATCTTTTCATCGACGGCGAGCGGTGATAGACGAGACAAGGGCGCTGGTGCCCGCCACCTCTGGGGCTGTGCCGGAAGGTACTGCGAAGTTTTGCTGGTCATCTCTGGCCTTCACGTGGGCGGCCATCCTCTCACCGTTTGAACGGGGGCGCTCAAGTGAGCGTTCAGGGCAAGGGAGGGCTCTTTTTTTTCCCCCAAAAAAACTTGGTCTGGGCTTTCTTCCACCAGGTTGAATCCGCACCCGCTTGCCCACCGGCGAGCTCCCCGAGTGACACCCGCAGGCGTGCTGCCAACTGAGGCCTGCAACAGGGGAGCAGTTCGCCGCAGGTGGGGGGTGCTGGCTGGCCGCTTCCCACCCAGAGCCGCTCTGACAGGCCGCCCAGGCCGCGCCAGCTGGTGTGCATGTTTTTGAGCACGGCGCTTCTCAGATGTGCTCCGGCCTGGCCAACGGCGATCGGCCAGCAGCCTCGAGGGCATCGAGGCGCTGGGCTTCCTGCAGGGGCGCCTTTTCAAAGTTGAGGTTCTCCCTGCTGAAGGCCCGCACCGCCGCGCCGGCCTCCGCCGCCTTGCTCAGCCCAGCGCGGCCGTATTGGGTCACGTCCTTGACCCGCTTCCAGGCTCCGGCTCCTCGCGCAGGCGCGGCGCAGGTTAGTCCTGCTGGGGTTCCGGGCGCTTGGCCAGCTCCTTGGACCAGCGGCGCCACAATCCGCGGCGGCAGCAGGTTTCTCCTGGGTGCGTTGGCGAATCTCCTCGGCAGCGGGGGGCTGGTGGCGGCAGGTGAACTCATCGGTGAGGCCGGCGCACCTGGTTTGCGCGTGATCTGGCGGCCCTCGTGGCCCCGCCTCGCTGATCATCAGGCTGCACCTCGGGGTCTGCTGGGCCGTCTCCAGGAGGCCCGTTTCGAGGAAGTTGTTGACGTGGCCTGCTCCAGGGCAGGCCGCCACCGACGAGGGTTGTTCGGCGGATTCAGCCAGCTGGATCGGCCATAGGCCCTGGTTTTGCTGAAATCTCGCGCTCGCGCAGGCCACTGCAGAAAGCCGGTTTGCCCCGGCCTTCGCCACCGCGATTTTCCCGGAATCCCGCACCGAGCCGAGGATGCGCCGCGCCAGGATTTCGGTCTGGCAGATCGAAGCGATTCACAGATCCTCCCAGGCCTCTCGAGCCGGGCGAGGAACTCGACGGTGCTGATGTCCTCGCGGTTGGGATCGGGCAATTCGAGGCTGAGGACAGGTCCTCCATCGAGGGCCACGGGCAGGGGAGGCGACGTGCCAACGGCGGGCCCGGGCGACCCTTGACCCCGAAGCGCGACGAATTCGTGGACATGACCTGGTTGCAAGCCCTGCCCGCGGGTAGTTTCCGCAAGGAAGTCACCGCTCAGTCTAGGCAGCGATGGGCCATTTCACGCGGCGAACCAAGCGTGCGCATCAAGTTCGGGCTGAGCTTCTTACTGGTTCCGACGCGGCCACTGTGGCCTCCGTTTGACACCTCCGGTATCCGCTACCCGGTGTGGTTTGCGTTTTGACAAGGTGAACTTACACCGGCATCAGCGGCACCGACGGCGGCAATCAACACCAACAACTTTCGCGAGTTCGAATCGACAAGGCTTAAGGCGGTAAGGCCTGAGGCTCTAACCTGATAATCCTGCCCGGGAGGTTTTCCGTGGCAGGATTTTTTTGCTGGTCGTCAGCAGACGAGTCAGAAGGCATCGTTTGTGAACGGATTGTTCAGGATGGGTTTTTGTCATGATCTTGAGATCGAGCCGAGCGACCAATCGCGTTGGTAGCGCAGATCCAGCCTCGATACGCCTGAACCATCGCCTCAAGCTTCACGCGGTTTCGCTCGCGCCACCTTCACTGGGCCAGGCGGTCATCCCAGGCTTGAACTGGTGTGGCCGTTGCCATGTAGCCAGGAGATACCTTGCGATAGAGCTCGTTGTGATTCCACAAGCATGGGGCCTGGGGCGACAGGGCTCATCGAATCACTCAAAAGGATGGTTTCGCGAGATGCAAGAATTCATTGCCCGAGAATTTGCTTGAGAAAGAGCCAGAAACTACTCTCACGGTAAAACGTACCCCAGTGTTTGGAATATCAAAGGCAATCAACCAAGTTTCTACCAAACGATATGGAGGCTGATCAGGTTTGACGGCCAAGGTCAATCCACAGCAAGCTAGGCATTGGTCCGTAGCCTTTCCAAAAAAGTTTGCGGTTGGAAAAACGTTGTCCTGTGTTCCTATCAGTTTGTCAGTCGTAGAGCTTGGATAACCGGCCCCAACCCGTTTCAAACTCTCTCTCCAAGAAGAGCTGCCAGCTCGGCAGAGCAGATTATTGAAGCTCCAGTTCACGCGCGGCTGCGGAATTTCCACCACTGAAGAAGGACTGGCCATGGTCTTGCAACAGAGGCCGCAGAACCTTCAACACGGTTTCAAGACTATCAGGCAGGCGTCGACTTTACGGCAGATCCGTGCGTGACCATGGGAACTATCGGTAGCGTTGGAGGTAAGCGATACTCCGTTTTTGGATTGGTTGCTGGCAATAGGTGTGCGCGCAAACGGTTAAAGCAGCACCGTGCACAGCATGTTGTCTCGCAGAAGTTCAGCTGGGGGTCCTTGGGGAGGCCCCGATAGTCTTTGAGTCGCCATTAGGCTTTGCTCCAAAAGGCTGCGGCGGATTCAGTTTGTTGGCCAGGTTGTTATGGGATTCACCAATCAGATAAGCTCTCCAGGATGGCGGGCATCACGCGCATCGTTTCTGTTGCAAACTGCTGAAGGATGTTAAGGGGCCATTCCCTGGGTGCACGACCCAGATATGGACACTCCACCAACATCGGCCTACGTGCTTGCGGGCCCTTGCCAGCATCCGTTCCATGAACACTTGCTTCCCCGTGGTCGTCATGGTCAAAGAACCAAGAGGTAGGCTGCCCGATTGTCTGCATTGGCAACCGCCGCTCGGGGCGCGGTAAGGTTACCCTTGGCGCTCTGGAAGCTGCAACAAGGGAAGCGGGGATTCCCTGGGCCCTCAGCCCGTCCAGCCACGTCCTCCTCCACAGCTCGGCAGCCATCGGCACCCACCCACCACCTCGGAATCAGCCGGAATGGGTCTGTAGAAACCACAGGCGGGCCAGCTGCAACCTCCAACTCGCTGACCTTTGCACGTGGAAGGGGAATACCACGAGGATTCTGCAGGCGCCGGGCTGCGGCTTCGGGCCTCGCCTGATCAAAAATTCTGGCTCTTAAAGTGAGGCAAGCACCTGTTTTCAGCGTGATCACCAGTTGGTCCTGCCACTGCTTCAACAACAGCATTCGGGGAATGGGGCGCTCTCTGGCAGAGGCCTGAATCCATCTGTTGCAAGGTCAAGTCTTCCAGAAAAGCTCCCTGGCTGCGCCCAGACACCCATTCCGGGCAGGGGACACTGGAGTCTTGGTCTGAGTCGTAACAACAAGAACGATCGCATTCAGCCGGCGTGCTTCACGGCCAGCCACCCCGCCGGCATGGAGAACTTCTCCCGGCCACTGGAAGCGCTCCGCGTATAGCGGCTGAAAACTGTTCGTTTCAGGAGGGGCAGCCAGCTTGGCAGGAGGCCAATCGCCTAGAAAGGAGAGGGCCCCAGCCGACCAGCACAAAACCACGCCAGGACCAACCACAAGCTTCGGCTTCTCTGGTCGCATTCCGGTGCCGCCTCGGTTTCGGCCTGGTATTCCGCCCATCGATCTGCGGCCAAGAGTATCCATCCATTGGGGCGGCGATTCCCTCCAGCTTTCAAGGGCATGATGGCAGGCGGATTTGCTCCAGGGCATGTTGGCGAAGTTGATCGCGGAGGCCTCGCCCCGTCGCGGCCCGCGCCAAGGGCGTCCAGGGCAAGGCATCGAAGAGCCTGGCCGTAAGGCTTCCAGGCCTTTTGCTGTGCACGCCTGTGCTTGCTGCACCCACATTCTGTTCAATCAGCACCCTCCCAGGCCAATACCTCGAACATCAGCGCCACGCGGTTGCTCCCCAAAAGGTGGGGGGCACCCCGCACTCGGCAAAAGGCTGGGGGCCGCCCTCCGGGTCTTGAGGCGATTGCGGGTCTCGAGGCGGCCACGTTTTGCCTGGCCCGCCTTCAGTTTCCCGGGGGGCGACGACAACGTCCACAAGGCACGGAAATCACGACCGGCGAATCAAGGGAAGGAGGCAGGGTCGTTCGAAAGCACGGGCAACCAGGGGCAAAGCTCACATCCCCACGGATTTTGGGCAAGTTTGGTCCAGGCTGGCCAAATTTTGCGGGCGGAAGGGGAATCGCAAACGAGAGATTCGAATCGAACCGGCAGGCAAATCTCTCCTT
>Ga0163217_1115659_pt1 | contig 16678 bp, 20 predicted proteins | sample SynspAceP_FD_185933 | JGI IMG/M metagenome (GOLD analysis project Ga0163217, IMG submission 185933) | Saline lake microbial communities from Ace Lake in Antarctica - Synechococcus sp. Ace-P (PacBio error correction) | ecosystem: Environmental > Aquatic > Non-marine Saline and Alkaline > Saline ... | reverse complement strand
CCGCCTGTAGGGATTCCAAGATATTCTTGACCGGAGGTCGCGGCTTGGCAGGAACGCTTTGCCTTCGCCCTCTGCGCCTTCCCAGTCGCGCGCCATGCCCGTTGTTCACCCATGTGCGTTTTCAGGTTCTGCGCGCTGCCCGTTCCACGGTTTTTCGCTTTGCGCTTTGTCGCCAAAGCTCCAGACCGCATATTACATCCCATAGGCCGCGCCAGCGTTTTTCTGACGTGTTCCTTCTGCGGGCCCGGTCACGATATTCACCACGCCCGCCGCACATCAGAGGTTTCTAGAACCTGAACAAATTCCGTCGCAAGCAAGCGGAAGGGCGCTGGGCCGCAAAGAAGTGACACCGGTTGCCCATGGCAATTCGCCGGGGCCCATGAGGAGTCAACCAAGTCAATTGTTAGGGGGCCTCTGCGGGGCAAAAGCGCGCCGATAACGCCAACGGGTTTCTTTCATCGCAGCGCGACCCCGCGGATGCGCACGCCATGCACCTGGACCGTTATATTTGTTCGGGCCCAGGCGGCTAGGTGAACAGCCGTTTGACCGCCAGTCCGACCTCGGCTTTGCCGGTTCTTGCCACCCCTGCATCGCATCCGCCGTTGCGCGAACTCTCCCGCGTGCGGCCAGATTTTCAGCGATGTAATACAGGTTTGCGCGCGCAAATGGCGGTTGTCTTGCTCAGCCCTTTGCAGTATGAGCGGCCTCCACCGGCAGTTTGCGCACTTCCTTGCGGCGACGCAAGCGAGACATTGCCCCAGCGATCGCCGGAACTTACCCCACACAGGTGCGGAATAGCCGGCCTGTCCGGGACGGCTTTGCTTTGCCCCCGATATACAGCTGGCGTCGGTCAATCGGGTCCGCGGCGTGCCACTGTCCGGTAAGGCGCGATCTCTTTCAACGGCTTTTTTGCGTGGTTTTCGAAACGGGCTGTAGGCTGTCAGGCCTTCCCAGCGCCTTCACGGCAAGCCGGCTTTCGCGCCACCCGCCAAAGCCTGCGGCGGCATCATCATGTGGTCCCGTTCACCCATACGATTTGCCGCGACCAGCTGGCGCGATATCCAGCGCCAGATTTGATGTTCTCGGACCAGACCGTCCGGCCAGGACCGTAGCGGTGTTATGGGCAGTTCGACCGCCTCGGCGGGGGTGCGGGAATGTGGTGTGATACAGCACGGGGCCAAAGATTTCGTTCTGCATCAAGGATCGGCAGGGTTTCATTGCCTTGTGATCAGCGTGGGGGATAATAGCAGCCGGTCGCAGGGATCCGCCTGCGGTAAACAATTGCCACTGGTGTTGGCCGGCGGACCGATATCGGTACGCGCTTGCACCTGACGGGATCGACAGCGCCGCCCACGTTCAACGGATTTATCCAGCGGATTACGACCGCAGCTTCGCATGCGCACGCGCAGCTTGGCACATAGAACGATCGCCCACAGGTTCATGCACCAAACAGGGCGCGAGGCCTGCACAGCGGACCTGACCCTGATTGAACCAGATCGCGTCGACCAGCCCTCGCGGCTGAATCCAGATCCGCATCGTCAAACACGAATATAGGGCGACTTGCCCCCCAGCTCGAGCGTCAGCGCCTGCCGCTTCCCGGCCTGTCACCTCGCGGATATGCCGGCCCACGGCGTTGATCCAGTAAGGCGATCTGTTCGACATCGATTGCACAATCATCCTCGCCACGCACCGTTCGCTGTCACGATATTTCACAACCCCCTTGGGCAAGCCAGCCTGCACACAGATATCGCAAAAAAACGCAGCGCGGGTCAGCGACGTATATCGGCAGGTTTTCAATACACCGTGTTCCCCATCGCCAAAAGCAGGTGGCGACTTTCGCACGCCAGCATCAACAGCGGGAAATGTCCACGGATGATCGGCCCCACACACGCCCCAAGCGCCTCTGCGTCGGGCACTCGGACTCCATCAGTTGGCCATGGCCTGCGTTGATAGGTAGGAAATGCCGCTGCGCCAGGCACATCCACATCGCGCGCTTCGCGGAGGGTTTGCCGTTATTCCAGCGTTTTCCAGCACGGCAAAAAGGCCGGCTGTGTTTTTGGCAACACCGCGCCAAGGCAACAGGACCGCGCACGCCGTGTCCGCCAAGCTTGACCCACTTTGCTGCGCCTTGCTGCAGCAGCGCGGCGGTTGTCGACCTGGCCTGACTGGCTTGCGTCAGCGTCGCCAGCACATTCCGTTTGGCAGGGTTGCGGCGTTTCGAATCAATCGCGTGCGTCGGTGAACGCGCTCGTCGAGAAAGCCGAAAGGGCTGCCTTGATCGACCAGCCACGCCAGCCGCGTCAGCGGCATTTCCGGGTGCCGTCCCATAGGTCCATGGTTTAGTAGATTCGGGACACGGCCTCATGGGTTCACCCTTTCAAATACTCAAGATCGACATTGGTTTCACGCGGCCTCAGCTAATGCGTTGACGTATGGCTTTGCGAATAGTGCCCGACACATGGTGGTCGAGCTGGCGTTCGATGTCGCCCAACAGCGACGACGGCCCCGAAACGGAACAGGTCAGGCTGCACCAGCGGTGCCAATTCTCTTTCATCATGGCAAGATAGACCAGCGCGTCCTGGCTTTTCGAACGATCCCGCAAACGCAGGTTTTAGCCGACGCGAAGCCGTGCGGTCGAAATAGTCCGGATCGCGGGTCATCACGAGCGGTCACGGGGCAGGGTCGCATTGACGCTTCCTGCCGGGTCGAGGCCTTTGATTGGAAATCCGCCCCCGGCCATTCATGCAGTCAGCGACGCACGCGCGACGTTGCGAGGCTAGCCCAACTTCCCGGTTGCAAGGGATCGCTTTGACGTGGGCGCAACCGCATGCCGGCGCGGAAGGCACGCATTTCATCATTAAAGCGCTGCCAGTCGCCGATAGACATGGCGGGTGAAATAACGATGTCGATCTCGGCGGCTCCTGCGGCGACGCTCATCTCGATCTCGCGCAGGCGCAGCTCGAAAGGGGACAGCCGGCGGAAAACCGGTGGACACTGCAAGCAATCGGATGCCGGTGCCTTCAAGTGCTGCTTTGCGGGGGCGATCATTTCTCGTGGTAGACCAGACCGCGCCCCACGGTGATCCGCGACATGGCCCAAGCGCGTCCAGCCAAAGCGGGTGCAATCGGCTGACGGCCTTGGCGGCCACAGCCGTTCACGCGGCGGGCAGTGTCATCGCCGATAAGCCGTCGTTTTTTAGATCGATGCAGCTGACGGCGCGCAGCAGCCACGCGGCTTTGATGTCTTTTTTCACGGACCGGCGTGCGGGCAGGGCCAGCGCACGACGCTCTACCGCAGAGCGGTGTTTACCTGCACGGCGCGCACCCAATCCATATCCAGCGGCATCCCGGATTTGCGGGGTTCATCCACCTGCGGCGGTGGGCTTTTGTGGCCAGTTCGGTCGGGTTGTTGTACATGCGGGACATGGGCGCTTTTCCTGTCTGATCAGACAGTCAATGTGCCACCGGGGCAAGCGCGCAATGCAAGCATCGCGCCCTCACGTCACATCTGGCAAGCGGCGTTTCAGCTGCCGCGATGGTGGAATACCGAAGGCGATAGCAAAGCGCCCTTGGTAATGCGCGTCCGTCGTCCGAAATGCCAAAACGCAGCGGTATTTGGTCAAGGAACCGCGGTGACTCGGGGCTCCTGCCCCGATCGCGTCGAGGATAGCCTCCGGCCGTCGAAACCACCAGCTCGTACTGCGGCTGCAAACTGGGCCTTTGGGCAGGATCGGCGTGTCGGTGCGTCCGTCGGCATTTGTGGTCATTTGAACCAGCTTCATTGCGGTTGGTCCTTTCGATCCGGTACAGCGTGATCTCCAGTCCCCCTTGCGGGGGCGTCACGTTGCGGTGTCCAGAACATGCGTCGTCAAGAGCCGTTTGCCATGAGTAGGGTCTTTCCTGATCCGTTTGGACCCTTACGATAGGCAGGTAGTCACGGCAGGTCAATGGCGGATCAGCGGGAGGGGCCGAGGGGCGGGAAAAGCCGGCGATTCGGGTGTGGCGAAAAAAAAATATGCACATTTACCGATTCGTTTTTGCTTGAGCCGCGAAATCATCCTGAGCCTATATGGTAGACAACATTACAATCGGAGTTCGGCATGCCAGCGATCATACAATCCGAAATGTATTTGGGACAGGAATTCTTATTGATCGCGGGCAAAGCCGCATTCTGGTGCGGACGATCATTGGGCAGGGGGGCCGGCAGGACTCGTTTGTTGCATAGCGCAGCAAGAGCGGCCCCTTCCACTCACCTGTCCGGCCCATTTATATCCCGCGCATGCTTTTGTTTTCAGGCCGGCCAGCGCCTTAGAACTTTCGGTTATAAAGAGAGCAGGGCCACTCGAGGCCGATCTGGCAGCCAGCCAACCTTTGTAGGGGTGGTGGCTGTACATTGCGAAAAAATCAGTGCCAGAAAACTGTAGGTTGAAAAAACAATCGGCCACAGTGCGAGGTTTCCTTTGCATCGGGCGCTGACCAAAGGGACGATCTCATGACACGTTACCCGCTGATTTTCACGGCTACGGCCGACCCGCTTTGACGATTCAATGGCCGGGAGGGGGCGGGATCCGTACAATTTGTGCTGAATTACGAAGAGGGCGGCGAAAACTGTCTGCTCCACGGGACGCCGCATCGAGGCTTCTTGTCCGAGATCGTCGGGGCCGCCTTGGCCGGGGCAGCGTCACTGGAATATGGAATCAGCTACTTGACTACCGGCGCGCGAGCCGGGGTTCTGGCGGCTGACCGCCCTGTTCACCGGTGCCCAATATTTCCCGTCACCGTCTAATGGTGTCGCCACCGCCTTGGCGCGGGTTCCCCCCAAGCAGGTAGAGGCAATGACCCAAAGCGACTGGGGAGAGCCGCAAGCCACGGGCTGAAGTGATCGACTACAAGGATCACACCGCCGAGTCGAAAGCGCTAACATGACGAGGCCATCCGTCTCACCGCGAAGTCGTCGGTCACGCTCCCCGCGGTGGTACAAGGACGCAGCTTTCTGTGAACACGGTGGGGCGCTTGCAGCCGAGACAGGCGAATTCATTATATCTTCTGACCAATACGACGATGAGCTGCCCTACTGGACACAGGTGGCGGGCCGCGATCAACTGATCATACCCTATTACGCTTTGACTGGCAACGACATGCGTTTGCACGCCGCAGGGCTTTAATCGGGCGAAACAGTTCTACACCTACCTGTGCGATACCTTCGATGCGCTTTATGCCGAAGGCAGCCGCAGGTTCAGGGCAAATTTGATGCGGTCGCTTCTGCACTGTCGCTTTGATCGGGCGCCCGGTGCGGATACAGGCGCTGAAACGCTTTATCGGACTATATCAAAGGGTTCGAGGGCGTCTGGACCCGCGCCGCATCGATATCGCAGACCAATTGGGCGCGCGACCCATCCGCCGCAGCGCGCCTGCGTCTGGATCAAATGGACCGCGCCAGCTTTGTCGCCAAATTCGGTTGGCGTGTTCGAAACATCGCGTGAGAATCGCGGAACGCGCCTTCGAGCTGGAAACCGGGCCTGCGCCATAACTCTGTCGCGGGGAATCACATGCACTGCGCGCGGATGTTCCGGTCGGGCGACGCGGGCCGGGAACGCTTGGGCGTGCTGACCGCGCACCCGATCTGCGGGCAAGCTGGCGGCGGCCAAACGGCTGACGGCGGAAAGCACGCAGAGCAAGCCAAGCGCCGGGCTGGACGCACTGGACCGACGCCGAGCGTACGCGGTTCGAGACGTTGAACAAGCCAATACGTCGCCAAACAACGGGTTTCCGTTTATCATCGCGGTCAAGGATCACGACAAGGAACGGCATCCTACGGCCAGTTCGAAAAACGTATCGCAATGCAACCGAAGATGGAATTTACCACTGCATGCGCGCAGGTCGAACGGATCGCACGTCTGCGGCTAGAGGATAGGCTATGAACCTATGCCTTCCCCCCGGCGGTTCTGCCGATCAATCCGTGTCGCCGAAAGCACAGCGTTTTTCACCGATGCCTATGCGCGTGTCCCGCCTCGGTGCAGCGCGATATCTGGCCAGCCTGTTGCCGGGTTGGAAGGGATACACGCGCTGGGTTGTTGGCGCGGCCGCCTGACCGGAATTTGCCGAAACCTTTGCGCAATACGCGATAGAACTGCCCTCAATGGTGCAGCGACACCCCCGAGCCGAAACGCACAGGCGCAGGCGGTCTTGTTTGTGGCGACGGGGACGGCGCGGCTGACGCTGGATGGCGACGCTTCACGACTGTGGCGGGGTCGCGACGCGTATATTCCCCTGCTTACCCCGTGGACCTGTGAACACCGGCGATACGGCCGTGTGAGTCCTCCATTGGGTGCGTCGTAAACGGTATGTCTGCCCAAGGGATCGATTGCGCCCGGATTTGCGTTGTCACCCATGCCAAGAATGTCGCGCCATATTGCCATGCCGATACCGATGGGCTTGGGCAACCCAGCGTTTTGCGACCCCTGGTGACCTGGCGCCACGACATGCACGTCAATATCGTGACCTTCCAGCCGGCCGGTTCGCCATCCGTTGCGGAAACCCATGTGAGGAAACACGGCGCTCTATGTCATTCAAGCACGGCGGATATTTGCTGAACCGCGACTGGGTTCGGTGAGCGGCGATTTCATGGTGGTTACGCGCTTTCTGGTTCGCAGGCCTGTATCGCGACGGGCGATGAGCCGTTTCCGCTATCTGCTGTATTAAAGGATTGTGAACCGCCACATGCCGCTGTCGCTGATGACGCGACGCTGCCATGCGCGAGATCGCCGTTCAGCCGCTGGACCGCTGCCGCCTTCGCCCTTCGGAAGAGGTTGCTGGACGCCTCGGTTCACCGGCCGTATCATGCAACGCAGGGCTGTGCGGACGGCATTCATGATCTGGCAGCGCTTGAGGTCGGCGCGGAGGAGCGCGCGGGCATCAGCATTTTTTAACGCGCGGCACGTAGCTTGCCTTACCGGTTGTACCTGCTTGAAGGTTCACCCGAGATCGCCCCCCCCCCCCCCCCCCCCCCCCAAGGCGTTCCTCCGCTGTCTGGTCAGCCGTTTCTTGTCATTGTCGCACGGGCAAAGGCGATTGCCCCCGGCACGCCGCTGGCCTTGTTACCGGCGCTCATCAGGGGCGTGAACTTTCGCCGCGGACATGGCACGGCGTGCTACGCCTTTGGCAGGCCAGGGCCTAATTCGCGGTTGTGGACGCATCGGCACAAGCGCGAACCTGACGAATTACCCGCTTGGACCCGCCTTATGTGATTCAAGGGTAAACCCCGCGCCTAAAAGGACGCACAAACTGCGGCCAGCGATCAACAAGGGACATTGATTATGACACCGCCACGCCATCGGCACGCCGGAACAACTCGCGACCCAATTACATGCCGCCGCTGCATCGCGCCATTCCCTTGGTTCAGCATGTGCGGCGATGTTTGTGTAAATGTCACCCCCGCATCATCATCGCGGGTGCGGCGGGCTTTGGCTTCGGGTCGAAACTCCGCCTGACTTTTCCCGAACTGCTGTACCTGATCCAAGATGTCGATGCTGTTTGCCGGTGTCGCGACTCTGTTGCAACGGCTGACGCTCGGGCGTCCGGGCAGGCTGCCGATTGTGCAAGCACCATCCTTTGCGTTCATCCATTCATATCCCGCTGGTGGCGGGCCAAAGGTCGTCGACGGCTGGCCTGCCGTTGTTTGGCGCGTGGTTGATCGGTGGGCATGTTCCACGCGTTTTCTGGGGGCTGTTTATTGGCAAGATCCGCTTGCATTTGCCGCCGCTGTCACCGGGCTGGTGGTCACATGATCGGTCTGCTTTAGTCCAAAGGTTCGGCATTCAATACGCCGCAGGTGGAGGGCGGCCAATTGGCACGCCGGCCATGGCAGGCCTGCTAACTGGTCAGCCGCGCTTGGTGGTGATCTTTGTTACGCTGGGGGTCAAGTTTTTCCCCGACGGATTGCTGTTCCCATTTCCGCCGATTGCTGATCGGATTGATCGTAGGCTTACGGTCTATGCACTGGCCGTCGGAGCTCAGCCTTTGGGGGATATCAGCGGGTCGATGGTCACGGTCCGCCGCCTTTGCACTGCCCAACCCGCTGAAATTACGGGTTCGAATTTCGGCCGCAGCGATCGTCGGCTTTTTGCTTGATGGCGTTCATTTCGGCGATTGAAACCGTGGCGACGTTCGCAAGGATCACCAAGCGGCCGCGGCCGCAAGCGACCGATAGCGGAAATTCAGGGGCGCGACCTATGCGGACGGGACGGGTTCAGCTGTTGCGGCATCTTTGGTTGGCCTGCCCAACACATCCGTTCAGCCAGAAACGTCGGCCTGGATCGCGATGACCGGGCGTCATGAGGCCGCCTGTCTCACCATCGGCGCGTTGTTCCTGATCCTCTGTGGGCTCGTCCCCAAGGTGGCGGCGTGATCCGTACCATCCCGCGAGGTGTTGGGCGGCGGGGGTCATCGTAATGGTCGATGGTCGTGGCGGCGGGCTTCGATGTTGTCGGATGTTGGACTGGAACGCCGCATATGGTGATCTTCGCCATCATCGATCTCGATCGGCCTGGGGCTGCAGCATGGAGCCGGTGCGTTGTGCAACAACCTGCCTGACACGGGCAAGATTCTGCTGACCAGCGGACTGCTTCCCGCCGCTCTGATGCTATTGTGCTGAAACTGCTTCTGCCCGAAGAACTGGCAGGAATCAACGAGGAAGTCTCGGCGGCGTTGTAGGCAGCTCCAAAGGCACGGCTGCCGCATACAACCAAGACACCGTCACTAAGGAGCTCCCCAATGTACCTTCGATATGGCCGCCATTGGCGCTTGGATCGAGGTTTGCCTTCGCTGGGTGCATGTCATCACGGCCATTGCGTGGATCGGGTTCGTCGTTCTACTTCATCGCGCTGGATCTGGGGCCTGCCCGCGACCGCAACCTCAAACCGGCTGGCGGACGGGGAGAGTGGCAGGTCCACGGCGGCGGGTCTATCACGTCCAAAAGATCTTGGTGCGACCTGCGGCCAGGATGGCCGACGGATCTGATCTGGTTCAAATGGGAAAGCTATTCGACCCTGGCCTCGGGCTTTGCGTTGCTATTCCTGTCTACTACCTCGGGCCGAATTACTTATCTTGTTGATCCCAGTGTGCAGAAGCTGCGAACTGGCAGGCGGTGGGGATTCCCGGGCATGTCGCTTGGCTTTGGCTGGCTGGTCTACGGATCAAAAATTTTGCAAAAAGCAAATTCGGCGACAACAACACGCTGGCTATGTCGGCCTGTATGTGATTCCTCGTGGGGGATGGGCCTATTTTCTATACGTCAGGTCTTTCCGGGGCGCGCAGCGCCTGCTGCATCTGGGGGCTTTCACCGCGACGTCATTGTCGGCAAACGTGTTTCTTTTTCATCATTCATGCGAACCAGCGGATCGTGGTGCCGACCTCCAAGGCGGGGCGGGTGCCGGGATCGAAATACGGCAAGATCGCCAAACAGCGCAGCACGCATAATAACTATCGTGACGTATGCGGGTGATCTTCCTGTGCTTTCAGCAACCATACCCACTGGCATTTGCGTCGGAAATGAACTGGCTGAATCGCGGCAGATAGATATATATAGAGAGAGAAGGTCACCAATCCGCCACTACTTAACAGCTTGCACGGCGCGTCAGGGGCCAACCCGACGTGGACATTGGGCGGGTCACCGCGCTGTTGTTCGTTCACGATCATGTGGCTGTCGACTGCGCCCAGTTCCGCAGTGTCGAAACCCGAAGGAGCCACTGGCCCTTGCGCTTGCGCTTTGCCCAAGGCCGAAGGGTTCGACGGTGCATGCATCGTGCGTGGCCGGTGCAGCATGTGCACGCCGCAGAACCGGCGGGGACGGGCTTGCTCTGGCCGCCGAATCCGTGCGGCTCGAGACCGAAACACAGAATCGCCAGGCCGCGAAAAGATCATTGCACGGTGTGACAGATGCGATGCCCCCTGCAAACTGAGCCATATGAGGCCAGCGAACGCGCCGAGGATCGTCGCTCGGTCAACGGGCCACCGGATTAACAACCGCGACAGCGTTAACCGTCTCTATTCGCGCTTTCAGAATCGCGCGCACTCTATTGCATAGGTCTTAGCCGCATGGCGCATCCAAACCCCAACATAGCAAAATCCTCCGGTTATCGGCAACTGGACGACTCTGCGATTAACCGTATCGCCGCCGGAGAGGTCGTTGAACGGCCCTGCCTCTGCGCGGTCAAGGAAGCTGTCGGGAACGCGATTGATGCGGGGTGCCCGCAGATACGGTTTGAATATGCCGACGGCGGGCAAACCCTGATCCGGTCACGGGACGACGCGCGGCATGCGCGGGCCGATCTGGTTGCGCTGGCGCTGTCACGGCACGCGACTCCAAGATCGACGGAACGACCTGCCTGAACATGCCACACCTGCGGCTTTCGCGGCGAGGCGTTGCCATCGCTGGGCGCTGTCGGGCGGCCTGACCATTTGCAGCGCGTGGCTGGCAAGACGGCGGCAGAGATTTTGGTCAACGGGGGTGTGACTGGCCCCTGTGCCGCCCGCCGCGCTTGAACGGCGGCCACGGTGGAGTCACCGCGCGGCGACCTGTTCTTTGCCACCCTGCGCGTTTGAAATCCTGCGGACCCGACCGCCCGGGCGGCAGGCGATTCTATGACATCATCAAGCGGTTGGCGATGCGGGGAACCTTTGTGCGTTTCACCCTGCGCGATGTGCGGCGATGGTCCGGGCCGCGAGTGTTTCGCGCGGACGACAGAACAGGCGATATGTTCGCTTGCGCTGCATGGCCGTCGGCCACAAGTGCTGGGCGCGAGTTGCGGAAAATGCGCTGCGCCATTGATTGCCGACGCGACGGTCTGCACCTACCGGATATGCCGCCCTTGCCCAACTTTACTCGCGCGGCTCTGCGGTGAACGCAATATTTGTTCGTAATGGCCGCCCTGTGCGCGACAAGCTTTGTGGGCCGCGTTGCGCGGGGCTTATTTGACCATGCTGAGCCGCGACCGCCCCATCCGCTGCCGCGCTGTTTTTGTCGATTGTGACCCCAAGCTCGTTCGAGTGAAACGTCCACCCGCCAAATCCGAAGTGCGCTTTCGGCGACCCCGGTTTTGGCGCGGGCGTGATCGTTTAGGGTTGCGACATGCGCTGGCGGCGCGGGGGGCACCGCGCACTTCGACCCACCTGTGGCGAATGCGGACCTTGGGGGCGATGGCGGCCCGAAAAACCTGCCGGGGGCGTATATCAGATGGACCGCCCCTCTCTGGTGCGCGCACGACCGCCTATCAGGCCCAAGCGCCGAGCCGGGATTTGCCGAAACCGCTGGCATGTGGGGCCGTTGTAGAGACGGCCGCAGCAGATGGTGCTGACGCCCCTTGATGCACAAAGCCATGACGCGGGCAGACCCGCACCCGCCGCCGGGACTTTCTTTGAAACCGGCAACGCGGGCAGGTGCATGAGAATTTACATCATCGCACAAAACGGCGACGGGCATGGTGATTGTGGACCAGCACGCGGCGCATGAAAAACGTCTGATCTATGAAAGCTGAAACGCCAGATGGCGGAAAACGGTTTGTCGCAGCGCAGCGCCCTGTTGATCCACCGAAATCGTGATCTGTCGGCTCTGGACTGTTTGCGCGGTGCTTGAGGTCGCGAAATGAACGGCGCGCTTTGGACTGAGGGATCGAACCGTTGGCGTTTAGCGCGATCGCCGTGCGTGAAAACGCCCGCGATCTTGCACGGTGGACGCCAGGCGATGGTGCTGATTATCCCGATGAACTGGCGGACCAAAATGAAAGGCAACACACTGCAGGCCCGGATCGAGGCGATTCCTCAGCCGTTGTGGCCTGTCACGATCAATCCGGTCGGACGCTGGGATGCGCGGGCGGAGGGGAAATGAACGCGCTGTGCGCGAGATGGAGGGGCGACCCCCCATGTCCGGCCAGTGCAAACAATGCCGGCCCCCACTATGTTCGAAGCTTGAAGTTGAGCGATATTGAAGACTGTTTCCGGACGCACATGGATCCGCGGTTGGTGATGAAACATAGCGCTTGACAGGACCTTGGATGCTGCTGCTATCGGTGGCGGTTGCGTGGTCTTGCTGGTGCTTGATCTTTGCTGGTGATGGCTGTGCGGGCCGCGGGCCGGTCGGCGCGTTGTTACCGGCCCGTTGGCCGCACAGATGCAAATCTTGGGGCCTGTGCAAGCAGCTTGGCCATGGGCGGAACACTGCGCGGCGGCTTTAGACCCGTGTCGACACGCAGGCCAATGCGCAAGCCCAAGATGGTACAAAGCATCGAGACGCGGATGGCCCATTGTACAGGCAGCAGTATGCAGACCGGCTGGCCGATAACGCTGCCGGATCCGCGCGGTCGCTTGCAGAGATTGCAGGAACGCGTGAGCGCGACGTTGCACGGGTCAAGCAGCAGACCAAAAAACCGACCGTCTGACCCAGTTCAGGACGGGGCTGGCGGCGGATCGACAAGGCGCAAGGATAATATTTCACCAAACTGTCCGGCGATGTACTGTTCACTGCAAGACATCCTGAGCAATAAGCAAACCCTGGCGCATTCGGTGAAATGCCAGCTGGCGTGATATCGTTTCCAAGGCGCTGCCCAAGGACAGCTATACCATGCAGGCGACGCTCATCGAACGGCAAACGCGCGGATTGTATTGATCCACCTGCCGAACAACCGCCGGGCCGATCGGCGATCGACAAGCAGAAATTCCCGCTTGAAGCCTACGAGGCGCTGCGCCCGTTTGCCAAGACCGATTAACGAGTCAAGGACGCCTTCCCCGTGCGATGCGTGTCGCGGTCAAAGCGCACATTCCAAAGCGATCTCCACGAAATACATCATCGAAGGTGAAACAGCCGATGGCGCGCTGAATGTTCCTCCCCCCGAGGCCGTTGTATGGCGAACTTCACGCCACTTTCCGAATTGAGTGCGTGAAGGCTTTTGGGACGCCCGGCGTCTGGATACGTATCACTGGTACCCTCACACTCGCGCGCGCTAGCAACACACATGCGTGGATCGAAAGACGCCTGCGGATTGCGAGGGAAAGGGGGGCCATCGAGACGTCCAAGATGGGTGTGCACGCGACGTAGAAGCTTGTGGTGGAACGCGTGGCGCAAGCTGAACACCATTTCGCGCAGGCCCGTTGCCCGAATTCGAGGGCTTGGGCACTTGCCGAACGCGCGGGCAAACGTGCGAGCGCGGCTTATTATTCGATTTCGAAGAGTTGTTCAGAAGCAGTATGTCGCGTTGTACCCTTGTCGCGGGCCCTGACAAAACCCCTGACGCTAACTAAGCCGAGGAGCCACGGACAGGGGGTTACAGAAAGTCGTAGTAGTGCGTTATTAACTGCACTATGTACAGTCCGGCCGTGTTATCAGCCCAAAGCACAGACCAACCTACAGGACTGGAATTCTTCGCCTTATGCCTTTTGAAGCCATCGACCCGCCACAGAACACCCCTATTGGCTGGCCACCGAAGAATTGCCGTCATCGGCGCGGGTATTTCGGCATGGGGGCTGCGCATTGTTGGGCGACGACCATCAGGTCACTTTTATCGAAAGCTGCCCCCGTTTGGCGCGGTCATGCGCGCACCAAGATGGCGGGCAGAAGGGCGATCAGCCTGTGGATACGGGCTTTATCGGTGTTCTCAACTATGCCAATTACCCCAACCTCGCCGCACTGTTCAAAGAAACTGGACGTGCCCGTGGTTAAAATCCAACATGAGCTTTGGTGCGTCCATTGACGGGCGGCCGGCTGAAATAATGGCCGATGACGCTGGATTCCGATCTTTGCCAGCGGCGCAATGCACTGGAACCCCCAAATTTTTCTGCGGATGCTGACCGATATCGTGCGGTTCAACAAACGGCGACCAAAACTGGCGCAGGATCGCGCGCTGACCATCGGCGGGGCTTTTTGGACAAGCTGGCCGCCGGGCGAATTAATTTCCGCAAATAATTACTGACGCCGCTGTCCGGCGCGATCTGGTCAACACCCGGTGGACAAGATCATGATTCTCCCAGCATATTCGATGGGCGGACGTTCTTTGAAACCACGCCTTGGCTAACCAAAGGCCAGCACCGAGTGTATACGGTCGACGGCGGGTCACAGGAATACGTGGAACCGTCTGGGGCATCGCGTCGGACAAAGGCGTCGGACATCGCCTTGGCCACCCTGTCCAGCCGTCCGCCGTTACCCCATTTGGGGGTAGAGTGAAACCAACGGCGCGGAATGGGAACCTTTGACGAGGTCAGTGTTTGCCAGCCATTCGGATGACGCAACTTTGCACTGCTTGCCGACCCCAAGCACGGCCCAGAGGCGTGCGGCTTTGGCGCGGAAATACCAACCCCAACGATTGTGGTGCTTGCATGCGGATGCATCCGTGGTTGCCCAAAGCTGCGCAAAACTTGGGCACTTGGATTTATTGCTGAGGACAAGGCAGCAGGACCGAACCGGATCGGGACCCTGACATACTGGATGAATTCGTTGCAACCATCCCGATGGGACGATCCGCCATTCTTGTCACGCTCAACACAAACGCCCGATCCGCGAGAAACTGATCTATGATCAGGTCAGCTCGTGGCGCCATTCCGGTCTATGATCTGGCGCGTTGCCAGCCCAAGAGCAGGTGCGCGGATTCAATGGGCGCACAGAACACCGGTTTCTGCGGCGCATGATGAAGCACGGCTTTCACGAAGACGGGCTATCCAAGCCGCTGTCGGATTGTGGTCCAGGGGCTGCGGCCAAAGGCCAAAGGGTTCGCTGGCCGCCCGAATGACAGGCGCGCGTGGATCATATTCGGGCGTACCTATCCCAGGGGCGCAGGGGCCGGATCGAAAACAGCTTCGCTATTCTATCGATTATGTGGTGCTGGATGGCAGAGGCCGATCTGGCCAAACGCCCACGTTATTCGGGCGCAACCGCGGCGCTGTGACATCCCTGTGGGACGCGCGACCACGGCTTGGCCCAAAGGTGCGGGTCGCGGGGCGCTTGGGTGCGCGATTTTTTTTTTTTTTTTCTTTGGGGGGGGGGCCCCGCCAGCCCAAATAAACGTCCCGGCGTCGCGGCGGATCGAGCTGATGGCACAGCCTCGGGTTCTGGCATGGCTTTAACCCCGTTTAGTTTCTGGCTTTGCCGACGCGCCGACGCGGCGTTGATCGCGGTGATATCAGAGGTGTCGAACACATTCGGCGAACCGCCCAGTTAATCTGTGTTCACCACGTGCCTTGCGCCCGGGATAGGAGCCGACCGAATCACCTGCACGCGACGAAGATTTTTCATGTTCTCGCCCTTCAGCCGGTCTCGAAGGCGTACAAGCTTTCGCTTTGATATTCGGATGATTCATTATCGGGGTCTGGATCGACTATACCGGAACCACTGGCGGTTGATCGCCACGCTAACGTACCGCGCACCGCTGACGAACGCGCAATCGTGGTGGTCGCTGCTGCGCGTCACGTTCGGGGGCGCGGCGTGTGCTCGGGCTTAAATCACTGGGCAGGCGCTAAAAACTCTTGGTGAAGGGCGGCGGCTATCGCCCGCGCCCCGAACCGCCGGGAATGACGTTCTCCGAAAGTGACCGCTCGGCGCATCAAACTGCGGGCCTATGCGTGTTTGCGTCACTGCTGCGGCGGCGGGCTGGCCGATTTACATCCATTGCGCCAAAGTTCTTTGTTGATGGAAACGGGTTGTGCCCTTGGCGCTTTGGGTCCGGTTGCTGTTTGGGCTGCGCCTGCCTGATGTTGTCCAAGACCCGCTGCTGGGGCCTTGTTCGCATATTGCTGCGCGAACAGGGCGGGGGTGGGCTGTTCGCTGTCGGCACAGCCCTGATTGGCAGGGTCGATGTTGCGCTGTTGCGGTTCCGCCGTGTGCCCGCCGCTGATCTGGGTTTGCGCTGACCCTGACGGCGTGTTCTGCGTTCAGTTTTCCTTCACAATTCTGTTTTTATGCCCAAGGGGTCGCAACAAGGCGGCGAACGGTGCCCGGGGCCGTGGGCATCTGATGTTGGGCACGCTGGCGCGAAGGACCGGGGCGTTGCGTGGGCGTCTTGCGGTCGCCTCGGGTTGCTGCTGCCTGTTGATGCTCGGGGTGGTGTTCAGATGCACCGTTGCGGGGTTCGCCGTCGGCTTTGCCGTGCCTTGGCGCGGGCGGGGCGTTTTGGCCATGGCGGGGCGAAAGTGGCCACAGCACAGGCGTTGTGGGCACCACGAGATATACGGGGTGGTGCTGGTGCGAATCCCGGTCGCCGGCGCCGGCTGCTGGTTGATCGCGCTTTCAATGCCGCCCCCGTTGGAACAGTCCCAACGTCGGACGCTCTTCCTTGTTTCTATTGTCGAAAGCGTGGCTGGCGCCGCACCGGGGTTGGGAGGGGCCGCTTTGCCTGTTTTGGCCTTTTCTCCTCTCTGCCTTTTGGCCGTCAGCGCCCGTCTGGGCAAGAACTGGCAGGAAGCGTTTTCGGGGCCCAAAAAGGCCCCGTTCTTTGCGTTTCTGCCGATGGGGGGGGGGGACCCGCTTTGGCGATTTTGTTTGGGTGGTTCGGCGGGGGAAACCCAATGGTTGCTGGGGGGGTTGGGGGGGGGGGAGTTTTTTTTCTGGGGCGTTTGGTTCGTTCTTTGCCTTTTGGTGGGTGGTGTCCCTTTGGGGGGCCTGCCCGGTTTGCGGGTTTTTTGGAATTTTTTCTCTCTCT
>Ga0163217_1069890_pt1 | contig 16678 bp, 22 predicted proteins | sample SynspAceP_FD_185933 | JGI IMG/M metagenome (GOLD analysis project Ga0163217, IMG submission 185933) | Saline lake microbial communities from Ace Lake in Antarctica - Synechococcus sp. Ace-P (PacBio error correction) | ecosystem: Environmental > Aquatic > Non-marine Saline and Alkaline > Saline ... | reverse complement strand
ACGCCAGGGTCGGACCTAAATCGTAGGGATAGGGCAGTTATTTAAAGCCGCAGTAGTATGAAAGCGGCAAAACCAGCCAGGCAGGCAATACCAAACAGGAATAGCCTTAAATACCATCACCAGAGAAAGAGAAATGTTCTCCGCACCCACAGCTTAAAAGCGGAACCCAGGAATGCCAAGCGCCTCCCAAGCAAGCAGCACACAGCACGTAGGACATGCGCCACCGACCAAAATCTTCTAGTTGTTGGACACGTTCAAACGATGAGGGACGGTAACTCAGAATTGTGCCAGAAAACTGAGGGTTGGGTCAGTCACCAGACGCCACCCCCAATGTCTGAGAGTCATTACCAAAGCCACCAAAAAAGCCATGCCTTAGGATCCACCAGAGGCAGGCCTAAACCCAAGAAATCTCCAGGATGGTGCCCAGAATCCAGACCCAGTTGCTTGGGTCCAGCCCCAATCAGAAAATCGAACTCTTCCTGAACGCCACTGTCTGCCAAGCAAGACTGGGGCAATCCGGCTACGGTGACTGAAAATAGCTCCACCGCCCAGTACACCGGCTGCCAGACGATGTGAATTCACCCCAATGGCCATAGGGAAAGGATATTCTCAATGGATTCCGCCAGAACCAATACCCCAGCCCTGGGTGCAAGTGAGGTAGCAAAAGATCAGCCCTTGCATCGTACGAAGTGCATCGCAGATAAACGACAACTCAAACAGGGTAAACACCCCGGCCCCGAGCATAATCAGGGCAGCTTGGGCCACATATTGAGGCCACAATTTAAATGATGATTGGGAGAGATCAATGAAAATCGAGCATTCCCCTCCACCAAGGAATAGCTTTCTTGTCTTTTTTGAACAGCGTACCATCGAGGCAATGATTTGACTGTTTTGAGGTGTTCAAACAAGGGGAAGGGTGCCAGTTAATGAGTATCAGAAAATGCGCTGCAAGATAACTAGCTGCCCAAAAACAAGTCGCGGACCCGCACCACCACCAACTACAAAATAAGTTCTGACGCTCAAAATTCCTTTTTCTCTTAGCTCAAGCCGCGAAATAATATGGTCCAAGTAAACATTTGCTGGCGCATCAGCGCCAACACGTTGCGTGACCACTTCTTTCCATGCCTTAACGGGCTTGAAGCCGTGCTTCAATTAGCACTCCTAAAGAAGGTATAGTTTCGCGCAGGCCATTAGCACACCCGCTCGTCCAAGACTTGACGCATCCTGCCGCAAGCAATGGCATAGGTGTGCATAGCGCAGACAGAACAATAGGTTTAAATCCCTGAGGACAGCTGCATTAGCAGCCGCGTTGGAATACAATTATTTGCCAACCAGGGGGCAGGTTATGTCTCCGTTACACAGGCTCTTGGACCACAGTTCGCTGATCAATACTGCGAGGCACTGCAACCAAATTTGGCTAGCCGCTTTGACACGCAGTGAAACCGCCTTTGGAAATACTGCTTCAGAGGCCTCAAAGTTCAGCACTGCCCAAATAACTTGCTCTTTTTCAATAGCCAGGATGCATAGCCAGCCGGTCAATTGGTCTTGCATAGTTTTAGTTAATTTGAGGAGAAAAATTCAAACGGCGATCAACAGACATGGAACAACCAGATCAAGCTCTAAAAAACCCGAATGATGTTGCTCAAAGTACGGGACACCAATGGCCTCCTCTGAAGTCAATGTGCCCATAGCAAATTTCCTTGAGGCAGCGCATCCGCAATGCTTGAGAATTGGCCAATGCACCCCAAGAAAGAGACGTAAACATATCACGGGCAGCCATCCAAAGCGATATCTTCCTGGGCTAATGAATTACCAGGCAAGCACACCAGTAGCTCACCAAAAACGCGAATTATACCAGCCCTGATCTCTTTGGCAGAGGCAGTTTTTCTCTGGAAGGCCCTCGGTTCACTCGCGTATCGGAGCATTGCGCCCAAAAGCGCTTGCTTGCTTCATCAACAATCTTTTTGCTGATGAGGCATTCCAATTACGCGCACGCGCTTAATGCGCGTTATTCCATTATCAAAAAAGGATTGCAGTTTTGTCAGCTCGGCGACTGCTGAGCGAACCGGTATTGGCCTCATCTGACTGAGCAATCACCTTCTGCCACAATACTTCATAGTGCAATCCCCTGACAAAGACGCTGATTTACTACCACCAAAAAAGTAGTCCGATCGCTGCGATTACGCTACGGCTTTAGTAAAACGTAACAACTTTTGCCGAGGCAGCTTGTTAACTTCTTTTACATCAGTATGAGAATTTGACGCTTTTTAACACTGTGTACTTTTCTGGCTCAGTCAATGCTTAGGCCTTAAAAAAGAGATTCCAATGGAAACCCTCGCCAAAGCCCTCCAGCAGCTTGGATGAGACAGTCGTTTTCCACACAAAGTCCGCCTGTCACGCTAACGGTTCAGCCATCCAAGGCCATCGTCGACCAGCAATAGGGTCCATAGCATCGGAAACCCCGTAACAAAAGTCCTGCAGAGCTTCGAAACTTCACCGAGCCGCCTGCAAAACGGTGCAGTTTGTATATCTGCTCAGGCTAAAGAGACAGTTATCTCAATGCCCGCTTCAAACATCGCACCAGCGCATCGAAGTAGCCTTCATCTTCTAGCTACATCATGCTGAATTCCGCAGCGCATCTCACCAGTAAAAACACCATCAACTCGGCGAGTTCTCGGATGATCGGCAGCCTTTTTGATAGTCCGAAATTGCTTTCTGCTTGCGCTACCGAAAATGTCTTGACTTCATCAAAAAATATCCGGCCACGTACCAGCGATTGATGGTGCCTTGAAAGAGCTTGGGAGTGCATCCCTACCAATGGAAAAAATGTGCATGCAGTAACGCTTGGATTGTCTTTGCTTGCAGCGTTAGAGATCGATGCACCAGACCAATTCAATCTGGCCCGGTCAAGGTCGGCCAGTTTGGACTTAGAGATCGCTCCAATGGGCACGTTTTCTAGTGGCCATGCAAAATCTTCGGGACTATGAGCTATTGTCGGCCGGCGATGCCAACTCAGTACAGAGCCTTGCTCAAGCGCTTAGAGCTTGCCGGTGCTGTATGCGCATACTTGAAGAGCGTGTGCGGCACCATGATGTTGAGACTGCTTCTGGACGTGTCGTCTGTTCGTCTGGGTTGTGTCTGCGCTTTGGTTGCGATTGCCGCGCCGATAGGGTGGAAGCGCCTGCGCCTTCCCAATGACAGCCGATCGGCTGTCGCGACCACCCACTCCCCGACGGGCAGCGTGCGCATTCCTTGACACGGCAAAAACGATGACCTATCGCATCGAGAAGGAAAAGGCTCCCATATTTCACCTGCAGGAACCACACTCGGTGGAGGCTCTGGGAGCGGCAGGTGTTACGTTTCAAGGCATGCCGTAGTTCCACCAACAAGGCGAAGGCAATCGGATTTTTGTGCCCGTGCGTCCAGAAATCCAAACTGACCATGAACGACCGCTAGGCGTTGATGAAGGCCTTCATTGGTTCGAGCCCAACGTTGAAGTCAACGGCTGCTCGGCTAGCGCCACAGGGTCACCCAAGCGTATGAACACCGGCAGCCAGGTGGCTGCCGATGGGAAACCCATTACGGTCCAGAATGGGGGGGGCGGTTTTCACGGTTCACACCCTGAAGAACAGAAAGTCTGTGAGGAGAGGTTTTCGGGCCCTTTTCGAATCCAGCGCTGTTCCGCAGCTGTGCATGGGGCTCCCTGAAGGACGACCCGAGTCAGAAACGCTCGCCTTCGTTATCCCCCATCTCCACCGCGCGGACCGGCTCCACGATGACCGAACCTTCCAGTTCAGGACCAAGCCTCATTGCCGCGCGGCTTCCCGCCCCGCTGAGATGCTCCATGTTCCGTTAAAACGCCCTGCCCCAAGGCCGACGCCCTGCCTTGACCGTTCAGCAGCGGTGACGCGATCGCTCACGAATCTGCTCACGGGCCTTCGTCTTCCTTCGCCCATGACCCCGCGCATTGACCACCGACCACCGGCGGGCCCGACTTCTTTCTGGCCCCTTATATCCGCAGTAGCAATCGCCGCCGCCTGCAATCCTCAGCGCCGTCGGGTCCCTACTTATTGCTCTAGGGCCCTGGCCATTCAGGCTGCGGGAGCACGCCATCTGGGGAGCGCTTCCGTTCATGTTGGGTTCTGCTGGTTCTCATCTCCTGCGTTGCTTGTCATTGATCATGACTCGGCCACCAGTCGCTGTTTCGCAGCCCGGCTGAACCAGATCGGTGGCTTCGCTGCTCGGATGGTCAACGCCATCCCCAGGCTGGCCTGGTCGGCGGATATGGCCTTCCACCACCGCACCAATGGCGACTGGAGCGTTACCGCGGCGTAGCTGACTTCCTTCCCAGCAAGACTTCGCCCGGCTCGATCAAAGCAGCAGCGAGATCTATGGGCTATTGCGCCATCCTTCTGATTGGCCGCTTCCCCGGGGGCTTCTATTTACCTCGCCATCCAACGCGGCTAGGCCCTGCTGCAAGGGCATCGCGCCGCCGTGCGCGGGCCGGGCTATCCCCCCGCACAGCCGAGTTCTGGGAAGCAGCTTGTAAACAGCGTCTGTGTGATCCGGCATTCTCACCTGGCCCCGGGCCAAGCCTGGGTTACGATTTCGTGCGCTGGGGCTAGTATGCCATCACAGTTCGGCCCTTTTGCCCGCGATGCCTGTTTCATCTGGATCTTCTATGTGCGCACATCTTCGAAGGACCTATGCCCATCCAGCGAGGGGCTGTGAGCAGAGATGAAAGGGCACTTGAAGCACCAGTTACCTGCAGGATGCGGCTGTGTTGCGCTGGTTCACCGCCGACATCGGCTATCACAAATCACCATTCTCCGGAATGGCATTCCGAAACTAAACCTCAGACTGCCCATCTCCCCAACGCAGAGCTGCTGCGCGATTGCCCACACTCGATTGGGCGACATGCTTCGCGTGCGGCAATCATCCTCTGGATCGGGCCGCCCAGCGCTTGGCTTGCCGCTACCCAGAGCAGCCATGCCATTTCATGAGCCTGCCCTCACCATTGCTCACGGTCTTGGAACCTCTGGTTCTTGAGTTTGACAAAACAGCCGTGTGTATCGGCCATGCCGCCTGGCAGGGTACGGCAGACAGCGAGCCGGGATGCTTGTTTTGTGAGCTCGCCAGTCCAGTTCCGCTGGAGCTGGGACTGCGCTACCAGAGCGTGAACCTTCAGCCGCGTATCTGGTCGCATCAGGGTGGCGGCTCGCTGGCGGCGCCATGGCCTGGGGCCTGAAGCCATCAAACCCCAGCCCTGGACGCCCCTCAACACCTACGACCAGCCGCGGAAGTGGGGTGGATGCTTTGTGGCCATGGCTGTGAGTGATCGCCCTGCTCAGGAACCTGCGCACGCACCGGCCGGGCCATGCTTTTGGAGCAAGTGGAGAGGCCGCTGGTCAAGAGTTCGACTTGCGCATGCCATTCCTAAGGCTTTCAGGTGTTCGGGATGCTCTTCGCAGGGCATCCACAGCCTTCCATGGGAGGGCGCCTTGACAACGAGTTCACGGGGCTTGAGCAGGCTTCTTCACGGGTGGTAGGCGAAAAAAGTTGCCGCTGGGCTGGCCGTGATGGTTGATGCACCTGGGCGGCTTTCACCCGACCAAGCCGAACGGTCCCGATTGCCTCCATGCCGGCACCCACACCCCCATCACATTGACGCCGGGCGATCAGCACGCCCATGCAACCACGTGGCGTCGATCACGCCCATGCCAACTGAGCCAAGGCTGACCCGCCCATCGGCACCACGCCGATGCTCACCACACCCATGGGCACACTCCCGATCGAGATGATCCCCAAAGGGGCGATGCCTCGCCACCAACGCTTCCGGCTTACCGCCGCATTCACCCTCACCGTCCACTTGTGGCCCATGCTGGAGTGAGTTCCCCGTGTCTCGGCGTGGCTCTGCTGCACGGCACACTGATGCCCATTCGTGTGCACCGTTGCAGCCGAAGCGCGGTGCCGGCCTCCGCCTTCCGCCTTGTGGCGAACACGGCCTAAACAGCCCCCTTGCCCGCTGAGCCGACTGAGCTTTGCTGCCTGGCGTATGCGACACCCCCAGCGGAGCTCAGCAGCAGAAACCTGGCAGGGCAACAAACGCTAACATCGGGCAAGCATCCAATTGAAATTCCATATGTCATCGGGTTGGAGGAGCCGGCGCGCCGATCCGCGCCTTCGAGTTTACACGTTCGAGCCGTTGGGCCTCACCGCTCTGGGCCATTCAGGTGTGACGGGGCTGTGGATGGGCTGATCTACCTGTCTGGCTTCCAGGGGATCTCAACCCGGCACTGGTGGCTATTGGCCTAGGCACATTCCGCGCACACCGCCTGGCGATCGTTTTGTGGCGGCGGCGCGCTAGATCCGCCTGGGCGGGTTGGTTGAACAAAGACTGGTCTGGTTGGCTTTCCCCCCTGGCGCTGCCCATGCCCTCCCAAACCGATGTTGATCCTCGGTGGTTTCCTTATTCAGCCATGAGCCTACGCGCCATATGGCCACAAAGCTTGAGCAGTTGAGCGGACCAAGCCGGTGCGGCTGGTGGCGGTGTCAAGCTGAGTGGCTGCCTGACACGTGCTTCGCCTTTCGGTTGCGCAGGATTCTCGGACGGGTGGCCACCACGGTGGCTGATCTGGCCGGCACTCCCCACGGCCAGGTGACCCTGATCGCCACAGCTCTGGTGGGTCATGCTGCGGCTGTTTTCTCGATGACGCACCGTTCCAGGGCCGCTGCTACGACGGCAAAGGTCCCTGGCCGGAACACGCTTGGTGATGCTGGGCAGTCCCCACACCGCCTTGAGGCCACGCGCCCTGCGCCAGATGATGCAACAGGCGTCTTGCCTGTAATCCTTCTCCTGATCGGGTAGGGCACGATCGGGTCAAGGCCGACGGTGAGGTATGTCTCGTGGCGGGAGATCTGAGTGCCACGGCCAGTTCCATGGCCAGAGCGTCTGGCACGGACGGCCTTCGCAAACAGCAGCGGCGATGCAACGACCGGGGCGACGCTGGTGCAGCTGACCTCGGCCTGCGGAGGCTTCACTTCCGTGTGTGCTGGCTGGCACATGGCAGGCGCCTTGGGGCAAAACTGGTATGCACTCCGGCGTGGTTGGAGTGGTGGTGCGCCCTGAGCAGCCCCGAAACGGGAGCCGACACCTGGCCAAGGGCCGGTTGCATGAGATGTGCCCGTTGCGGCTGACGCCAGGGCAGATCTGCGACCTGGTGCGGAGCCTGGATGCAAGAACCAAACAGAGCAGGCGGGCTGCGTGATAAGCGGCTCGCGCCTGTCGGTGGCCCGGCTGGCGCTGGGCCGGCCAGGAGGCCGATCACCACCCTGACGGAGAATCTGGAGATCCTGTCGCTGGCGCATCCTTTCGCCGATGGGTCCACCTGCACATCGCTCTGGCAGACAGCACAGGAGCGGTGGTGGGTGGCCATCTCTGCAGCGATCGCTGGTGCGCACCACCGCTTGAACTGGTTGCTGCTCTGCTGCCGGAGTGGCGCTTCAGCGGAGTTCGACCCTGCCACAGGCTTTGCGAGCTGCAGATCCGCAAGGCAGATGCCAGCGACTGACTGAGGGGCCTTCGATCAACCACTCGGTTCTTTCAAACATGGCGGGTGGGACTGGCAGTGGACTGGCGTGGCCCATCGCCGATCCCAACCGCGTGGAACAAAAACCACCCAGGCCAGAAGCACGCTGATGCCGCCGCTCCAATCAGCGCGCAGCAGTTCACGATCGCTGCCGTGCTGGCCCGATTGCGCAGGCACGCAGGCCAAAGCGGCCCAACTCTGGAAGTCGCCGTCAATTGAAAAAGGGGGTGTTGACGGGGCTCACGCCAGCAACGACGAAGCCGCAGTGACAAGGCCACCGGGCTTCGAAGCATTCGTGCAGGGGCGGATGTTGCTGACGTTGGCCATGGGGCCAGTTTTCTAGTGGGCGTCCGCTGCGTCCGGGCACCTCAGGCGCGCAATGGACGAACAACACTCTATTTTTTCGAATCAAAAAATGTTTTTCGTACTGGAAAACGTTCAATCACGAGAAAATCTTTGCGTGCGCCTGGGAAACCAGAGATCGTGAAGGGATGTTTGAGCAGGGGCCTATGATTCAGTCAGCGAACCTCCTGAGAGTTGGCTCAGGGGAGGTGTCTTCCATGGTTTTGGAAGCCTGCACCGTGTCGATGGATTCATCATCGGCCCGGGCGTCACTGGGGGGCAATAGGGTTTATGCCTGATCCCGGCGCGCCGCGCCCAGGATTGAAAAGCACTGCATCTCTGCCATGTCCTGCCCAGCCCACTTCGTCCTTCCTCCTGCCGCCAAGAATCGCTGGGACTGCAGGCGACGGTCCTGCTTGCTTGTCACCGCCCTGATCAGGCCGAGGATTCCAGATCAAGGCGGCCTCTGCGCTGGGTTGTCCTGCTCGCCCTGCAGCACTCGGTTCCTCGCCGCGCGGGCGGCCTTGGGCCTGACGACCCTCGCTGGTGTGCTCGGTTGCACTCAAAACCAACGCACAAGCGCAGACGGCTGAGTCACACTTCCGCCCCTGGCGCCCGCTGTGCGGGCGGCCCGCGAGCGCGGAAGGCGCCGCTCTCCAGCAGCCGCTTGGCATGCAAAGCTGGCCAGCGACTTGGCTGTCATGGCACGCCGCGCGTGACGCACCCTGGTATTCCGTGGCTGGCCGATTGGCGAGCACTGGATCTGCTCAACCGACGGTCGCAGTGCCCAAACCGCTCGAGGCTTCAGTGGCAGCCAGGCCGTGGTACATCGTTGGCTTGCTCCCAAGGCCCCGGCTCAGTTCGACTGCCGGGCATGTTGTGGCCTTTTGCCCGGCCTTGATTGGAAACAAGGCAAAGGGGAAGAACGGGCACTGGCAAACCCTCAGCCCCGGCGCGATGCCCTCTGGGTTGCCCGCTACCCGGGGCAGCGTGGGATCCCCGCGGCTTATCCAGCCGGAGTTGGCCGTCGATACCCCGCCTTGCCTGAGCACTTCGACTGCTGCCGCCGCATCGGCCTGAAGCAGGTGAGTTGCTGGAGCTCAGGATCCCCGCACCAGCGCCGCCTTGTGCGTATCGTGCTGGGAGAGGAGGCCTGAACCCCTGAAACGCTCTGGTCTGGGCTTTCGTGCCAGTGATGCCCCGAGCCAGCGGCGATGGCCGCCTCGATGCCGAAACCGGTGAGCAGCCAGGCAGGTGGCGGATTTGCCCTGCAGCGTTGAACACAAAATACGAGCAGAACAGGGTGTGCGGCAGGCGCCGCTGAACACATTGCGGCTGCGCAGATGGCGACACAGGGCCGCCTGTTATTCGCCGGCCACTGCTGCGAGGGGCCGACCAGCCAAGGCCCCCAGGGCTCATCGAATCCGTGCATCAGGCGCCCGGACGCCGATCGCGATTACTGCAGCAACGGCCCAAGCAGCCGCGGCGCACCTGGCCCACCAGGGCATGTCCGCCGGCGCAGGCTGGCCGAGACGAGCGAGCCGTCGTTGAGGCTGATGCGCTCTGCCCCGCCACAGGGGAACAACAGACCGATGGCCAGCGCGGCAGCACCAGATGTGAAAACGCAAACAAGACCAAGGCGCTGGGCGAAGGGAACCAGCAGTGCGAACCAGCAGGCACACCGATCAGGCGGCCGCCACACTGCATGAGCAAGGTTTCGAGGCGCAGCAGGACAGGCGCCAGCGGCAGCGCCATCCTTCGCCAGGCGGGCGGGTTGTTCCCAGCTCGGAATTGAGCAGGGGGTGCCAGATGCCGCCAGCAACAGGTGACGCACCAGCAGTTGAAGCCAGACACGGCGCGAGTTTCGAGCGCGTAGCGGCCCCCAGCAGGGTTGATTGAAAGGCAGCACCGAGCCGGCACCACCACCAGATAGCGACATTGAGGGGCCACGCAGCGCTGAAGGGGCGAGCCGGCGGCGCAGGCCAGCAGGATCGAAAGCGCCGAGGCGCGGAGGGGATCCGTTGCCCACGCTCAGCCCCGGCGTCCGGCGAGATGCGGTAAGTGCCAGCAGGGCAACGCCCAGCTGGCTGCCTGAGCAGAGGTTGGCGATGGCGCGATTCACGTCTGCATCCGTGTCGGCGTCCTTGGGAACCAGCACGCCAGTGAGGCCGCCGCCCCGGCCACAGCCAACGCCCCAGGCCAGCAGCACGAAGAGCCACGTGCAAGCAGCGGACCTGCACCAGCAGAGGCTTGAAAAGCCCCATCGCCCCCGAGGGCAGAGCCGCTTGGAGCCGGAAGAGCCAAGTCAGAGACCATGATAGGGAAGTCCGCCCAGGCCAATCACCAGCCCGCCAACAGCAGGGTCAGCCCAGGCTACTGCCTGGCGAAGCGACTGCGCATGCGCGAGAGCGACGCGGGGTTCTGCGCTGAGTGTCCACCCGGGTGTAGGCCCGCACCAGGGCCGCCAGCATCAGGGCAAGGCGAGCAGGGAGGAAGCGCAGCGGCACCTGGAGGTTGTGCCGCAGCCAGTACGGACAAGGGCCACCAGGCGCGCGGTACCCTCTCGCTGCCAGAAAAACCGGTGAGGGACCTGGCAGCGCGGAGGGGAAGCCTGCATCGGCAGGGCCAACCGATCGGACACCGATGCCGCCTCCCGCACCACCACCAACATCGGCCCGCGCGAGAGCGGATCAAAGCGGCCGGCCAGTCCCAGCGCCAGCATCACCAGGGCACCACTGCGTTGTCGCCACCAAGGCCAATCCAGGAGCCGCTGCTACCCAGACGCACCACCGTGCGGCGCACAGAGAGACCCCCCAAATAAGCCGCGCTTAAAGAAAGGGAAAGGTTGGCGAACTGGGCGGGGCTGTAGCGAAGCTGTGTCGAAATCAAAGGACTTGCGCGCGTAGCCGCCACCCACGCCAGTGGCGAGCCATCACGATCAGGCCGGCAGCAGGAAGCGGCGATCCCGAGGCAGGCGGCCATAGTCCACGCAGCACCACAAGCCAGCTCCCACGCAGGCGTGGTGTGCACGGGAGTCAACGGGCGCAGGGTTTCGCCCAGCTCCGGCCACGGTTAGGCGAGCGCGAGTGAGCCCAAGACCGGTGGTCGACAAAGCGGCCCGCCAGGAGGCCACCGCTGGCGACCACCCCCCGAGAAAGGGCGCGATACTGAGGCCAGCGCGATAGCTATCGCCCACCACCGACATTCGCCTGGGCCAGGACGGCGGGCTGAACACACTCCCGGAGGCAGGCCCGCGACACGCTGGTGCCACAGCCGGCGGGCCACCCCCTGCAGTAGCCGTAGCAGCAGAAAACGCCCCAAATCCAGGCCCAAGGCCAAGCCCAGGCTCCGAGCAGTGAAAGGTCACCCGCAGGCGATCGGGCGCGCCCGAAGCATCGGCCAGAGGGCCCCACACCCAACTGGAAGAAGCGTGAGCCGAGGCGTAGGCAGTGATCGGATTCCTCAGCAGTGCTGGCACCAACCTGAAAATCACTGGCCATTGGCAGCCAGCGAGGCAGGGCGATGAACAGGGCCGATTTTGCCCAGGGCACTGCCCAGGCAGGCGTTAGCTTGATCTGGGCAATCCGGGTACTTGATCCTTGGCGGTGCCTGACCAGGAGGGGATCACGCGAGCGCCAGAGAATCGGCTTATCGATATGGCTTGCGCGCAGCACACTTAGCGGCGGCGGATCTCCCCAAACGGTTCTGCGGCCATGCCAAGTGGTCGAGCTGCCTGAATCCGCCTCGGCAGGCGATCCGCGCACGAGCGTTCCTCGCCGACAGCGCGTGAAACCAGGCAGATCGAGGGCTCCAGCGACCGTTCACGCCGTGATAGGGCTCACCGCTCGCCATAGGCAACGAATTGATGATTGGTGCCGTGCTGTGAACAGACCCACTTCATGCATCAGAAACGTTTCGTCAATGACGCAATCCCAATTGGCGTCGCGCTGCTGTTTCGGGCCAACTTGAACGCACCCAGGCAATCTCACGGGCCCTGTCGGTTACCATAGCCCGTGATCACGTGGTTTATGTCATGACACACGTAATTAGCGGGATTGGGCGTCCCTGCTGGGCAGGCCATGCCATTGCCTCGTAAGCTAACGAATGCCGCCCAAGCTGCCGTAAGGCAGCGATGCAGTGTCCAGGGCCGCGAAGACCATCGTCGCCCGGGGCCTCCCAGGGCCCCGGCACCCCGGCTTGCCGCTTCGGAGAGTTCGGGGATGGTAGGGCATTAGCGCGACAATCGCGCCGGTTCGCCTCAGCCGCCAACAATGGGCAACAATCCGACCGATCTGAGCTGGGGCGGATCGATCTCCAGGGCGGCATAGGCTCCAGGCGCTGCACTTGCTTTCGCTCTTGGGATGGCGGCAAATGTCCAAGGATCAAGGCCCATCTGGGAAACAGGCGCCGCCAGCAGGGCTCAGGCAACACCGCGGCAAGGCCCAGGCCAGCGGTTCAAGTTCTTGCAATGGCTGCTTCGAGGGCGAGCGATGCTGGCCACGCAGAGAAGACCGATGCTGTTCTGCGGTTGGGGCCACCCTCTGCATCAATCAGACCCAGCCAACCGGCGGCAAGATGGCGGGCCTCTGTTTGGGCTGAACTGGGACGGAATTCATGGGTGTCATCACCAAAAAACCCAGGCCCTGAGCGGAAACTCTATGGGTGCATAAAGTTCTGTGGCCTTTGATTCCGATTTGAAGTTGACCCGCTTGTTATCGATCCGATTGTTATCGATCCGATCGTGGTTTTATTCCTATCGCTCAGAGGACCTGATCCCGGTGGATTGCGTGAAGTCACCCTGAGGCAGCGCTATGTTCTCCAAGGCCACCCATAGGTCACAGAATCCTTTCAATTCAGCTGCCAATATGGCGGATGAGCAGGCGGGTGACTGGCTGGTGATGGGCCAGGGCTGATTCCAGATCCAAGTCCATCGCCTTTCTATCGATTTGCCAAGGTCAGCTGATCATGTTCTCTGCGTTCTTTCCTCACCCTGGAGCTTTAGTCCCCCAGGAGACAAGAACGAAAACCCATCAGGTGTCCGCTGGGCGGCAAGCATGATATCCGTTCAAAACGCGCCAATCTTTGAAGCCATTGCGCATCCGGCCCCGTTTTGCTCTGGCCGGCTGGATCAGGCGAGATCGCAGCATGTCGTGGCACGATGGCCGGCAAGCGCACCCTTCAACGCCCGCAACCTTGAAGCCCTCGGGCGCCTGATGCTCGCCGAACTGTCTGATCGAGCTGAGCAGCGGCCATGCCGTGATGCGGGCGCGCCTTGCGCACTTAGCCCTGCTGCTGACGGAGGGGCCAGCGAAAGCGCCAGGAGGTGCGCAAGGACCTAGGCGGCGATCGCACGCCTCCACACCTTACGTTGGATTCGCGGCAAACGGCAAACTCTGATCTGCGAGCTGGAAAGCCCAGCGCCAGCCATATTCCGGAGCGATCGCCGAGGCCATCCGCGCCCAGGCCTTCGCGTTGCTGGTGCCTTCCGGAGCTGGGTCGATGCGGTGAGGATCGCTGCTCCGACAGCAACCGGCAGCCGTGACGGGCGTGTTCCAGCAAGCGGTGCCGAGCTGGGCAATTCGCCAGCGCCGCAAGCTGAAACCAGCGCTTGGCGGAGCAGGGGTCATTGCTCGGGCGCAACGGCTATGGCCAGTTCGATGGGCTATCCCCGTCGCTGAAAGACGCACTGGGCGAGCAGGGCTGCGGACTGCTGAGAGCGCCCAACTGCGTGAACGCGGCGGCCCGCGATGCCACCCCGCCCTGCTGCAGATGCCGGAATGCCGCGGCGATAGTCGGACGCCTACCTGGGCCAAGTTCGACGCCAGCCAGCTCAGCTGGCCAGGCACCGCCGCCGATTTGTGGCCAGCACCTGACTGACCGCAGCCGACGGAACAAGCGGCGGTGGTGCTCGATGGCGCTGCCAAGGGCGCGGCCCAGCTGCATTCCCGACTGGAACGAAACCCCGCATCGCCGTCCATCGAAGCGCTTGGACGAAGCGACGAACCCAGGACTTGCGCTGGCAGTGTCTCATTCAACCCTGTCGATCACGACACCTGCGCGATCACCTTCAACGGCTCGCAGCCTTCGAGTGATGGGGGAGGCTGAGGAGCGGCCTTCCAGGGTGGGTGGCGGAGCACCCATCCGTCTGACTGGCCTGCAGTCCTGGAGTGAACTGAGCCCGCCCTACCCCGCGCCGCCCGTTACGTGATCACGCACTGGAGGAGTGGGACGCGCGGAAAGCTTCGACTATCTACGACGCCGCCGAACGCCTCACGCGGCCATCGCTGGGCCGCCACCGCTGCTGTTGCGGGGCCATGGTGAGCCTTCGCCCTGTCGAGGGCCGAGCCAAAGCGGTACCCTACGCCGCCGGCACCTGCGAGCGAGCTGCGACAGCTGGCCTTGCCGTATCGACGACTGCAGGGCATGGAGAATCAACGAGCGATTCGTCGGCCGCCTGCAGCAGACCTTCGGGGCGAAGTGAGTTTTGGAGATGTTGACGCTAACGGGATCCAGGTCCGGCAAGCCAAGCAGATGTTTGGGGCGCTCGGCCTCGAATGGCTACGGTTTCAGGTAGGCCATTCCCAAGGAGATTCCCTATTTGATCGAATGCATTGAGCGGGCTTACGGAATGGGGCCCCTCGGTTTTTTCCTCCAGGACAGATTTCACGGCCGCGATTATGAACACGTGCTTGACACCAGCGCTTGATCTGCCCTTGAGCAGCGACGACCACCTCAAGCTGATCGCCCCAGCGGGGCCGTCCTTTGAGGGTTCGACCTGGGCGCCGCCTGGCCGATGGTCGTGAAGCTTGCGGCACTGAATGGATTCGAGCGCATTGGCACTGGTGAGCGATGTTGGCCTGGGTGCGCACGCGGCGCGCCTCAGCCTGGCCTATGCCCTGCCCGGTGCGGTTTCGCCGACGCAGACCTGGAGGATGCTCGCCGTTGGTTATCGGAATTCATGTAGCACAATGCCCTGGAGCGGCACGGCGATGTGAATTCGAGGTCCGCGCTGATCGCACGATCGAAAGGCCAGTTCCTATCAACAGATGGAAAGCCAACCTCGACGCTTGAACTCAGGGATGTCGATGGCGCAGGCTGCTGCTAGATCTTGGCGCGAGATTTCATGGCTGGGCCGGCCTCGGCCGCCCTGGGCGCCACATGGCACTCGTGCGCGACCATCGCCGGACGATGCGGCGTGTTTTTAGTGGGGCAAACAAGGGCTGGCAGCCGCGGGATGGGCGCGAAAAGCTGGTCTCCCAGTTGCTTGAAGCTGAGACCCATTCTTCGACTGCAGCTGATTATTGCCCTGCGGAAACCTGGATGCGTCTAACAATCCAACGAACGACAACAAATCAAAGCTTGAGTCTGGCAAGATCCGGACACAGCGTTTGCGAAGATCAACAAACAAATGTTAGAGAAAGACTGGAAGTCAAAGCGTTGTTCTTGCGCTTGTGTGGAAGCGAAGCCCTTGGGTTGACCATTGTGCCTGAATCGCTGATCACGTCTCTTCCTCACGCCTAGCTGATATGACAGCACAATGCCCACACAAGTGCGCAGATCAATTGAATCGGTGGCTGGTGATCCCGTGTCTGAATTTCTTCGCCACTCGCCCTGATGGTTGGTACAGGTGGTCGTTTCAATTTTCCATTGTGGCCACGCTTTCCAGCAAGGGACTGGCCCGTCACTGGCGAGCGGATTCCGTCTGCCGCCCGTGATGATCGACAATCGCGCGAAACCCAGCGCTATCGCTACGCCGTCGAGAATCTTGCGCCAGCTGCGATCAGGGCTATAGCTGTGCTTTCTCACCAGGTCATTCCAGCGATCAGCAGCCGCTGATGGGCACTTGCTGAGGTGGAGGGCCACCGAGCCTGTGGCCAACCTGCTGCCGTTAAGATCCCCAGATAGCGGGTAAGGCCAGCGGTTGCGTTCATCGAGTTTTGGTAGCGATCACATCAGCCCATTCCGACAAGATGGTTTTGATGAAACCGTTCGGCCTTGCCGTTGGTCTGCGGGGTTTTAGCGGCTATGGTGCGGATGGGTCAGATCCAGAGGCCCCGACAGGCTTTTCTGCAGTTCATCCGAGCATAGGAGGCCGTGTCGAGAGGATCCGACGCAAAGGTGATCCCCTGATTCCAGAAAAAACCATCCGACGGCCACGGGCCAGAGAATGCCAACGCCGTGTTCGCTTCTCTCGTCTTGCGAGCAACCTCGACGTAAGCCAGGGGTGATGCGTCGTCGATCGCGACAGTTTACCTTTCTCGTAGCCGGCACTCGGGAGAGCCTTGACGACAGGTCCCGGTGATTGCGGGTGGCCAGAACACCGCTCAAAACCTGGCCAGCTGTTTTGATGGTTCGACATTGGATCATTGTCCCCGGCGTGCGCTCCCACTGTAGCGACGAAACAAGGACGTTATGGTCCAAGGGTTTCCTTCAGGGCGTCCCCACAGCCCAGGGCCCCTTCATTTGAGCCGACCCAACGGTGGAGAGCGGGCGCACACAGAGAGAGCCCCCCTCGGGCGATGCGCGGAAGCGTGCAGCGCTGTGCCGCAGGGCTTCTAACCAGGGCCTGCTTGAGTTTGCTTTGCGATCGAGCGTTTGCCGGCCGCTGCTGCGGCGGAAACCACTTCCGTTCCCGGATTCCGCCAAGTGCCGCTTTTACGGCCGCCTGCTCGAAACCTGGAGAAGCCCAACTTGTAGGGGCAATCTTCCTTTTTCTTTTTCTTAGGGGTGGTGCGGGTGTTGTTGGC
>Ga0163217_1023020_pt1 | contig 16678 bp, 13 predicted proteins | sample SynspAceP_FD_185933 | JGI IMG/M metagenome (GOLD analysis project Ga0163217, IMG submission 185933) | Saline lake microbial communities from Ace Lake in Antarctica - Synechococcus sp. Ace-P (PacBio error correction) | ecosystem: Environmental > Aquatic > Non-marine Saline and Alkaline > Saline ... | reverse complement strand
TTTTTAGCAAGACCTTACGAGTTTATATTTTGGAATTGTTTTTCATCCTATTTTGAGTCACTTCCATTTCTGCGGCCCAAAGAAATATTTTATCCCTTGATAATCGTCGCCTACGAACCGCGTTTCCATCATCTCATCAGCGCAAACGTTATTCCAAGTAAAATAAATGCAGATTCATCGAAACCTACGTTAGGCGTGAGCCACCTCTGACAGCAATAAAAAAAGAGGCGCCATCATTTTCAGGAATTAGATAGTTAACTGGAGATCCGCTTATTCGTTTGTCCGTGGATTAACCCAGATAGCTCTTGTGTCAAGCACAGCCCTAAGGCAGTTTCGTTGTTCACTGCATCCCGTCATCGAAATTCCATTCGCTGGTTTTGCTTGATGCCGTTTGCATGCGGGATGATGTTGTCCGTTTGGTCTAAGTCTCTAAGTAAAAAACCGCAACATTCGATTCATATTTTTTCCTCCCCCTCCAAAAACCAAACATTTACTCCCTCCAAATCCGCCTTCCTCGCCTCCAGTCTTTCGGGACCAGTCCCTGATTCGAGTCCAGCCAAACGTCTCAAAAGCGACACCCACCTCGCCGCGCAGGGGCGGCGTTGTTACCGGCCATGCAACCGGGCCACAAGTCGTCCTGAGCGCGACGCCGACCCCCTCCTGCCATTTCTGCCCTGATGCTGCTCATTCTGCGCGCAGATGTGCGGCGGAGGTTTTGGATTTGAAGAGAGACGCCAAAATGGGCTCCATTTTGGACGGGGCCTCGAAAAGTGTTGGGGTTTCCCGGCTGGAAGTGATCGAGGGGCTTGAGTGGTCGGAGCGGCGCACGAAGGCATGAGCGGGGCCACGGATCGCGCGGGAAAGCATGATGCTCGGCGTGATCGGTTGCCTCGAGTGCGGCGCCAGCATGGCCACTTACACGTTGGCAAGATTTACGATTGGCGCAAGGCAGATTAACGACAACCTTTTGAACGGGATACACAGGCAGCACGCAAAAACTTCGCGCCCTTTGCTTCCGCAGTGCTCCGGGCGTGCTAGATGCAAACACGCGAAAAAGCCTCGGCTGAGGAGCTTTTAGCTTTTTGATTTAGGCGTGAATACTTTGGTGCAAGGGGTTTTTAGTATAGGACTTTGAACCTACGACCTTTAGTTGGATTGAGGGCAAGCCTTGTGCGCCTAGATAACCTTTTATCCTCTCCTCATAATCTTAGCACACTCTTCAGATATGGGTCGCCCAATGTCGGCGTCGTTCGCACGGATACTGCCGCAAACCGCTGGGGAAAAACGGGACAATTTCCAGATCGGCCATCACCCACGCTGGCTCTTGGAAGCCTTCGTATCTGTGGGCGCAGGCGGCATGCAGGAAGCCCTCCAGCAGACGTGAGCACCCTAAACCGAGGCTGGCCGGGAGCAAAGATATTGACCCGTCAAATACGTTCGACCGGATCAATTTCCGATCTCGGCGATTATCAACTTCGCCCCAATTCCTTTAAACGTCTCGGCGTCAACAATTCATTGATTGCCGCGAAAAACGCCCACCATGCTCTGTGCGCTGCCTGGACTGGTAGTGCTGGCTGGTGTACCTTGCTTGGCTCTTGGTCCGACCTTCCCGGACCTCAGCACATCGTCGCCGTTGCGTTGAAATGAAAAACGTAGACGGGGTCCATGCTGTCCTGCTGGCAGCCGCGAGGGCGCGGCGTGTGGCGGCAGGCAGCGCCTCCACAACGATGTCGTCCGCCGCCAGAGTGACGGCGCGCCAGCCGTTGCGACTGTGGCGAAATCAGCGAGGGGCCTGTTCCGGAATCCATATCATGGCAATTATCCTATCCCAGAAGCTTCGCCTCGACCATGGCCATGGCGTCCTTTTGGTGGTCTGGCGATGGGAACAAATGCCATAGCGTTCCTATGTCATTCTGGATCGAGGAGTGGCCGCGAAGGTTCATGATCTCCTTTGATCGAAAAAGCCCTTGCTCTATCCACCAGCCGGACACGGGCGAAGTGGCGCAGGTCTGCCAGCGCAATCGTCACCCGACCATTTCCTTGCAAGCTTACGGAAAACGCTCCTGCGTGCGTGTGCTGAAAGGATGCCACGCGAGGGCGCGGGGAAGACCAGTCCAAGTATCGCTTTTCGGGCAGCGCAGTTTCCGCGGCGCATGGGCGTTCAGCACACGGCCCTTGCCGGGGATGTCGCGGACCCTGCCCGCGATTTCGGGCTTCGCCCATCTGTGTTAGGCGTCGGCCCGCTGGCGAATATAGATAAAGCCCTTGTCGAAAATCTGACGTCCTGCCAGCGCAGACACGCAACTCAGAGGGCACGCAGCCCACCCAGCACAAACGCCGGACCGATCAAATTGCGGTTTGAAATCTTCGCCGACCGCCTCGATCAGGGCGCGGATCGCGGCCTTCGATGGAACCGGCGCTTTGTAATCCAATCCGGTCTGGACTTGATGATTTGCGCACCCCTTGGGCGGGCTGTTTGGCGAACAGCTGGCCATTGTCGATGGCGTGGTCGAGGATAAGCTTCAGCACCGAAATGGTCGGCGGGTTCAGGGGCTGTGTTCGACCGGCCCATGGCAGCCAGGCACCTGTCGCGGAATTCATTCCACATGCGTCGGCGAGGGCCAGCAGCTTGTGCGAAGCCCGATCTCGGGGATCCCGAGTGCAAACGCACTTTATCGCTATAGTCGCCGCAGCGTGGACGCGCTCCGATCCGCGCCAGTTTTGCAAGCGCACTTCCAATGGTCGAAGCCAGCTTTTTGAAGCCTCGAGCAAAGTTCAGCGCTCACTGTTCAGCCAGATAGGCGTGGTTTGCCACCATTGCGAGCGGACCTTGACCAATAGACATCGGCGTCTTGCGACGCGGAAACAGCTTGGACCTGCGCTATGCCCAATCTGATCGGTGAAACCACTTGCCATCGTATCAGCCCGAGGGCAGCGTGCCGCTGCGAATAGGTTGCCATGATCTCCCCTAAAATTCAGTAAGGAACGGGAAACGGTTACCCAAGACCGATCCATTAACGATATAAAGCATAGCAAGTGCACTTAGCAACGGATTGTATCTGTGTTAGATTATTCGGTTCTATTGAATGCGAAGAATCAAACAATGACAGCTAAGGAAACGACGCGCGGGAAACGGACGCGCCGGAAACGTATGGCGATCAGAAGCCTCTGCGGGATCGGGCTGTTGCCGTTAGCCCATGGCTTGCGCGTTTCTTCAATCGGCCGGGAGCATTCAGTCACAAAAGCTTGGCCAAACCCCACGGTGGATTTCGCCGCACATGGCCAGAACAGGAATCCTTAAGGCGTCTATTGCAGCCGCGTATGAGCGAGCATTTTGCGGTTGGAATTATCCGGTAGGTCGTATCAGAAGCGATGGCAAGACCCTTGCGGCCACATGGGAGCCTTACCGGTGGACGATAGCTGCGTCGCCGCCAACCATTCTTCACCCCCCCTGCACGCGCGGGCTATTCACTTTCAATCAGGGCTCGAACCATGATTTGAACTGGAGTGGTGAACTAGGGAAGTTTCTTTGTAACTGACCAGGCATGTTTGGGTTGAGGAATATTGTTGGGACTGAACGGCTCAAGCTGAAATCAACGGATAACATGTCTGAAGGTTCAAAACTCCCATTTCTCCCTTGCGGACGCTGCAGGCCGCTTCCGCCTACCTTTTGAGGCTGCGTATTTGAAGCAGCTCGAAGTGAACAAGGCGCTTTGAGAGCGGGATTTCATTCGCGCTGGAACGGGGGCAAGCGGCTCTTCAACAGTAAGGACCAGCAGCCAGCCCCCGTCGAGTGACGGCTTGAAGAAGCCACCTGCAGAACCGGACGCAAAGCTGAGGGGTTTAAATCCGACCCGCAAAACGCGGTCAGCCCGGCCATAAGGGGGAAGACGTTGCGACAGTCGTCGAGCCTGACCATATCATCCATCACTACCCACAGGTTGTGACGCTTGCGGCGCGGCACTCTCAGCAGCATGGCAGAGAATCTGTGGTGCGTCAGGTGGTTGATTTGCCAGTTCCCGCACGCCGTCAGAGGTAAACCGAGAGGGTACATTCTGTGTCGTGTGGCCAGTGTTGATGCTGTCACGCGCAGGGGGCTTCCCTGAGGTGTTGCGGGGCCAGTTCAATTACGGCCCTCGGGAATCGCCGGTATCGCCAGTACTTTGCAAAACCTATCATTGCATCCCGGTGATAGGAACGTCTTTTTCTCTTGTGTTGTCTGATCTGTTGGCCTTTCAGTCGTTCCAGCACCTTGGCCCGACTTATCGGCGCCACAGCTGATCGCCTTCACCCCTCGCGAAGGCCTAATATGCAAAAGGACTGATTGGGCCCGCAAGTGGCGTCAAGGCATCTGGATGAGAACCGGCTTTCGCCGTGGTGGCCAAAACACAGTGGCTACATGTGATCTGTTCGCCCTCCTAGCCCACTTCCGCGTTCTCGTCCCGCAGAGGCGATTTCTGAACCGGGGTCTGCGGGCTTGTCGTGCACGATCACTGGGCCCGTATTTCAAGATGGAAGGTGTCCAAACCACGCCTTGTGGCAATGGCCCACATCTTCGCGACTCCAGCGCCTGATCGTGATTTGCAGGAAAGAGCCGTGGGCACGACATGAAACCCTTTTTGCTGGGACGCCAAAAGCCGTGGCAGACACCCGAACGATGATTGCACAATTTGGGGTCGGGCGTATGGGTGAGCTCCTGCAGCGTTACGATGAACATCCTCACCCCAGGCGGTGGATTTTCATGAAGCTCACCCACCTCTGCAAGCCATGTCCAAGGCCGGAAAACGCCTGGGGTCGCCCGAAACGCAGACACTGGCCACAAACTCGCGCGCGCCTGCAAACGCGGCAAAGCGAGGCCATACGCTTTCTTGAACCGACCCCCAACGCGCCCTTCACCAATAAATGAAGCTGAAACGGGATTTGGCGTATGGGCAAAGTCAGGCAAAAAGTATCAGGCTGTTTCCGCGCCGTGAGCAACAAAAAAACGGGCGCGCGATGATTTTCTGCTGCTTACGCACCTGTGACTGCACCGCCCAGCAACAAGGGTTGGTCTGTCATCGAAACCCTTGATTGAAACCGTCAGATCTCAGTTGATCGCACAACTTGCGCTTCGGATGAATATCTGATCACTGCCAAGGCACATCCAGCCATGCTGAGACGGCATTATCGTTTCTTTTTTCTTCGAGTCTTCGGACATCGCGCTGGCGATTCCTGCCCAGACGCGACCCTCACGCCAGAGAAACCTTGTTCTTCGCATGCTTCAAAAAGGACGGCTTCATTCCAATCCCCTGGGCCTTCGGCTGCCCTAAAGGTCGCGCAGCCATGAAATCCACCTTCGGGCAGGTTGGGAATATCAGGCGATGGGAAAAAGCTTACGGGCGCAATGGCACCCACGGCAACTTCTCAGCAAAGCGACAGTCAACGCAGCATGCAGGTTCGCATGCGTCACCATCGGTTTGAAGGCCACAAGGCGCACTTACGTTGAGGAACTTATTTCACCCGGGAAAGGGAGAACTGACCACATGCAAAACCACTTCATTGACACCACAGGCGCAGAGGAGCGTGACCATCGCTGACGATCTGCTGCACGGCGCAGAAGGCACATCGCAGTCTCGTTCTTTGGCAGTGCTCGCCATCGTCGCAAAGGTCTATTACATGCGAGCGATACAAAAGGTGGATTGCCCCATATTCCCGCGGATCGAATTCATCTGTGCCCGCAAAGCAAACTGATCGAGTGGATTGAAACTGCAAGAACGTGGAGCCTGATCAGTGCACCCCCAAAATCCGATTCAATAGCCAATTCACCCAGCCGTCGTGCAAAAACCGACCTGGCGGTGAGCAACTTACAAAGCAAGGGCATAACAACGCCGTGTGAAAGGTGCCGCTGCAGATTGGACAAGAGTGCAGAGGCCCCTCGAGATTTCCACCGGCACCGCAAACGCGCCCCTGCGCCAGCTTTCAGCCACACCTCTCGGTCGCGGACCTAGCTGGCGCGCCTATAACAATCGCTATGGCCGATCTGGCGCACTCGGCTGCTGGGCGAACCCCAATTCAAGCCACTCGACGAGGGCTCAACTGCGCTATGGCAGCAAGGGTAGCATGGCTATCGAGGTTTGCAAGTGGCCCCCGCGCCGGCGCTTGTTACACGAGGCCGGGATCGGCGGCGATGGACTTGAGCTGATCCGCCACCATTTGTGCCTTGCCCGATTACAGAAGCCCTGGCGCTGGAGCGCGCGCACTGGCTTGCCGACATTCAGTCGCAGCCCGCCGAACAACGATCTCGGCACTAAAAGCCATCGATCGCAAAACAAGTGTGGGCTAAGATCATCGCAGTCCAAAGAGACGCGGGCGATCCCGTGAGGGCCTTATCTGCGCCAACCGCAGGCATCACCGCCAATCCCACCGGCTTGCATTCGGTATCGTCGTTTTGCCGCTTGGCAGCATGGCGCGCTTGGTTGCCTGTGGCGGACAAACAGAGGCCGCGAGACGTCCTGGCTGTCAGCAGTCTATTCTCACCGACAGATGGTCATAAGGCCCCGCCTGTGAACATCAAAACGACAACAAAGCCGTAGATGGCTTTCGGCTTCGCCGCTTGCCGTCCGCCTGCCCGGCGTTGAGCGCTAATACTGCTGCGAGGGCGTCGGGAGAAACGCCCTGTCCATTTGGCAAGCCCCACCGGCCAGGAAAACTTGGGCCTGTTCTTGCATTTCCAATATCGCACGCGCGCGGTCCTTTGCATAGGCGAAACCCATCCTTGATCGCTGGCGACGGTGACGCAATGGGATTAGCAAAGCCCACCCCCAACGCCCAAAGTGCAAATCACTTGCGCTTCGTGCACGGGGCCATGACGTTTGCGGTGCGGAAAACCACCCGGCAGGCTCGGATTTCAACGACGTGTTGCGCACGCTGGGAGATTCAGGCAGATCCGCAGATCTGATCCCCGCGATCCATTCTCTTACTGCCGATATCCCGACTGGCCGCGGGCCAATCTCTTGGTCAACGGAGGCAAGCCCCGCGTCCGTCTCGCAAATGCCATTCTGGCCCTGCGCACCGCGCCAGAATTGGAAAAGGTGTGGCTGTGGCATGATGAATTCGGCGCCACACTGTCGCACGCATTGCCGCCGCCATGGCTCCTGAGCGGGCCCAAAGGGCAAGGCAGCGGAATTGGTCCGACCGCCCGATGACTGCTGTTGCCAAACTTGGTTGCCAGCATCAAGGTATCCTGGTCCCATTCTTCTATTGCGGGCAAGCCGTAGAGGTTGTGGCACGCGACCGGCTTTTCCATCCGTCAGAGAATATCTCGACGCCCTACGTGTTGGGATGGCACGCCAAGAATCGCAGGCATGGAGCTTTCCACCTACCTCGGGGCGGAAGGCAATCCCTACACCCCGCCGTCGCGCCACGCTGGTTGGATTTCTGCTGTGGCACGCATCTACAGACCTGGGCGCAAAAGTAGACTGCGCCCTGATCTGGAAGGCCCACAAGGGATTCAAGAAATCCAGCGCCACTACAGATCAGGGTCAAGCCATAGTTCACCGACCGCCTGTCCGAACCTTCAGCAGACAAGATGGCGCGATGGAGACAAAAAGCGTCTGGATCATCGAAATCGCCGAAACTGACACAATGTCACGCGCCGATGTCGGGCACCATCCAAAGCCATTCATCAGCAGAACCACTGATCGCTTTCCGCCCCCCCTATGGCAACGCGATTGGTGGACCTGCCGCGCCAGTGCGTGTCGCCGGCCAAGCGTCAATCCCGAGGCGGGATATTTGAAGATTGCCCACTGGCGGCCGACGTTTTCTGGCCTGTTGGCCTGCGATGCAATTGATATCGCCACTATTTGAACGCGAACAGCGACCAGTTTGTGGGCCGAAGCCTGCCATGAGGTTTCGTGCGGGTGATCCCCCACTGGTGCGATGACAAACTCGAACAATTTGGAAAGTGCTTGGCAGCAGGAAGCAGCAGGCGATCCGTTATCAGGTTGACGCGTTGGGACGGGCCGATCTGCCACTATCTCGAATACAGGCACCAGCACAGAACGAGGGTGTGACCGTCCGGAAAATCCTCGAAAAGGCCGCTGGGGCATGGGGAAAAGGCGCGCTGGACGCAAGCTGATCAAGAAACCAGGGTTGTGCGCACCCTCACAGCATGGCTTCCGCCCAGTACCGCGGCCCGCGTAGGGACGGCCACGAAAACAGCGCCCAGCGGCGAAACGTCGTCTCTCGGCGCAACAGCCACGGATGGCGACCCAAACCGCGCTGATTGGGTCCGCGGTCTGCCAGCTCTGGGTCCGGGTAGGGTCCGCGGTCTTACACCTCTAAAAATATTCAACAAATCAATGCCGGATGTTCCGGGTGGGTCCGGGTGCGTTCCGGGTCTTGTTTACAGGAAAACTTATAGGGGGGAACAAGCAGACCCCACTATAAAGACGGTAGTGAAAAGAACCCGGAATCCTACCCGGACCACCCGGACCCACCCCTAACAATTTCCAAGGGGTTATAGTGGTTGCCCTATACCCGACCCTACCCGGACTCCAGATGAGCGCTACCTCGGACCCAGCACTTCATTGACGCACATGAACATACCACGCTGCGTGTCACCTAGTGGATTGACCGGAACGAAGGAGTCCGGAAATTTGGATTCCGTTGTATTTCCAGATGTGCGATTGAGGGAGATGCCGCCACAGGAATTGGTGTTTATCGTATCGCAAGTGACCGCTTCGTCTCTGCGGCGATCCATTCGGCTTCCGTCTTCGCCGCAGAAGCATTTCTGGCGGGCGCGGTATGTTGCTTTTGTCGCCGACGGGAACTGGCACAGTCGCGAATTCTATGTCTTGCGACGGGCAGTCGAAGGACCTGCGTCTGGCGCTGCAAGGCTGGTTCATGGTTGGCCGGTGCTTGGGTTGGCTTGTGCGCGAGCAAGGACGCGCCCGCCCGGGCATCCCGAGACCGCCGCGGACAAGACGCGGAAAGTTAAATCCGTCTGACGCAGGCTCCACCGCCGCCGGGACGCGACGCAACTGGACGCTGCGAGCGCGAGTGGGCAAAAGCGGGTGGGGCTTGCGCCCTCGACCGTGCCAGGTATCTGGCAAGCACATGGCCATCACGCCAGCATTATTGAGTATGACGCCGAAAAGCTTCCGTCAGCGGGCCGCCGCTCAAACAAAAAGGGCACGGGCCTTAAGCCCACGACACACCATCACCGACAGCCCAAAACGAAAGGAGAAACCTAACCAAAAACATTGAACGACACGCCAACCTCTCACGCGGCCTGAAAACCTGCCAAGGATGGTTGTCGCGCTTGCGGACAGGTGGTTGACGTTCTACAGACCTCTTGAGTTATGAGCCGTAATAATTCAAGGAATTTCAATAAGTTAACCAAATCAGTATCTTGCTTGACTAAGCCTTTGATTTCAGCAAAGTTTCCAAACCGCACATTCAGCAGCATTCACGCGCAAATTGGCAGGCCCATTAGCCCCGCACTAGTGCGCTCGTCGCGCGTTGATGTTGGTAGCGCATGCTGGACTCCACTGCTGCTCTCGGGGCCAGCGAGATGCAGTTCGATCTCTCGGTAATTGTCTTCCTCCTTGCGCTGCCCCGTGGCTTGTGTTGACCTGACAGCATTGATCCTGGCCGACTAAGTGCAGACCCGCAGGTCGAGTGCGTTCAAAACTCGGCCGCGGAGTGTGTGCAAGCGTTTCCCTGATGCATAGAGGCGGTATATCTTCTCGTGACACCGCCGGTACTAGGGCGCCTAGTGTAGCCGTCGAGCGCCTCAGTACGTCGCTGGGCGACTCCGACGATAAGGTACGGTGCTCAGACTCGTCGCGTACACGCGTCAGTCACTCTCTCACGACGAGCCCGGAGGCAGAATGATTAGTCCAGCGTATTCTAATGCGGCGCTCCCCTGATGGGAACACGCTGCGCGTGCATACCGGCGTTAGATAGCGGGAAACAATAATCAGATCGTTCGGATCTCTTGCGACGCAGACCGCGCTTGCTCAGTGGCCGAGAACCAGCGGTCTTTGGAATACGGCTCCTTACAGGTGCGAGGCGTCCATATCTAGGGCCAAACAGCGCGGCACATATCTCCGGTCTCAGAATAATTATCTGGCACGAAGAAGGTCGCAAGTGGCGATTTAAGGCTCGAATAATTAGCGATTTAATTTCCTGATTGGTCTGCACCGCGTAGGAACAAATAGCAGTTCGGGTAGTGCATCAAAGACGCGGCACTAATGCCGTATACAGTCCGAGACAAACATGTTTGCACATGGACGCCAATCAAGACAGGCACAGGGAAAGCTTGATCTCCGAGGGCTTAGGAAACAGCCCCGTACCTGGCTGGGACACATCGCTTGCAAAACTTGGTTTTGAACCAATTTGCCCTGCAGTGATCGACCAAAGAGTACGATGCCATTGGCGCAGTTCTTTTCGCGCAGAGCCTCTCCAATGGCTTGCGCAGAGGGGCTCAATTTGATATTTTACCGTTATAGTAACTCCAAGACCCAAGCGATATCGGGTTTGGGTTGCACTTTCGCGTTAGAGCGAGCGATGATTTGTTGTGGTGATTAGGTGAGTGTTTCGATGATATTGCCCCCGTGTTTTCTGACGTCGAGATGACGGACCTAATAATCAGCGAAGACCTGCCGCGCCCTCGAGGGTGCGGAAAAAGTTCCCGCAGATTTTCATGCGGCAAACTTCATTCATGCGCAGGTCCCGTCGGCCTCTGATTGTTCGGTTGAAGGGAACTGCTGAAGTCCGGTAAGGAACCTTCAGGACGTTCATCACGGTAGTCGCGCCAAGCGGGACCAAAGGTTATGGCCATGGCGGCTTGGCTTTTCGGCCTCGCGCGCCAGCGGATCTAGCAGTGGGTCTTGGTTCGCTCATGGAAGGCAGGCCCTCGTGTGAGGGAATCGCCATGTATTTAGTGAGGATGGCTCTGATTAAATCGACGCGGGGAGTTCCGGTCTCCTCCGCCCCTGCAGCCGCGCACTTGAGCTGATTGGCGCTGTTGAGCTAGCACGTCATCGCGCACCCCACGGCTCCTTTTCGATCTCTTCGATAGCCTTGAGCTCGCGTTTTAAATGATCGCCCCCGCACAGGCGATGAGATCCACCCCACTCATATGGGCGTAATAGGATTTCAGTGGTCATGAACAATTGGTCCCGCCGCGGTCAGGAAGGATGGAAACAGCACCGCGCTTGGCGCTGATGCGATAATGCGTAAGGCGAGAATCGCTGATTTGGAGTTGCAGCCAGTGCAGCCTTACCAGCGACACGAAGTCCGGGTCTCATCCCAGATGCCGAAACGCCGCCTTCAGGTGAGCCGGGCCAGAAATGTGTTCGACTTACGTCACCCAAGGTTAACGCGCTTGCGTTCACCCAGTTGGTCACGCTCGCCGCGGCATTAGGCTGGTGCACCAAACAAATCACACAGAAGTGGCAGGACCCGCATCCTCGGGGATCAGCTGCTGAACCATTGCAGTTAGACGCCGCCGCCCTAATGCGCTTACCGTATTGCACGTGTGCAGTTCACCGCATCGGGAAAGGCGGCCGTCGTCGTGGCGCGGCAATGGTTACAACAATAAATACGCTGCCTGATGCTCTGTAACCTCCAGGCGCGCACCGGTATGTCAAAAACCTGACGCCTCTCCACCCCCTTTCATCATCCCCGCGTCAAGCCATTGCTGACAAGCGGCCACAGAACTCAGCCTCATGTCGCGTGTACAAAAACTCAGGCGTTTGCTGTTCTGCGTAGGGTGTCGCCTCGGTGGCCAGCTTGGCCACCACTTTTTCTTTACCGACTTACCACGCAGGCTAACGCGGTCCGGTTCTTGCAACCCATCACTCAAGGCGGCTTGCCTGCTATTACTGCTGTTCTTTGGCCAAACTGACGACCGGCAGAATCCGCATGCTCTTGCGCCATGCTCGGCCAACGCGGCTTCCAACTCAGCGATCTGCGACCCAGAGCCGGGCGAGGAAAGGTGTTCAAGAGCAGCAACTTGTCCATTCCACCACTGATTTCAGAGAAATTGTCACAGCGCCACGAAAATTTCAGACCACACAGAAAATCATTGCGCCAATGCCAAGGAGACTCACATCAAAAACTGACAAAACCCGTTAACGGCTGCGCGTGCTTTGGGAGTTACCAGCATTTCTATAGCGCGCCATCACAGCTGATCGGTCAGGCGTCTGCGGGTTCACCGCTATTGATGAATCGCATTCGAGGCCGTTTCTTGGGGGGCACTCTCCGTCGTGACCCATCCCGGGCTCGTGGGCGCGACAATTGGCCAGCGCGTCCATATCATTTCAAACTACATCACGTTATCCACGCCCTTGCGGCGTAGCCACAAAGCGCTGTGGAGTTCGATTCTACCGGCGAACAGCCTGTTTCCCGGACAGGAATACGCCGCGACATGGCAAGGTCTTGCAGCGGAACTGCCCAAGACGGGATGCCTGCCCGTCGAGGTCCGATCTTGCTGTTCATCGCACTATGAACAAGCCTGTGAGGCGAAAACTGGCGCATCTGCTGCAGCAGACCTCGACGCAGGCCGGGGTGCCGGAGCCAGGCACTGGTATATGCTGGCTGCGTGTGCCAAAAATGGCCACAGCATTGCCGAAGAGATGTGGCTGTCGCCCATCCTCTCTGGGGACAGCTTTCGATTGCCCTCTTGGGGCAAGGCATGACCCGCCCGCGAGATCGACAATTCACACGCTGCCCAGCCATGCTGACTCGCTCGGGCCCAGGCTTTCCCAAACTCTGGGCCGAGATTGCACTTCGCGCCGTTACCGAAGGCATGGCCAGCCGCCCGTTTTCTCGCCGTTTTGGCGGAATATGAACTGGCCGAGCGGGGACATGCGCCGCATAAGGGCGGCATCTGAACGATGGCCACAACTGCCGGCAGGGCAAAACGCTGGCAACCTTCGACTTCAAGGCGCTGCCAACCTTGCCGCGAGCCCGCATCGAGGCCTCTGGCAGCCGGCGGATTGGCTGGACGGTGCGGCAACCTGAATTAGACATCGGCACTCAGGCACCCGGCAAGACCCATATCCTGTGTGCAATTTGGTCATGCCCTTGATCGAAAGCAGCACGCGTCTTTCTACACCCGCACCAAGCGATTGGTGCAAGGCTTCAGGCCGCCCGCCGCGATCTGCTTCTCGAGGCAGCCTTGGCCAAACTCGACAAGTTCGACCTTGATCATCCTCGACACATTCACCTATGCCACCAAAGATCAGGCTGAAAACAGCGTCCTATTCGAACTGATCGCTCGACGCTACGAATACCGCCAGCATCGCCATCGGCAGCCAATCAACCCTTTAGCGGCTGGGATCAGATCATTCCCCGACAAAAGCCATGACCGTCGCGGCTATCGACCGCGCTCGTTCATCACGCGACCATCCTTCCGAGATGAACGCCGAAAGCTTCCGTCAGCCGTACCGCCGCCTCCAACAAAAGGGCGCAGGCCGATGCCCAGCCGACAACCCATTATAGACCAAAACCAAAACGAAGAGAAACTAACCAGAAACATTGAACGGACACGCCCACCTCAGCGGCCTTGAAAACCGGCCAAGATGGTTGTTCGCGGCGCGAACAAGGTGTGTTGACGTTCTACACCTTCTCCTCATCCGCCAGAACAGCTTCTTCTGACCCTTCTTGCCACGCCATATCCGTCCTCAAGATGTCCACTATCAATGGTGGATACTTATCAACACACTCTATGGCACGTCCAGTGCAGCACGTCGGACGCTTAACGACAATCAGAAGATGATATAGTGTTGGGTCCATTATCAATACCGCCTGAATCAAGGCCACTTGAACAATTGTGAATCGATTACTGGAAATTATCATAGCCTCCTCCCATGAATCGTTTTTTCCGACAGGCAGAGGAACTCTCCATAATCAGTTTGCCGTGCAACGCGTATCTGGTTATACAAATGAAGTACCAACCATGAGCGGTTTCCCAGCTTGAGACTACGCTATTAAAGCCTAACAAACTGCCCCATCCCACGTTCGGTTGCGGCGATAAGCACGAATTGGGCCGCTGCCAGAGATTCTTGTGCGGCAATCCCGAGAGACCCTGTGGACGGTCTCTCGTGGCGGGTGACGTTTGCGCCCAAAGTAGTATCGCCGTCAGCAGCTGACCATTTTCACCTTTCAAAGTATCAACAGTGTATCGTTTGCGCAATAAAATCCACGATTTCCACCCGCCTGCCGAGGGTGGAGGGCAGGTAGTTTTCAACCCAGACTGACGCTGAGAATTCAGATCGTTTCCGTCACTTCGCGCCATGCTCGGGATAGAGGAGCCAACACGTTGACGTGAACGCCCTCGGCCAGCCAAGCCATGGTTCAGAACGGGCCGTCGGGGAGGCAGTAACCGTGCAACCAATATCCGCCTCTTCAACGGCAGCGCCCACATCGTCACCCCAGCGCGAAACTGGGGAGAGTCGGATAGCGCGCCATTGCGGTTGTACAAAAAGCTGCTGCCTTGGCACCATCACGACCACGATATGCACGCTCTCTATATGTTCGCACCGCACCAGCATGTCGATCAAGATGATGCTCAGCCTGCTCTCCATACCCGATAATGTCGCAGTTTTGATGCATTCCTTGTCCGCGCAAGGCACGGGTTGCCACTGCCGCTGCCGCAGCCAGGTTGCGAATGGCCGTCAGCAAGTGGCGTCCATCATCGCCGTTGTGCCCTGTCAATGCATCAAATAAGGATAAACGCCCCCAAATTGCGAGGACAGGCGCGCGCCGGGGTTGCCCGGGGGAAACAGCTGACCAGTTTTACCCAAAACACGCGGGTCGGACCAATGCACCCGGCATTTCCACACCCAACCGGTTGTTACTTTCCCACTGGCACAACATTGCGCAAAGGGCAAGCTCCGCACCACCCTTCGACACTGCCTTCATCGCCGGTTTTCAACAGTTCGATGCATTCCGTCATCTGCAGCAAGGCCACGAGTCTTCCGAAGTTTAAAAAACAATCACAAGACACAGTTCCCCGCGCTGCCCCAATCGGGGCGGTCCACGTCGGTGTCCATCACCTGTTCGAGCAGCAAACGCGGTATAGGCGTCGTCGCCGCGCGATATAGGGTTAAAATGCCCACCCGTCAGAAACCCTAATAGGCGACAACGGGGCAAGCCGCGCTCGCACGGCGGCGCGCAGTCGCGCCGGGATCAGCGGATCATCATTCCGCCTCTATGGTCGTGATACCGATTCACTTAGGTCGCCAACTCAGGCAAATCCGGCGCATGTTTCAGTGCGGAAAGACGGCTGCGCAGTTCCACCCGGGAAATCCGTTTCCACCGACCTCCATCAGCAACAGAATATCAACCAGATCGCTTGATAATGGATGGGCTGCGCGCCAGGCTTCCAGCCGGTGCCAAAAAACCTCGCGCATGTCGGTCGATAGGGCCGTTTTCGAGGATCCAGCGAGTAAGGCGGGCGCTGATCAAGACCGCGCGCAGGAATGCAAAGTGTTCGCACGACAAGTTGTTGACGCGCCTGGGAGCCGTGCCTGCGATATATTTGCCGCCAGGTAACCTCCAAGAGAAGATCCAAGGTTATCGTCGCCTCCGCCACTTCCAAATGGATCCATCAAGGCAGTGATATCTTTGGGGCCCAAATCCCGCCACGCCACCCCCCCCCCCCTGGACGCCGGATAGCTGGTGGCGATGATCCTGATGCGACCGAAAGCGCCTTGATCTTGTTGCCAGAAAATGTCACAACCGCCCCAATGTGCCGGGGATCAGCAAACAGCACAGGCCCCGCGCCCACATCAAGATAACCCCATTCCCGCCCTCCCCAACATGATCCGCTGCTCGGGGGTGTTGGGCGGGCGAAAGCATCGCGTCATGCAAATCAATGCGTTTTTGTCATTTGAATGGGGGTCCTCCGTAGCGGGGTAATCAGTTCGCGGGCGCGACGGGTATTAAGGGAATTTTTGGGCGAAAATCGGTTGGTAATGGGCCCGGGCGTGCCACCGGGATCACACGGGCGGCAATGGGGTTTAAAGCCCGCCGATAGTGGTTGGATGATTTCACGAGGACATAGCGCATTGCGAAAGATCAATGGCCCACTGGGTGAAGGCCTCAGGGGTGGAATGTCTGGGTGGCGGGATATCATGATCACGATGTTTTGATGCTGCCTGTTGCTTTTGATCCAGACGACTTCGGCCCATCGGAAGCCGGGCAAAAATTCACCAAAACCGGCTGGGTCAGGCCAGAGCGCGCATTTTGCGCACCGTCACACGCAAGATTCTTAACGGATCACCCGACATCGGCCGTGTTTCCCCCTAGCCGCCAGATTCAAAAGCGTGGCCCTTGCCCCGCTTCGCGGGCAAATTAACGCAGCCACGGGCCGGCGGTCATTAGAAACCAGGAAACTGTGGGCCCACGGTTCAGACAGACCACGGTCCCATCATTGCCGCGCCAGCAGGGGGAAGGGTCGCATCCGACCCGGCGCCACCCCCACCGGGGCATTGTTTTTTTCAAGGGGGGACATATCTTTGGCCAGCACAACGGGCCCCTTTTCAGAGTTCAAAGCCTGGCGGGCCTGGATCCCAAACCGCCTGTTTTCAATGCCGCCGGGGGAATAATCCCCAACTTATTCAATACATGGCGCAAAGAATTTTTTAAATTATTAGTTTTCCCCACGATTTTTTCTCTTTGTCTT